>Ga0307514_10005937_pt1 | contig 10767 bp, 12 predicted proteins | sample 16_EM_MG_FD_203088 | JGI IMG/M metagenome (GOLD analysis project Ga0307514, IMG submission 203088) | Populus trichocarpa ectomycorrhiza microbial communities from riparian zone in the Pacific Northwest, United States - 16_EM | ecosystem: Host-associated > Plants > Roots > Unclassified | place... | reverse complement strand
GCCGTTGTCTCCGTCCATTGTTATAACTATGTAGTATCAAAATGGAAATGGTTCTTCACCGCACTTTCTTGGCAATTTATACGGGGCGCCATGCAGCGCCTGGGTAAGGTGAAATTCCGCTTCACGGGGGTCGTCCGAAGCAAGTTCCAAGTGAGTGACCATGCGTTCGGCATGCGCAGCAGACGATGAACACTTTGCTGCACGACGCTCGTTGTCGGTGTCGACACGGAAGGCAGCTTCGTTGCTTAAAGATTTTTGGTCGCCACGCTTCTCACTACGGGACAGCCTTGTGACAATGGCACTGAGCTTGCCCGCCTTACGAATATGGGCGAAACCCGCTTTGCGGTGCTGGCCACCAAGCCTGCCGTGAAGAAGTGCGGCTTTTTGGTGCCATGTCTTGGCCTTTTTAGCCAATTGTAGAAGCTTTTTACTGCTTGCCTTTGCTTCAGGTATATAATCCATGTCAGGGTCATCTGGAGTATATGGAATTTACAGCAGGTCTTGGGGCACAGGATGCGAGACTCACATGTAGTATTCCCGGCAACAATGGTGAGAATAGACAACCAGGCGGTAAGAAATATAATAAATCGGGCAATCATGGAGAGAACGATGCGTTTACACAATGCGGCAGAGGGGAGACCAGCTCACTTCACTTACCTGATTCTTCTCTATCAGTTATATATGCTCAGTCTTCGCCACATGGGCTTTTTTTCAAAAATAGGATTGGTCACCCATCTGATATAAGTATTAAGCGCAAGGCCGGCAAGCGGCAGTGCCCAGCGCCTGCAAGGAATTTTTTAGAGCAATGTCACTAACTAGACGAGGCTAGATTTAATTGCCACATACAAATCCAATTTGCCAAGTTCTTTACTTTATATTCATCTTATCGCTTTCTGCGAGTTGTTCTTTTCTTGAGGCGGCGGAACAGCGGTCGTTTCTGTTTGGCACTGTTAGAATCGAGAGTTCAGCCGTCAAATTCCGGACTCCGACTACCTCAAGATCGTGCAGCCGATACCACGCTATACGGGACATCGCAAGGTGTTTGAGCACCTCTGGCAAATTTGGGGGTGTGCATTGTTTCCTGAATCTCGTTATTGAACATTACTCAATGATGTTTTTGTTGAACAATGTTGTACATGTAAGCAATCACATGATCACACTCTCACAATCATGCGTCACACGCTCTCAATCAAGCGTCCACACGCATTTCCACATGTATGTGAGTGACCATGCGGACTGTGTAGTTATAGTGGTGCCAAAGTCCGGTTCAGTCCGGTTCTTTGACCACTTTGGTTGAACCCTGAGCCAGACCAGTGGTCCGGTTCAGGCCAACTGGCCGAACTCTGAACTGAACCTACAGTTCGGTTCAGAATGCAGTCCGGTCCAGGTTCAGAGAGGTTTGAACCGTGAACCGAACTCAAATTTAAATAATATAATAAAAATAATACTAATAAATATAATTATTGTACAGAGAACACAACAGAGAGGAAAATCCCCATGTCGCATTGACAAGGGGGATTTCCCCTGTGTCATGTCAGAAGGAATCTCCCTACGTTGCGTCAGATAAGTCAGAGTACATATAGTTAGTGAATGTAAAAAAATAAAAATAAAAACAAACCATTTTGACAAGGAGGGTATTCCCCTCCTGGCCACGTCGAAATGGGTGTTCGACATGACAAGGAGGGGGGATACCCGCCGTTCAACGTGACGAGGAGGTTTCCACCCTCCTCAATACCACAGGTGACCAGCAGGGGGTTTCAAGGTCACCCATACCTGTAGAGACGGGTGCAGGAAGCCCGTGGGTGTCACTGTTGAAAAGAGAGAGAGAGGAGGGGGTTGCCCCTCTTCGTGCCGTTGCCATCGAAAAGATAGGAGGGGGTGTACCCCTCCTTCTACCGTCACCGTTGAAAAGGGAGAGAGGAGGGGGGTTGCCCCTCCTCGTATTGTCGCTGTCAAAAAGAGAGAGAGGAGGGGGTGTACCCCTCCTTGTATTGTCGCTGTTGAAAAGAGAGAGAGGAGGGGGTGTACCCCTCCTCAAACCATTGCCGTCGAAAAGGGAGAGAGGAGGGGTAGTCCTCCTAATAAAGAAGAAGAAGAAAAAGGCATACCTTTTATGCCCGCCATCTCTCCCCTCTACGTGTGGTCGCCATCGTTTTGAGTCGAAATAAAGGAGGGCTGCCGTGTCACATCAGAAAAGAGAAGAAGAAAATACAGTGGGCATACCTTATACGCCTGCGATCTGTGCTGTCAGCACGTCGCTGTCGTTGTGTCACATCAAAAAGGGTGGGTCGTGTGGCTGCCATGTTGCATCAGAAAAGAAGAAACAAAAGAAAAAAGCAGGCATACCTTTTACGCCTGCGGTGTGTCTTGTCTATGGTTTGCCGCCATCAATTGTTGTCGAAAGGAAGAGGGAGGGGTCATGGCTGGTCGTGGTAGCTGTCAAGAGTTAGAAAATGATCAGTGTGTGAAGTCAATGAAAGTCACATGAGTTTTTGATGGGTTCAAACCTGTTCAAACCCGTTCGGCAAAAACAGGAAATGCCTGAACCCTGAACTGGACCATGGGTTTGGTTCAGTGATTTTCATAAATTTTGGACCGAACCTTTGGTCCGGTTCAGGGTGGTTCAGGTTCGAACCGCGGTTCGGAACTGAACTTTGGCACCACTAGTGAGGACACATGCCTCGACAAGGGTGGCGGTCTGAGAAGGTCGACCTTTGCAGGTAGCAGTTTGCACAAGAGCCACCGCGCAGAGGTCTTTCCGGACCGAGTTCTCACGCGAGAACAACGCAGAAGGCACGAATTCGGAAGGCGGAAGGAAGGGAATAAGGTCCGCGAGATCTTCAGTCGCAAAGAGGTAAGTGGATGGGGAGGACTTCTGCAAGGCACTTCGCCAGTGCTGTCCTTTCATTCTCGCTTTCTGCAGATCGACTTTCCTTCACTGCGACAAGGGCTTTGATGATATCGTATGCAAATGCCGCTTCGATGTCCGCCCTGGATTCCAAATGACTCAGCGGTCTCCCTTTGACAGCAAAGTCCTCCTGGCGCTGTCGAAGCCAGATTCGGCTCCTTGATCTCCAATCTCTCTGGGGGAGGGAGAGGAGAGACTGTGCTGATCGGTATGGGGATGGAAAATGACCGGATCGTCGCTCTGCTGCACTTCAGGGAATGATTGTAGTGCAGAATGAAGAGTGGTGGTAAGGAAGAACATAAATACACCCAATAGCAATGGCGACAGGAGTTGCGACGGGCCAGCTGAGTTAAAAAAGGAACACAGTAAGGCCAACAAGAGAGAAGGAAGGCCGAGAATGAGAACAACCGGAAGAGATGTAAAAATGAGAGGGATATATGACTTCTGGAGGCCGAGAGAGTGCATGTGACTGTGACTGAGGGATTCAGATCCATCATCCAGAGTGCGCATGTGAGTTCGTATCCACTGGAGGGAGACGATTCCTATGAGCGCAGCTGTGAGACTGAGTACAAGGCTGAGGAACCAGAAAACATTCACGCAGACACTGATGGTGTGGTCGATGCTAGGTTCAGCTAGACCTTTGACCCAGTTTTGGCCTGCAGTCTGGGCGGCAATCTGCCTCAAGAGCTGAACGCTTTCCTGAGCGGAGTCCTGTCTGAGAGCCTTGTGTGATTCAATTAGGAAGGCAGAGAATGAACCGGACTGGATGAATACATTGTCAGCAAATGACCGACTAGTGAGTGCGAAAGGTGACTCACGAAGATCAGTACGTTCTGGACTTCATCCTTCCAGCTTTCACACTGCTCTTTATCTTTTCGCATCCACAGCTCTCGCACTGTTGTCCAGTGTTGTCCATCTACTTTGTCCTGGGTACGCTCAGTCTAGATACCCCACTCGTTGTCAATGGTCACGGATATAGAAATAATCGAAGAATAATCACTGGTGCGTTATGTGTAGACATACGCAAGAAAGACGGCAATCGTAGGTGAGGTGAAGGGGCAAGAAAAGTACGTCACGAAAACACGAGGCTCTGCGGCGCCAGCGCCCTGTCAGAATTTGACAGTGCGTAGCACTGGGACAAAAGCCACACTTGACAACGTGGCACGGCCATCCTATGTTTTTGAAATGTTGAAATGTTGTTTTGGATGGAAGAACAGCCGGCGAAGGTACTCACGAGTCACAGTGCAATCCGCCCAGGGGCAGAGCGGAAGAATCTGTCAAACTCGCTCCCAACAACTACACCAACGCGCTCTGATTCGCCTCCACAAGTCAAGCAGATACCTCCGTCCCAAGAAATTTACCCTCTCAAGTGGATGAGACTCTAGCAGAATACCGAAGGTGCGCACGTAACCGACAATGATGATATTGACATGTGTGTGAGAAGGTTCCGCATCGTTCTCGTTGGCAATGTGAGGACTCTCTGTCGATTGCACTCACAGATGGGGCTAGTCTGGTGTTGGCTCGTCCGATCCATTTTCAAAATTTCAACATCGATCCGGACAAAGTGAGTGTCCTGTCAGGGGGATTCAACCTGATAGCAGATCGATATCCGCCATGACTGTGCCGGAGACGCAAATCATCACAAACCCTCGCTTCAAGCAAGAGTTTGAGGCCGGCTCCAAGGTCAACTGGAATTCGTAGAAACGTTCCTCCAAAAACGTTCCCTCCTGGGATGGTGTGCGAAATGTTCGATTGATAGTGCAACTGGGACTTTATTTTGTTAGTGGATCAATATCGGCACTGTTCCCAGCGCGATGGGCTCGGAGCGCCGATCATCAAAATTGAATTTTGATTCTCGCCTTTCATTATTCCAACATGTCAGCGGCTACGCGGTGGGTGGTCGTTGACGATACCAGCAATGATATCAACTACGATGGAACCTGGTTTGCCGACTCTGGTAGTCAGGATTCGGTGGGTAATTTCGGTCCTCCGTATCGTAGCACAATGCATGGGACAAATAGTTCTGCTGCTCTCTCCTCGAATTTTACTGGTGAGTTCTTTAGATCTTATAACTTTCAATACTTATCTGGCGTTCACAGGAACGGCGGTGAGAGTGTACGGTTCGACCCAAATTCGTAACAATTCAGGTGAAATAGACCCCCAGTGGGAATGTTTTGTGGATCAAGTCAGCATAGGCTCTGCTAAACCCTTTGCCTACCCGGAGAACAATTGGTTGTTCTGCTCACAAGGAAACCTGACGGATGGACTTCATGCAATTTCTGTGAATGCGACTATATCGACTGGACGAACTTTCTGGTTTGACAGGATTGAATATGCTCCGTCCACGAGGTTATCTCTTTCCAATAAAGCCATTCGAGTGGATAATTCGGATCCCGAATTGCAATATGGACCCGGATGGAGTTCATTTGGAGGAGTTGCAAACGGGACTCAACGGAGCGGCTCAATATTTACTTTCAATTTTTATGGTATGTGGTTGTGAGTTTTTCAAGAGTGTACTTCTAGAAACGTAAATTGTAGGCGTTTCTTTGAGTTGGTATGCTTTTATCCCAAGCGAGCTCAATGGCAACGCAACCACGGCAACATGGTCGGTGGACGAACAAGCATCCCAGAATTTCATTCTTCGGGGTCATGCATCTGGTGCCGTTACCTTGTATAACCAGAAGTTCTTCGAAACGGCAGTTTACTCTGTTGGTTCACATCGGCTCACAGTTACCTTTGGTGGTAGTGGTCAAACGACACCCTTGGTGCTTGATTCCCTTGTTGTCCAGAATGGCAGCGTTCCAATTTCCACAGGCATATCTTCAAGTACCACCGAAACCAAGTCTAAAAATTCTACTGCGATTATTGGAGGAATAACTGGTGGAGTAACATTCCTCATCCTCGCCCTCGCCCTCCTCATTTTCATCTTTCTCCGTCGCCGACGCAAGTCCAGAAATGAATTAGAGGACAAAGGGGTTGAAGTTTCACAGAGATTGGGTTCAGCCGCTCCGTTTTTATCTTCACATTCAGACTGGGGTGCTGGGTCCTCGCCGCTGCAGCCACCTTCCCCATTCACCGCGACCCGGTCAAGCACCTCGCAAATGCATTCCTCTTCTCCGAGTTACGGAACGCAGTCGCCATCAAATATTTCTGACTCGGGTCCATTTCAACGACTGAGGCCGGCGAAAGTTCGAGAAGCAGAGGCACGGACTGTTGCTACTGCTGCTGCCGTCGCCGCTTCAAGTCCGAGTGGGCAGAGTGCGAAAACTCATCAAAGAGAACCCTCCCAGACTGCTTCCGACAGCCAGTACTCGTCTGTATCTGGTGGCCCGGCAAGATTGATTCATCATACAGACAGCGGGGTTCGCTTACGCACAGAACCACCTCAAGTGCCAGTGATTGACATACCTCCAGAATATACACCAGGTTGAAAGTGTTTTTTTTTTGTAAAAAACCATTATTTATATCTGATTTTGCAACTCCTTTAAATCTTACTTCCGAGTGAGTATTATTATCTTTGATGAATCGATATCGATAATTCTGTCAACCCTTGAGCACTAACGTTACACCGCAGCCCTCGTTGCACATTGTGTGCAACAATGCTTTTTCTTGTGAAGCCTTCAAGGGACCATGGGTCTCGTTCTGATTTGTTTTTGAGGAAGCTACATACGATAACCGGTAACCAGCTGCCGCCGTGAAAAGGATACTGTTCCTCAAACCTTCATCTCTCTGGGTCGTCAGGTACAAGGCACTTGCCTCTCTTCGCTCGATCGCCAGACAGCATTGCGAAGACGAGATGTGTCGAGTTAAGATGATTTAAGTGGTCCTCATTCTCCGCCACAGTAATATGTGAGAACATCATGATCCCTCCCGTCTGATCAAGCTTGAGGACAGAACCTTAATTTTGCCACTTCTGTCTTGTGAACATAAGGGGGACCGTATGGTATATTAATGACATCTATCTATGTCTAATATTCGCTATGCGCCGTTGTGAATCGTAATGTTCTTCATAAACCGAAATCATTGACAAGGGAGCACGGCAAAAGTCTTCAATGGCTTTATTAGTGTGAAATCCAAAAGAAAAAAATGCCCTGATCGCTCCTATGGATTCGGCAAGGTCGAAAATGGTGATGAAGTGTCATCTGCAAAAAATGAACGGCATGGTAAGCATATCACCCTCTGATTGATGAAAAGAATAGCATGCCACATTTTCAAATCCTGGGTTCATTCATGGTTATTCAAAAAATTCTGGTACTTGACTCCATAATGGTTGTATGCTATCTAATATCGAGAGAGGTGACAGGCAACACAGCAAGAATGTAGGTGACATTAACAGTATTACAGGTTATACAAGACATCAAACTAGTTTTCATGACGGATAACACCATAATAAATTACAAAGTGAATGTTCAGGGAAAGAATATCATTGAAGGAAGCAGAAGATCTGGATGGTGTTGGTGGACAACCTGCAGCTCTTTTGGGATAAGAGGACATCGCGAAGAATACGGAGACAATGGCATCAACAGGAAGATCAGCAATTTTGCCCTCCCTCTTGTACAGAGGAAGGGATGGGATGCCGACAAAATCCTCTTGCCGAAAAAGGAATGGCTTCTGGGAAGCATCGTAGATTGGTACTGAATGATAAGACATGATCAATGTCATAATCAATACGGAATGAAGATACATACCGGGTTTGTCGAAATCGATACAATTCGGGAGCTTAAGTTCATACCACTCACAGGAAGCGATACGAGAACTACCAAAGGCCTTCGCGTTCTTCTTGGGAGTGGGAGGCTTCCACACGGGTACATCTACAATGGCCGTGGACAATGAGAAACACGTCAGAGATGTGCTCAAGAGGAAGCAACAACACAACCTGCCAGTGCGGAGGAATAACCCTCGCGTCGACCAGAAAGCGTTAACAAACAGCCGTACTCAAATGGTCCACGCATCTGCCCCTGCCCGTATAGCTCTCCAAGAAAGACTTGGAACGATCGCCATGCCTCGCCATACGGGATGATGGTGAGAGCTTTGCAAGCATGTGGCCCGACAACCGTCGGCTCGACGAGGTTGCAGTACTGGACAGATCCCAACATAGTGAAAAGGACAGAGTGATTCAGTCCCTTCCACATGACATGGTGCTTGAATCTTTCGGTGTAAATCTGTTGACGAGGCGCCGCAGTGACATTCACAAAAGGACGAAGCTCCTTAAACTTCACTGCACTGAGGATCGACCTATGGAGAGATCGAACGCTCCAGCGACAAGTTCAACAGGGGAGGCGGTTCCGTCCTCATTGACACACAGCAGATGCGGCGGACAGGCTGCAGGTCCATTCTCAATGTCATAAGGAACTAGCGAAAAGGAGGTTATAGTGACAGCAGGGACGCTGAAGTAGACCACATAATTAGAATCTGAAATAAAAGCAGCAATAAATTCACCTGTCCTCGAGAAAGGCTTTCATTGTTGAACAAGAGGCAGTCGGTTGGGTGCCGACAGCGGTCCTTACGTGAGGGCCTTGGGCGCGGATGCCAGCATCCTTAATCTTGGGGTGCAAGGGAATGACCGACGCTAGACCATCGGAAATCTCTCCGGAAAATAAGGCGGTCCTATCACAGGAATCAGACAGGAGGAAAATGTTATCTCGTTAATTTACCGATAGCGGGTACTCTCCAGGGCCTGCCTGCCATCCATGCTATGACCCTTGGTGGCATCTTCGGATTCACGAAGGGATCTGCATGAGATGTGTTAGCTGAATAATAAGAACTCGAAGAGAATGGGAGTCAAAACCACCTTAACTTGGAGCCACTGTCGCTCGTTGCAAATCTGGGCTTCGGAGTCGGGGAATCACTTTCACCGCTGAAGATGTCGATTGGGTTGGCCTTTGTGCCGGGCTTCGGAGGCGTCTCGTCAACGGGCTCGGTCCTAAATACAAAAGCGCGTTGCTTCGCCTTGGGGGCTGAGGTGAGAGGGAACTGAACGACACCACCCGAGTTGCCAACGTTAACGACTGGTGAATGGCTAGTCCGTGGGAGATGCAATTGGGAGCCTGGAGATCACCAACAACTTGGTTCCTTCATACCAAATGAGCGTCTTGAGAGTCCGACAACAATCTTGAAACTCACGTGGCATCGAAGCTGAGTTCTCTAGAAGAAAACTGAAGTGCCGCCGACTGGTCACTGCAGAAAAAGGTCAGATAAATTATCATAAAAATAAGGGATTTACGTGATTGCAACGGGGGGCATTTCGCAATATTCAGGACTTCCAAGCCGGGCTTTCTTGAGGGGCTTGGTTTGCACAGAGTCTGAAACGACGACCGCACCATCAGAGTCGGATGCCGTAGAAGACTGAACAGAAGCAGAACGCTTGCGACGACTACACAAGAGATAAGGGGATCCTGAATACACATCAGAAATAAATACCTTTTACGAGGAGGCAACACAGTATACTCGGCTTCACTGCTTCATGAGGATGAACACCATGGATGCAACAATAACAATAAGTCACATACTCTTTTTTTTTGCTAGCGGAATGGGTTGTAGGCATACTAGTCCGACGCAGAATTGGCACTTGACACTACAGCTGATATGGTCGTAGCGTGAAGACGGAGGGAGGAGATGTTGCTATATAGGCGCCACAATGAGTGATTACCATCCGTAACCCTGGAGTCTTCCAGGGAGTCATCACAGGTCATCACCAGGGGTAGGGGTTTTGAACGACCCGATTGTACTAAATGGACATATATATACGTTGGAGGCGGCACGATCAGATAGAAGCCCTCGGATGTGGTCTCCACCACAAAGAAAATGACAAGAGGAAGGTGTGTACCATTTCGTAAAGAGGGGCGAGACGCAGAGCGATGTTCCTTCTCCACCGTGCATGTCGAGTGGGTGTACAGTTCGCTTTTTATAGTTCCTTTTTCTCACTAGAACCTGTGCCTGCGTTTAACTTTTCGTTTGTGCGACAAGATGTGCGAATTCTTACTCTTGTCGATGGTCTGTCGTCTTGAATTATTCTTTTTCTCGCGGGTCCGACGTCGCAGGCCCTGCCAATGAAGCCAAGATCTGATTCCAAAGAAGGTCCTTGGTTGCCTTCTGTTATCACTAAAAAAGTTTCGATACAAAAAATGCTTTCAGAACTTGATGTTTTCAGTTGTCAAATCCCTTTCGTTACGATCCTTGCGAAGGATTTCCTATAGCTGTGAGTAGAGGTACTGATCAGTTATCAACCGAACCCCATTAATCTCACCCCACACCTTGAGCGCTTAGAGAAAAATAACATAGCATTTGCTCGAACACTTAAAGAGGCCCTGCCAGCGACAATTCGTAAATGTTATTGTGTAGCTCTGATTGACTTCTTCCCATATATTCAGTCGTTGCAAGGTTTAAACAAGAAAGAAAGACAGTACGGAGATACCTCTGGGAGATACGGAACGAGTAATTTTTGAAGGTACGAAGAGTACCTGCGGCAGGAAGGAGAGAAAAAAATATGTTTTTCCTGCTGAACGAGAAACGAAAAAAGAATAGTGTTCCGTAATGGTTAACGATAAGGTGCATGAAATATTGATACAAGTGACTCGGAAACCATGCAAAGATCAAATAAAGCACTTATTTTGAGATGTGACGCGTGGGCGTCCTTTTGGGGGTTTTTGTGGTCATTTTACCAACGGTTCCTGTCTTAGGATTTGTTGGCCTTCATTTTTTTTACCGCCTCAGCTAAACAGGGATGCAGCAACTGTTCATGCAACGCCTTGCCTGCGGGTACCTACAAATATAAATTGAGTTACGCATGTCCAAGTAACAGAAGTTAACTGCTTACCATCGGGAAGACGTGCTCGTATTTCTCGACGTGACACTCCAAC
>Ga0307514_10005935_pt1 | contig 10768 bp, 2 predicted proteins | sample 16_EM_MG_FD_203088 | JGI IMG/M metagenome (GOLD analysis project Ga0307514, IMG submission 203088) | Populus trichocarpa ectomycorrhiza microbial communities from riparian zone in the Pacific Northwest, United States - 16_EM | ecosystem: Host-associated > Plants > Roots > Unclassified | place... | reverse complement strand
TATTCAAGCCATGAGAACTAGGCCAATATTCCAAAAATTCTAAAAAATCTTTTTGTCCTCTGTTAGTATATGGGATTACGAATTTATACGTAAAACGTACTCCTGAAATTAAAAATATGTTTTTTTTACATAGACGCTAGAACGGTTAGGTTTTACCCGATAAGATAAGGACCTCCTTATTGAGGAGGACTTTTCTTGAACCATAGACGGACCAACAACTAGGAAACACAACGAAAACACCTTAATTTTTATCAGACAATTAAACGATGCAGCTTACCTTAGGTAGGGCGTATTTGGGGTGCTAATACCTTCCCTTTACGCAACCAGTCCCCGTGCCCGATCTCTGAGACCAGTTTAGGGTTCCTAGTGACCAAAATACTAGGTGGCGACTCCCACACCGTTTTTCACTGCTAAGAGACAAAGAATTCATTGTCTCCCCTACATTGACCAGATATATATCCCCCCATTACATTTTTGTGGGTGGACGATCGCCGCGACGTCGCTCACGTGCGACAATATGATCGATTATTATAATAATCTTTAACCATCATGATGGAATTGAACCCATTTCTTTCAACGTGATGGTAAATAAACCCTTCACGACAGCCTAATTCTACAAGTTTTATATATGTTTCGCTCCTAAATAAAATAAAAAGGTAACATTAGAAAGCAATTTGAAGGTAGATGCATGCTATACAATTAATTATATTATATTAAACTGTGTGAGAAATCAAATTATATTAATTTTTTTTTAGATTAACGTGGGTGTTCGGGCCAGCTTACGTGCACCTCGATTATGCACCTCGATTAATCCCACGGGCTCTGAAGTTAACGACCATGTAAGCCTCCAGTAATCCTGAGATTTATGAGATTCGAACTGGTGATCTCTGAGAAATAAACTCAGGGTCTGACCAGTTGAACTATAGCTCTCCAGGTTAATGATATTAAAATTTTGGGACAAAGGAAGTATTGTTTAGGGTAAAAGATCAAGGGTATTTTTATTTTTTTTATGTTTATAAGGATATTTATTTTTTCACTAAAATTCAAGGTTTTTTTTAACAGTTTGGTCGATCAATAAATTTTTTTTTACAATAATATTTTTTTAAAAAAATTCAAGGATTTAACTGCCTGCTTGTCTCCTATTCTTTGTGAAAATTTCTGATTTATCAACAAAACAAAAGTCATGAAAAAAGTCATCTTTTCTTTTAGCCCTTTAGTCCTATTAAATTATTAATTGAGTCCTCTTAAAAATAATTTGGGACATATTTATGGTAGAAAGATAAGGATATTTTTTTTTAATCCAAAAGGGTAATTATTTTTTCACTTCAATTTTTTTATATATAGTTTGGTCGATCGGGATTTAACTTATTTCGTCTCCTCTTCTTTGTGAAAATTTTGGATTCCTAAAAAAAAACTCATGAAAAAAGCCATCTTTTCTTCTACTCCTTTACTTGTATCAAATTACTAATTGAGTCCTCTTCAAAAACATTGGATTGGGTCGGTTGAACATTAATATTTTTCAGTCTCAATCAATTAGATATTGAGAAACTATGACCTCAATCTTTGTATAATATTTTTATTTCTAGTTTGGTAAAATAATAAAGGATATATTAAAATGAAAAAAAAAGTATTGCATCAATATCAAATTTTCTCTATTAATTTTTCTAACCAAACTTGTTTGGTTATACGAAAGCTCCATTTTAAAGTATTTCTAGTTTTTTCCCTTCATTATTAATATTATAGAAAACACTAAATGAAATAGGAAAAATGTTGTAGCTCCATGTTATTGTTCACACACATAATTCACTGTGGATTGTCATAGTACTTTTTGTTTTTATCATCAAAGTTTATTTCTCCACGATTCACTTCTTTTATAACCAAATTGATGGTGAATTGGCTTTGTTTTGTTAAACAAGGGTATGATTGAAATGTGGAGGACCAAAGTGAAAAAGACAAGCAAAATAGGTGGCAACTTTAAATTTGGATAAAAGTTCACTTTGGTACTCATACTTTCCAATTTATTTTTAAGTCCCTTTGACTTTGAAATTTCAATTTTAGTCTAAAACTTCATTTTCCTTAATTTTCACTACCTGGTTCAAGAGAGGAGAGAGAAAGTAATTGTATTATGTTGGTAGAGAAAAAAAAATCTCGATTGACATAAATTAAGCCCACGATAAAAGTTGATTTTGTTGACAATGCGTTCTATTTGATGAGGGGAGTCTCACAAGATGTTCTTTGGCCTTCCCATCATATAAGATGATAAATATGAGCTTCAGAAGTTTTTTTACTTCGGGTTTTTGAAGAGGTTTTTGGGTTATTTGATGCCATATATTAGTTTATCAAAGAGTATATAGTGTTTTGGGTTGAAAAACAAGTTGAAATTAGGTTTCTAGATAAAAAAAAAAAAAAAACCAACACCCTTGATTTATCGACCACCACCATGGTCGAATTATGTGAAGAAATAGGTGATACGTTGTCTACCACAGCAAGTAACACATCACCTACTTTTTTTTTTCAAAAAAGATTCGGGGCATGCGACAGTTTGTCTAACCCTTTAAAAAGAAAAAAAACTCAGCTCTTGCGCGTAGGCTATATGGCCAACACGCACGAGCTTTCTTAAGCCTAGGCGCGCTAGGCCAGCCCTGCGCGCTTGGGCCTCTTTTTTATTCTCATTGATTTTTTTTCTTAATTGTTTTTTTATTTTCAATTTGATCCTTTAATTTTAGGATTTTATTGCATTTTTTCATTGTTTTTTTTTTTAATTTTAACACATTTTTTTTTTAAAATATGATATTTTCTTAATGTACAAAATTTTAGTTTTTACTTGGTTTACATATAAGATTTCAATATTTTTTCCCCTAATATTAGGAGGCATTCTTTTTTATTTTTTATTTATTAAGTTTTATTCAATCACTTTCCTATGCTTATCTTTTTTTTTATTATCATTTTATTAAATAAAATATTAGTTGCAAGAAACAAAGTTATTAAATATAATCGAGTTTATGAATGTGTTTCAAGATCAGATATCTACATCCATATTTATCTCTCAACTATTAAATTTAGTCTTTGGTTAGTTTTTACTTGATTTTCACATAAAATGATAACAATCTTTTTTAATATGTGCAACCTTGCATAATATTTTTTGTATTTGATTTTATTAAATCGCTTTCATGTGTATGTCTATTTCTATTATCATTTGATTAAATAAAAAATTAATTCTAATAAAAAAATATTATTAAACGCAAATGGTTACATGAGCTGTGTTGCGAGATCATATATTTTGATCTATATTTATCTTTTGATTTTTCCAGTTTAGTCTTTAGCTATCGTCAACAACTTTTTATTTATTTATTTATTAACATAGATGATTTTTGATTTATTTGATTAAATGCATGTATAAACTTTTTGGTTTACAATTATGATTTTTTTATGTCAAAAAAATATGTTGGATAAGCCCTGCATATTTATTTTTTTGTGTTGAAAAAACAAATTATCTAGCAAATAGTTAATATTATTTCTAATGTTTTTTTCAGTCATTTTTTTTATAGTCATCATAGATACAATCATAACTAAAACCCAAACCCAACTCATGGTTGTAACTATAGCTTAATTGTTACTATGATAATAATTTACTCATCAAAATTTCAATTTACATATTTACATATGTTCATACATGCTTAGTTTTCCGGTTGGAATGAACCTCCTTTTATGATCACATATATGTACATGTACATTCATTATATATATATATATATATATAGTCTATGATATATTTTTTTAATTTTAAATTGAAGCTGAACCACTTATAAAAAAAAAAAAAAAGAAGTTTGTTGGGTCAGGCTTAAGCTCAGCCCATATATGTGGGCTTTGGACCAGGGGCTCAATAGGCCCAACCTATGTGGTTGGGTCAAGCCTAATTCAGACCTAAAAGTGTGTTTGGCACACCTCTTTTTTCCTTAAAAAATTAAAAAATAAGGTCTTGTTTGGGTTCTTAGATCACATTTGCTAAACATATCCTTAAGGAATTTTTAATGTGAGCTTTAGGCTAAACACGCCTTAAAAAATTTCGCTTTAGTTTTAATTTGTTTGTATAACCAAATATACTCTTAGAAAATCTCAAAAATTATAAGAAAATTTAGGGATCATTTTGGAATTATTTGTGGGTCTTTAGTGTATTTTTGCAATAATTTTGCATAATATCGGGTTGTAGACATATACTGTAAATTATGAACCCGGTATTAAAAATACATGTTTTTTTCTCAAAAAAAGAATTTCAATAATTCAAAAAAAATTCTATTATTTCAGAAAATAATAAAAAATATTTTTTATTCTTCAAGAATTTCATTTAATATTGAGTTGTAGACTTACACTATAAGATACGGATCCGGTATTAAAAATACCTGATTTTTCTCCAAAATTTCAAAAGAAAATCCAAAACAATTCCTCAGGGCATATAGTCAAATCCTAAAAGTCTTTCATGCATATTTTCTATAAAAAAAATTGCATTTTTATCATGTTTTTTTTTTCAAATATAAAATGGGTATCGTAACCGGTTTATAATTATCCATTAAGGTTTGAACAAAATCCCAAAAATCCCACATCAATTATTTTGTTTAATTAATATTCTAAGTGTAGGATTTAGTTGTAAACTTTAGGATTTAAGGGTAAAAAATTACAATATAAAGTATACCCTTAGGTATTAAAGATACAAAATAAAAAATACATGCGTTGATAAAATTAGAGGGCTTAGAACAATTATGATTTAACCTGATGAGATAGAGACTTCCTCACAAAAAGTGATATTCCTTTAACCTTAGATTCAATCAACATATAGAAACATGACTTAGATTAACAATCAAACAACAATGCAACTTACTTTAGGTATGGTGAATTGGGGATGATGCGTCTTTTCCTTACAAAACTAGTCTCCTTACTCAAACTCTTGTAGACCATAGGTTTTTTAATGACCATGATACTAGGTAACAACTCTCTCAAATCATAACTTTATAATTAAACCAAAAACCCCTTCAATTTCAGGAAGCAAATCCGTCATTCGATGTCGTGCATGTCATGACATAATGTATTTTTTAAAAAATATTTGTTCTTGATGAGAAAAAAATCACCTAATATAAAAAATATAAAAGGCATACATTTAAAATAAAAGTGGATGTTAAATATTTGCATATTCATCTTTCTTTTGCTCTTAGAAAAAATATTGGCCTAACAATTTAGTATTTAATTCGTATTAACAATTCTTTCATAGCTGATTGACTCATCTATTTTTTTAAATTTATTTTATTAAACAAAAATAACATCTTCACATTTCTCAATTAAAAAACTATGATACAATAAAACGCTTTTGTAACATTGGTACTTCTTTTTCTGTGTTAAAAATTAATTTGGAATCCTATCCGTGGTGTACATGAATTTTAAAGTTAGTTATTTACTACGTTTTAAGTTATTTTTTCATCTTTCTTGAATAAATTAATACCTCTCAAAACACACAAAAAAAATTATCTGAAAAAATAACATAAAAAAGTAAAATAGTTTCAGGATTTTATTTCTTTTTTCTCAATGCTTTCAATTTTTTCTGGTTTTTTCAATAGTAGTTCTTCTTTTTTGGGTTTGTTTGAATTAAGTTTTTTCTTTGTATTTTGAGGTTATTTATACTATAAATTTTAATAAAAGGACCCATTAAAAAATATGTAAATATATAAGAACTCAGTTGATAGATTGAGGTTCCCAGACATATTAGAAAATAGTTCTAATATATCAAGACAAATGGATTAATTTACCAATTTTAGTCACAAGCTATGCGTAATGCATATGAATGGCTAATGTATATAAATAATGTTTGATATACAATTTTCAAAAAACAAATATCTTAAGACCATGATATAAAATAATTCTTGTTAAGATTTACTGAAATTATATTTTTGATAAGAACTCAGTTAGACCATGACACCTCGAACTAGCACCCACCTGTTTGTGTAGTTTTTGTTTTTCAATCTACAGAAATATAATATTTTTTACACACATTGTATTTAAAAAAATATAAACGTTGTAATTGCTATCAAAACTTATTATAGGATATAAATGTTTAATTTATATTGCATGCAAAAATAAGGTAAAGAACATAAACATGCATTCTGAGCATTTAATTGAATATGTAGAATTACTGATGAAATATCAAAGATAATACCATGTATATTATAATATATACAGATAATTATTATACTTCAACTAAAAAAAAAAGTAAATGTTTTTACTTGTTAAAAAACTTAGAATAAGATTTAGATGAAAATATGTTGTTGTTAAGGATTAATCATTTATCTTTCAAACTTTGTTGCTTATCTCTTGATGTAAATGAAATGATAATAATCAACCTCTCAATATTTCAACACATTTTTTTTAAATGCATTACTAAATAAGGTTCATGAACTCTTGGAATTATAACTCAATGTTTTTCTAGTATAACATAACTGAGCTATAAAGCAAAAGAAAAACAAATGAAAAACATAGCTTAAATCCTAGTAAAGAAATTTGGAACACTAAGGTGAAGAAGAGTTTGAAAAATGATGTAAAACACTCTTCCTTTAACCTCTTTTTATAATGAACTTTGGAACAGAAGATTATGTAGAATCGCCATAATTAATTCTTATCGTTTTGCTTTAATTGTCTGTCATAAAAAAATCAACCTAATAGTTTTTTTTTGGGCTTTACAATTCAATTTTTTATGTATAGATGAAATTATTAAATTTAAAAAAGATAATTGTTCATAATCCTTATTCATGAGCCGAATAAATAAATAGGCTGACAAATATATTTTTTTATGGGTCACAAAATTATTTTATAACAAACCCAGATCCAAGTCTAAATTAAGTTGGAAAAATACTCAAACTCAAATGCAGACCCAAACCCAATTCTCAGTCTCTAGGACCTGAATCCCAAGACACAGAGCTCGACTTCATGTCCATGCCCAAGCCCATACCTGAACCTGAGCTGAGCTGAACGAGTGGGCATGTTTGTGGCTTAAGCCTAAAACCGCTTTTCTTAAGCTTATTATGACTTTTCAACTTTGCATTGTATAAATTACAAGAAAATCTTGTTTTTATCCAATATTTTGAACCTATATCTTGGGATATCTAGTCACCTAGGTAGGTTTACCATCATTATATTCTTTCATATTTAAAGGTTTTAAGTACATTTCTCTTGATGAAGTATACACAAGCTCTCTCGTCATATCTTTAGTCACCAAATCCACATTATTTTTCTGACTTTACATAGTCAATGCAAATAATCATATTAAAGAGCAAGTATCCAATGATATTATGTTCATTATGCATATTTCTAGACTTACCATTATACATATTACCCTGTTCCCTCTCAATTATTGACTGACTGTCACAATGTATACAAATTAAAAGCACTAATTTTGAACAACATGGAATATACTCCAAGAAGTTCTGAAGCCATTTGGCTCTTTATCCATCTTTATTAAGAGCAATAAACTTTGATTCCATCATGAATCTTGTAATGTATGTTTTTTTAGAGGATTTCCATAAATAGCTGCTCTACCGAGTGTAAAAACATATCCATTAGTGGATTTTCTAATTCCTAGTATTAGATATTCAATTGGCATCATTATACTTTTTTAGTATGCCAGGTAACCAATATAGTATAACCCATAATCCAAGTTGTACCTTAAATATTTGAGTAATTTATTTATTACTCATCTTTTAATACAGATAGAATGATTGTTATCAACCTACCAGAATTTCAACATCACCACCTTATTTAATTGTACTACTAAACAAGGTTCATGAACTTTACAAAATATAACTCAAAATCTCTCCACAATAACAAAACTGAGCTTTAGAGCAAAAGGAAAATAAAATGGAAAAACAAAGCTTATATCTTAGGAAAGAAACATTGAAAACTAAGGTAAAGAAGAGCTTGAAAAACTATGTAAAACACTTCCTCTAGCCTCATTTATAGTACATTTTGAAACCAAAACTAGTATAGAACTAAATCGCGTAATTATCATAATTAATTTCTGCTATTTAACTTTAATTATTTGTCATAAAAATGAAATTAACCTAATATATTTTTTTGCTTTAAAATTCAATGTTTTGTGTATAAATAAAATTTTTTAGGTTAAAGAAAATAACTGTTTAGACTCCTTATCCATGGGCTAAATAAATAAAAGGGATGACAAGAAAAAAGTTATTCATAAGCCAAATAATTATTTTATAACAAACTTGAATTCAAGTCCAAAATAGTTTGGTAAAAAAAAAAACCCAAACCCAGTCTCTAGGACCCAAAGTCCATGCCCAGGTTCGAGCCTGAGCCAAACAAGCACGCGTATGTGTATGTGGCTTAAACTCAAATCCAATTTGTTTAGGTTTATTTATGATTCTTCAACTTTTCACTATATAAACTAAAAGAAAATCTTGTATTTATCTAACGTGGAATAAAAAGTTTTGAGTTTCACAAAAACATATTTACCAAGGATTGTTTGAGATTAATTTGTCATTTACCTACAATTTATTTTAATCATATTAATATTCTATGTTATAGAATTTTTGTTGAAAAAAAATATTTTTCAATAAAACTTTAGCTCTAACAATGAGTAGAGCTATTTTTAATTTGAGCTCAAATATATTAATTAATCATAGTTTTAAAACAAATTTTCTAGCTGTGATTGATTTGGGATAGCTTCAATAAAATTGTTGTATATATGTTATCCTTAAGTTTTCTTCAGGATTGCGAAAACAAAGAAAAATGATATATAAACCTTTTTTTTCTTCTTAATTATATAATTTTTCATTTTTCTTTCTTCATATCCCCCCACCCTCCAAATCCAAGTGCCTAGCATAAGTTTAACATCATTTTATCAAAGAACCATCTCAATTCAATAGCTTAAGGTGAGGTCCTAAAATATGATTTATATAATTCTCTAATACACTCTCTCAAGAAAATTACACAGACCCACACTACCTTGTGCTTAATTTTTATCAAATAAGAAGATGGTGAGATTCGAATTCGTAACCACTTAGTCATTAAAACTCTGATACTATGTTAAAGAATCATCTCAATCTAATAGCTTAAGCTGTTAGGTAAGGTCACACAATATGATTTATATAATTCTGTAACATATTTGACCCCTTCAGTATATTCTTATAGCGGTTGATAACTTAAAATTCCCTACCCAAAATAATTTTAACAAGTTTGGCTACTCATTTCAATTACTTCTTGGCAAAACGTACACGTTGCTCTCATTTGATATGATATATGTTGTTACTATCGTTTTTTTTCCTTGCTTGTGAATTGTTACATCTTCTTGATCATCCATAAAATGCACTGTATTGTCTCTAGTTGGCTCTGAAATTTCTCAACAAATGGGCAGTGATATAGTTTTTTCATTGTTAAGTGTCTCTATGAACTGAAAATAACTGCATCATTACTGATAATTAATGCTCTGAGCTAGTATTACTGTTAGATCATCAACAGTAAAGCTGTAAATTTCTGAATCCCTTCCTGTTTGATTTCGCAATATACATGCAGTAAGCCCAGTTTAAGTCACAAAATAATGATCTTGCTTCTTTTTCACTCCCTAGTACAATGTTTGTGAATTTATTGTAAATAAATCTACTAGACAACTCAATCTACTAGAATAAACAGTACACAGTGCAGTGCTTCAAGAATTTGTAAGAGCTCAATTTCCCCCCTTTTCGAGGTGGGTTGGTATTAGAATCACTCAAAGAGTTTCAACCCGTCGAGTTTGGTCTGTTTTATAGACAAGATTGATTGTGGGTATGTGCTGTACCTTTTTTCTATCTTCACTGGTGCCACTACTCTGTAAATCCTGCACCAATTGCTTATGCATATCCTCCAAATGAGTTAGGTGTAACTCCCGGATGCTTGGCAGCGAATTCTCCTCCAGTTTCATGCTATCCCAATTGTGCAAGCTCTATAAATTTCAGCTTCTTCAGCCTAGGGAACCATCCTTTCTTGAAGTGTAAGAGCCTGCCGTCATATGATTTCTTGAGTTTGAGGAACACTATACTGGAAAGTTCATGGATAGAAGAAAGTATATCTTCTTGGAGAAGAGAATAACCCAAATACAATTGTTAGATTTGTTTGCCAAGGACCCAATCCTGGGAGGTAACCTATTTAATCGACCGATCAAGGTTAGTTAAAGAAGAAATATCGGAGGCATAGGTATTGCTTCCAATTGAAGTTCTTCTTCTGCATTCGTTGCCATCACATCTATGCGGAGGAGCCCTGGCAACAGTTGAATTGAATTGCGTAACTTTGATCCATCAGCAGCTCTCAGCTTCGTAATCTCAACCGTTTGAGATCAGTCAAGTTTCCCACCTGTTGAATCAGCTCTTTCTCTGCTTCAATACAAGCAAGAGTCTACAAACTGCAGATGTTCCATATTCCTGCCGGAACCTGCATACTAATGAGAACATCTATTGTTTCAGAAATCTTATCATTTTTGCGGAGCATAATGTCTCAAATTAGATAGTTTTGATTTTCCACTCGGTAGCCTCTCCATACAGGTATTCCTTGCATCCAACGTTTGTATTTGTAAATTGTTTAGCCTTTCCATCGACTTGGGAAGCTCCCTGATCTTGGTATCTCTCAAGTTCAAGTACCTTAGATTGAACAACTCAACCGGTGTTCCTCGCATGTTATCAATGGAGATGAAGAAACCTTGGTAATTTAAATTTTGATGACACTACATCTAGAGAGAACGAAG
>Ga0307514_10005934_pt1 | contig 10769 bp, 9 predicted proteins | sample 16_EM_MG_FD_203088 | JGI IMG/M metagenome (GOLD analysis project Ga0307514, IMG submission 203088) | Populus trichocarpa ectomycorrhiza microbial communities from riparian zone in the Pacific Northwest, United States - 16_EM | ecosystem: Host-associated > Plants > Roots > Unclassified | place... | reverse complement strand
CAAGCGGGTTGGGATCTCAGTTTTCTCGTTCAATTCTCGGTTTGTAGGGTCGTCAACGACTCGCGATTCATGCCATCTATTTCCGGGTTTCAATAGGCCGTTGTCTACAGTGTTTGGCCCCAATTTGTTGTCTAGCTTCGAGCGGTGGCGGGGCCGGTATTTCGGCATGACGCGCGATGCCGGAGCCAGGGCTCTCGTCTCGACATAACTCATTCCCATGGTCCCGCCGCCGCTCGCGGGGGTCGGCGCACCCTCAACGCAATATCTGACAACCCTGCAGACCGAAAGCAGGGGGAAAACTAGACCGTTGGCCCGTCGAACCCACTGGACGAGCAGGGCAGATGCCGGGGTGCCGGGGTGCCGGACTCCAATCCGATCGAAAGATAAACAAAGGTTTGGGGCCGTATCCTGTAGGAACTACGGTCTATCGAAACGCAAACAGCTGTAATCCCTTTCTTCGGTCCCCCTCAACGAATCCTACGGGACGCCGGCGAAACAGAACTCCTCTTGGGCAGGTCTGCTCAGAGGCGCAATGTCGCCCAACGACTTCTAACCGTTTCCCCCTTTAGCTGGGATTGACCAAGTGCCCGGTATAAATATGAAGTGAGTCTGGTTCAACTCCCTCCATCCCACTCCCCTCCTCTTCCCCTCTGCCCACCAGCTGACAATCTTCGCCATGCTTCTCTATCAGCTTGCGAAAGTCGCCCTTGCGGCCGCCATCCTAATCGGACAGTCCGTAACCGCAAAAAAGCAATGTTCAGAGATTTCTGTTCGACGTGAATGGAGGACTTTGGCTCCCCATGAACGCAAAGAGTGGATGACAGCCGTCAAGGTCAAACACTCGACCGGGCATTCTCCTCGTATTACTGACGCTTCCATAGTGTCTCAATGCACTACCCCACAACTCTTCTATGGTGCCAACCTTTAATACAACCTACACCGGGATTCCGCCAGTGAACAAAAGCAGTTCATATTTCGACGGTTCGTTGATACCGTATTTTCTCGAAGCTACCACTCATTTCGCGTATATCGGAACAGACTGGGTCTACATCCATATGGATCTCAATCCCATTGTAAGTCCCCGGTAAACCAATCACCCCCGCGCAATAATTCAACACAAAACTAGATCCACTTCACTGCCCATTTCTTGCCCTGGCATCGTGCATATATCAAAGACTTCGAAACTGCACTTCGACAGAAATGCGGATTCAAGGGAGCTGCACCGTATTGGAACTGGACACTTGGTACGGTCTCGGCACGTCGCTCCCATATCACTGAACTAATTTGCCGTATTACAGAGGCATCGAATTTCACGGGCAGCTATTTCTGGGACAATTCCACCAGCGGCATCGGAGGTTGGGGTGACCCCGATAACGACTACACGATTACCACCGGTGGATTCGCGAATGCTTTCTCCGTCTCGTATCCCTCGCCTCATCAGCTTCGCCGCCATTTTTATCCAACTCGTCCCACTGATCCCGACTTGCAAATGGTGACCTTGATCACGCCTGAGAGTCAAAAGGCCTTAGTAAACGGGCATGTGGGGGATTTCATTGGTTTCCAGGGATCGTTTGAATCCGGCGGGTCACATGGAGCAATTCACCGCCTGGTGGGAGGGTACGTCAATTTTTTCAGGCCGTTGTGGTATCTCCCGCTCACGGAGCCCCTGCAGAGATCTCTTCGGAGAGTGCCCAGTGAACGCTCCACCTGACTGTATCCCCGGCCCTAAGTGGTCCTCCAATGGTGCGATTGACAAGTGCGCATAGACCGGTAGATTCTGACATCTTGACAGATCCCATATTCATGTTGCATCACGGAGTAAGGAAAATAAGTGCTGGTAGTTTGATTTTCTGACTTAACTTCTCTCCCAGATGATCGACAAGCTCTGGCATGACTGGCAGCACGCCCATCCTGCCAATTTCTGGTCGTTCGATGGAGGTGCCACTGCCGTAGTCAACGACTCTATACCTGACCCGGCCTGGTTGAATGGGGCTCCTCCCTTCGTGAGGGTGTGTAGCCTTTGACAAGCACTTGTTCGATTAACTAACCGTCTCGTAGTTCTCTACTCCGATCCCGACGGATGGTATTATGAACAACTATACCATCTACGAACTGATGGACACGAAAAACGAGAGGTTGTGTTACACTTACGAGTGAACTTTGCAAATTAGAGTGCTTACGGTCTACGTTATGTATGACCTGCTGACCACACACGAACCCTGATCATAACATAACATACATTAATGGCCTTCTCAATAAGGAATAGCAACGTCTCTACGTACTTATTTTTATATCTACCCCAAGGTGCCGGATATCAACTCAGAAATGGTTATGAATGACCTAATTATTGCATGGTCGAGAGTCGTTACATCGCCTTGAACGTCACCAGGGACATCGACAATGCCCCCGCCCGCTTCTCCCAGTTTAACGTACAGCGTCTTCCTGACGTTGTGGTTGGCCGTAGCTCGGCCCCCATGTTTTCCCGATAGCGATGCAAAGTTTAACACTTTCATGTAGTTTGTTATTACCTGCTGGTTTAGACACTGGATGTACCCTACCAATGGTGACGGCTTCGGCCGCTTGACCAAGCGGGAAAATTGTTTCTGGGCGCGATACTTTTCAAAACGGACCCCACTTTATGATCTGTACTTGCGGTGCTTTTAGGTGGATTTCGAAAAGAGGAAGCATTCGTGGGAACTCGGAGAAGCTCCGGTTCATGATCGCGTCAAGCAAGTCCCGGTGATATTCCCGGATCCAATCCTACTCACTCTCATCTTCCCCGCAAGTTCTACCTTCTCATCATTCGAAATCATGGCTTTCAGGCTTGCTTCAACCTCCACCAGGAATCATTTGCGTTTGTTGACCGCACCGCGGGTAACAGGTGTCCCACGGAACCAAAGACGGTTGGTGTCACACTACAACGTTAGCCTCGCAGGTTTAACTGAGGAACAGGCCGAGGTTCGTCCAACACGGGTGTTTTTGACCCGACGCTCACTGTGTAACCTTTGCATTTTGTAGTTCCGGGAGGCAGTTCACCAGTTCACAGAGAAGGAAATCGCACCACGGGCCGCCGAGATCGACCAGACGAACACTTTCCCTACGGCACGCCCCCTTGTCACTTGATTCATGGTAAACCTACTGAGAGTTCATTGGATATTCAGGATCTTTGGGAGAAATTCGGCGAAATGGGACTCCTGGGTATCACTGTCTCCTCGGAGTATGGCGGTCTCGACCAAGGCTACTTCCAACACACCCTCGCTATGGAAGAACTCTCCCGAGCGTCCGGTTCCGTTGGTCTTTCATATGGTGCCCATTCGAACTTGTGCGTCAACCAGATACACCGTTGGGGAACAGCCGAGCAGAAGGTCAAGTACCTCCCGGATCTTATTTCCGGGAAGAAGGTGGGAAGTTTGGCCATGAGCGAACCAGGGAGTGGAAGCGATGTCGTCAGTATGAAGTTGAAAGCGGAGAAGATTGACGGTGGCTGGAAGTTGAACGGGAACAAATTCTGGATCACGAATGGACCCACGGCCTCGACCCTAGTCGTCTATGCCAAGACTTCACCTGAGAAGGGTTCCAAGGGTATCACCGCGTTCATTATCGAGAGGGGTTTTGAGGGGTTCTCGACGCACCAGAAGTTGGACAAGTTTGGAATGAGGGGAAGTGACACCTGCGAACTGGTGTTCGAGAACTGTGTGGTCCCAGACGGTATCGACACGCATGCACACAGAATATTTCGTTCCGCTGACCATGATAATTTCCAGAAAACGTGCTGGGGACGGTCGACAAAGGTGCAGCCGTCCTCATGTCCGGGCTGGACCTTGAGCGTTTAGTATTGAGCGGTGGCCCTCTCGGGATCATGCAAGCCGCTTTTGATTACGCCCTTGACTACGTCCATGAGCGTCGCCAGTTCGATCAGCCCATCGGAACATTCCAACTCATGCAAGGGAAGATCGCCGATATGTATACGAAACTCACCGCATCCCGGTCTCTAGTCTATTCTGTTGCCCGTGCCTGTGACAGCGGACATGTGAGCCGTAGAGATTGCGCGGGTGCGATCCTGTATTCTACGGAAAAAGCGGTTGAGGTCGCGTTAGAATCGATGCAGTGTCTTGGTGGGAATGGGTACATCAACGGTTTGCAACGATTCTCCTAGCATCTCGTGGCAGGTTTTTTGACGATTTCTCAGAATACCCAACTGGGAGGTTCCTTCGAGATTCTCGCTTGTATACCGTTGGTGCGGGTACTCAGGAGATCAGGCGAATGCTCATTGGACGGGAATTCAACAACGACTACAATTCATAGGCGTGACGAGAAACTAAGCCATGTGGTAACCTTGACATAGAAGCCGATCAAATAGTAAGCTGCAAACCAGTTTGCGCCGGCATCCATGAGCACGAATCGATGAGCACGAATCGAAATACCGCGTACAGGCGCTCACATACGAAAAAGCACACGAAGCTTCTACATGACTACACAAGAACCGCCGCCGCCGCCGCCGCCTCCGGATTCGTTCATCTGAGCCTGCAACTGTCTGATTTGTTGCTCCATCGTTAACCGCTCAATTTCAGCCTCAATTTCAGCTGCTTGGAGACGGTTGTTGAGCAAGACCATCTGAACCTGGTACTCCATCTCAGCTTGTTCCCGGTCGAGCTTCGCCTGGGCCTCCATATGCTTCATCCTCATTTCCACCCACTCCAGCTCCAGAACATATTGGATAGCGGTCTCCTCCGAATCTTCCGCGATCACCCACATCTGCGCTTGCAGATTCCCCCTCTCCTCCTCCAACATCCGCCTCGCCTGCTCATGGCTCTCTTCAAGCGCTAGCATCATTCCCTCTAAGGCGGCCTCGTGGCGTTTTGTCTCCTCGGTGAGCTCCACGTTGACTGCCTCTCCGGCGGCGGTGCTTGCGACGTTTTTGTGCTCGTCTACGATCTCGTGTTGTATTTGGAGTACGACTGGGTGGTTGTTCATGATCTGTCGAATCACGTCGTGCGCGGATCGCTCGGTGTTGTGGTGACGGGCCATCTGAGCGCCTTTATCGAGAGCCGGTTTGAGAAACGCGGAAGCCAGCTCTTTCTCGCGAGCCTCGCCAACGTCGTGCGGCACCTCACCCCACATGTTGGTGACGAGGACGACGTTCTTCAGGCTCGTCTCTCCGCAGAGTTCACGGAATATCTTAAAGTTCCGCCCAGCTATTCCGCCGAAACGCCTATCAGATATGCGATGCATGTATATGACTCCTGCTAGCTTGGACCCCTTCTCGTATCTGGTCACCAGGATTTAGATCTTGGACCGCAGGTTGGGTGGCTACCGGGTCTGTACTTACGTTGTGGCAAGGAAGTCCGCGATCATCTTTAACACGTCTGTATCGCTCTTCGTGGTGTCGTCGAACCCAGGCGTGTCAATGAGTACCACCCGCCTCCCGTCGATCGTGAATTCATCCGCGAGCTGGACCTTGTCTGTACATGACTCGAGGTCCATTCCGACCCGCAGGTTTGAATGACTGGCGAGATTGATGAACTGGTGAATATTAATTGAATCATCTGATATACCGAAGAACTGTGCAAATCGTACAGATGTCTTTCCACTTCCAGTTGCGCCCATAATCCTGTGAGGGCGATGAGGGCGACACCAATGCTTGACCGGGTGGCGGCGCTTACGCTATCATAATGGGCACCTCAGGCGCTGGGAAGTGCTCATACGGCGGGTAGTGCATCGGTGAAGATGTGAAACTTGAGTGTTGTGAGCGACTATGCAGAAGCTGGTATGGAAAGAGAGACGTACTGAGGTAACTGAGAAGTAACCGTGGATGGAGGTAGGTGTAAGCGAGTGTGGCGGTATTCACTTGGTCGTGCCCTCTTATTAAGACAGGTGGACTCATGTTGGCTGAAGGCAGGTGGGGGCGTGCATGTCTTTAGCTAGCGATTTCACACATTTAAACGTTACCCAGGAGCGGGGACTTGACATCGGCAGCGCGAGACACGCACCACCGGGGAGGAGATAGTACTGAATCCCTCACGTCCCCCAAGACTTGCGTAGATTGAATGCAAAACTCGTGTGATCTTGAAGCATCTCGGCATCTCTCATGCGCTTCCCTACCCGCTGCGGGCCTTGAAGCTTGAACCATCGTGATATACACGTTGTAGAGCTTAGGAGGTGTGAGAATCCTTCGCAACCCAAATCTAGGTCCTAGGCGTAGTTGAACACGTCGACAAACTCAGGTTAGTTCGGCATGTCCCGGTGGGCGTAAGGCGTCGGGCCGGGCCTCTCCCTCGCTTAGTCTGACCTCATCCGTTGTTGTCTGAAAGTCATGGTATGCCTCTGAACATCAAATATATGTATACCGGAAGGCCAGCTGGGACTTGGCAGGAAGGAATGCGACTGTGGGCTAGTCATTCGTTATTCTAAAGTAGAAACACCGTATCCAGGGATCTACATAATCAAACAACCGCCGCCATCATCATGAGAATGTTGAGCCGCTCGACGCTGCATCTCATCGATCTGTCGCTGCCTCTCGACACGCGCAGCCTCTGCCGCAGCTGCCTCAGCCGCGAGACGCTCGTTGATCAATGCCACTTGACGGCGGTGTTCTTCCTCAGCTCGCTGTCTCGCCAACCTCGCTTCTTCCTCCCGTCGCCTCGCCTCCGCCTGTACCCGCTCCATTTCCCACTGACGCTGCAGAGCAGCCCTTGCCTCCTCTTCCCTCGCCCTCCTCATCTCCTCCTCCCGCCTCCTCCTCTCCTCCTCCATCTTCCGTCTTGCCTCCTCTTCCATCCGCCTCAAAGCTTGGACCCTCTCCTCTTCCACTCTCCTCCGCTCGGCTTCGTGTCGTCTTGCCTCTTCGGCCAGTTCTGCGTTGATCACCCCTCCAGCGGCGGTGTTCGTGATGTCTCTGTGCTCGTCCACGATCTCGTGTTGGATCTGAAGTACAACTGGGTGATTGTTCATGATCTGTCGAATCACGTCGTGCGCGGATTGTTCAGTGTTGTGGTGACGGGACAACCGAGCGCCCTTGTCCAGAGCTGGTTTGAGAAAATTGGAGGCCAACTCTCTCTCGCGGGCCTCGCCAACGTCGTGTGACACCTCACCCCACATGTTGGTGACGAGGACGACGTTTTTCAGGCTCGTCTCTCCGCAGAGCTCGCGGAACATCTTGAAATTTCGCCCAGCGATTCCGCTGAAACGCCTGTCGGATATACGATGTATGTAGATGAGTCCTGCCAGTCGCGACCCATTCTGGTATCTGTAATTATGATTCAGGTCGTGAATGCGCACAAAATCTACGCCTGAGCTCACGTCGTGGCCAAGAAGGTTGCGATATTCTTCAAGATCATCGTATCGGTTTTCGTGGTGTCATCGAACCCGGGCGTGTCAATGAGCACCACCCGCCTCCCGTCGATCGTGAATTCGTTCGCGAGCTGGACCTCAGATGTACACGATTCCAAGTCCATCCCGACCCGCAAGCTCGAATGGCTGGCAACATTGATGAACTGCACCATCGGGTAAGCTCTGAGAGACACCAATACAATGTTATGAATCTTACGGATGTCTTGCCGCACCCAGTTGCACCCATAACACTAGGAGGATTGATGAGCGTGGCGTTCTAACGATCGGGACGGAGGGGGGTGCTTACGCGATTTTTATGGGCGTATCCATTGGTGAAGAGCAACAGGTAAGAAGCGCGTACACGCTGTAGCTGTAAAAGCAAGAATCGGCCGAGCTGAGAGAGATTTGGCTTGGTCACAGAATATCAGCATCCAGGGGGAACGAAGGACGAAAGGGGGACATACTGAGTGGATAATATTTGGTCGACCGACGAAACAGGACTTGAGTATCCTGCTGGGTCGCACAAAGGGTGGGGAGGAATGGAGGGGTCGTTTGGTTCACCTCGCGCTTTTATCCGTATGGGGTGGTGGCAGGCCGGAAGGGCTATGCGTGGTCAAATAATAAATAAATCCAGTCATGGACTCCACAACGAGCCACTGGCCACCATTCAAGTGATTTCAGAGGATGGAGAGAGTGGAACTGCCTCGCACGTTGTACATAGGTTCATCACAGTTTGTCCGTAATTGTTGGGATCATTTATTCTTGGTGGTGTTCTTTGTTCGGTTCTCAATCAGACGAATCACTGCCTGGTACCCTTGTGGTTGTCAACGAGGTCCTGTTGGGTTCTTTGAGATAGTGGACGATCACGGAAGACGATAAGATGTACTCAGTTGGGGGCACGGTATTCTCGTGTCAGGGTTGACAAACCCACCCAGCCACAGTTCGTTTGTGCGTTACACGCCCCAAATGTGAGTGTGGCGGGGGTGAGGCCAAGCTCAATTGACACGAAGGAATTCCGCCTGTGTCATTACGAAAGTTCGAATGGCAACTTCCATGACGAGGATGTTCGCTCCCGCTGAATGAACACAATCATTGGGATATTTATGAACTTCCTGGTGATGGATCCTGTCACAATGAAGTCCGGGAGTGAGCGGGCTGTTCGAAGACCATACCGGTATGCTCGGCATTCTACAGTGCCGGACTGTAGTGGTCTCCTCAAGGTGAGCGGCGTCTTCGCGATGTGACGCCGCGCCCGCCGCTGAGTCTGAAAGTGGATCGGCGTTTTCCGAGTCTGTTCCGCCTCTCTCAGTCTCGACTCTCGAGTCTCAGGCAGGCCACAGAAATCCAATGTTCAACCCATAATGCATAAAACCTCAGGATAGCCTTCGAGCCATATCGGCTTCACCGAGTTTTGATTCCTTCACATTCCGCCTCCATCACTGCATCCCGTTCTACCAAATGGGATCGTCGTCCTACAACTACCCCCCATTAGTATTGCATGCGCGATGAATCTGCTTAACGGATACCCGATTTAAGTATTGCCACGATACCATGGATGCGACAGCAGTGGAAAGGCCCGTCGGTTCATGTCCGTACCATGAAAGTGACACCCGGTCCATAGTCCATCAATGAGGGCGGCGCCCGTTTCATATCAGAACGAACTCGAAATCTCGTACGGCCAAGGTCCAGCTCACCAATGAACTCGTCCCCTAGGGACAACGTGTACTTCTCGTCGATGGACCCAGCTCCGAAAACATGTTGGATTTGATCGCTGAGCTCTTTGCAGTGCGACCCCTTACCTCACGACGAGAACGGATTCGAGCTCGCGGTTATCTACGTCAATCTTCGACGAGCACTTGACGTATCGCGTTTGGATGAAGCTTGAAACTCCTGAAATACCGTAACGCTCATATCAGTGGGAAGAGTGTCGCTGGTATTATTTGAGTGAATGGATATAAAAAAGTACGAAAAGCGAATATCCGGAAAGTATAGATACATGGGTGCAAAGGTGATAACAACACCCATTATCCAACGCCACCCCCGGAGTGCCCCACGATACGGGAATATAATATTCCCGGGTCTCCCAGTGCATTTGCAAGGGAAGGTAGTCGATCCTTCATAACAATTACACCGTCATGCCTGACCGTGAGCCAATTCGTGCGTGCTCTCAAAAGTGACCAGATTTATCTCATCTCCCGTGGTCGTTTCACCTCGACGTTCAGCGAACCTCATGGTGGCCTGTGTGGTTGGCTCCCCGAGGCTCCATCCTTCTCGGGAAGCTTTGCCAGCTTTTTTGACTGAGAGCAGTAACCGCGTAATCATCACCGGGACGTATCTAAGACGTGATTCAGACCCGACGGTTTCAGAATCAAAGAGCGTTTCAGACGTACACGACGGTGCCCCTAACGCGCCGAGAACAACCCGGTGAACAAATGAATGGAATGTATTCTGATATCACTCACAAGCCGGGGAGCAGTTTGATCGCAGGCTGTGAAGGTGAAGGTCTCAGCCAACCGTAAAGAGAAGACAGCGTTATGACGATATCCTCACCCTTGCAGACAGGAAGACCAGCTCGACCACGAGATGGGAAGAGAATATAAGCAGGAAATAGTATGTCGCGTCTTCTGCTATTGTCTTGAATAGAATTGGCATCGGGACCTTGTCTCTGTCGGATTTTACGACAAGGTAAACGACGAGTAAGAAAGCTAGGAGATCTGCGAGATGGTCAGACGTGGTGTCTCCTGCCACACAACAGGCAATGGAGGGTTCGCACCATATACGAGAGTCATGGTAAGAAGTCCGACTTCCAAGGGTTTATTATCTGGGAAAACGCATATCTGAAAGACGTCGTGTGGAGATGATAGGTACCATGCTAAGGCGTTGAAACATTTAAGAATCGCAGGCAGTGATTTATCGGAGACTCACATCCTCCCATAGCCACAAAAGCGGTCCAATATATGCCAAGAGAAAATTGCGATGCTGTTACTACACCGAAGAATAAGGCGGCGAAGCGATTCTTGCCTGTGATGGCGTAGATCCTATCTCGTTCAGCCACGATCAGCACGAAGCCGTCCCATGCCAAAAACAACGAACCTCAGTGTCAAAACCACTTGAGCGAGGAACGTAGTCCCCGTGAACGCAAGAGCAGGAATGAATGCAAATACATCGCAACTATAACACGCGTGTGTTAAACTTTACTGGTCGACGGGTTATCGAACGGTGGTCATACAGCTAGAATTAGTTTCATCAATGAGTTCATAGCACGCGATTCTCGATTGACGAGATCGCTTACCTGTTTCGAGGGCGGCAGACCATAATTCCCTGTGGCCGAGCCGGCAAAGGTCGATTCCAAGTGTCAAGGGGAGATTATGATCTCGCTTACAGTATAAATACCAGCCCTGGTATACCATCGGAATGTACCTGTTCTATGTTCTCTTTTC
>Ga0307514_10005933_pt1 | contig 10771 bp, 11 predicted proteins | sample 16_EM_MG_FD_203088 | JGI IMG/M metagenome (GOLD analysis project Ga0307514, IMG submission 203088) | Populus trichocarpa ectomycorrhiza microbial communities from riparian zone in the Pacific Northwest, United States - 16_EM | ecosystem: Host-associated > Plants > Roots > Unclassified | place... | reverse complement strand
GGTGTCAGCTAACCGACTCCCGCTTGCTCGTCCGATGCGTTGAATTGACAGATTCCGGTCCCTCTGAGCTGCTGCAAACGCTCTCATCCCAATGTCCCTCGCATGAGGGGTCGGCGGGTTTTGATTAGGGCTCATTGGCGAATCCGGTGGTGGTTGAACGTTGATCTGCTCCCGTTGCCTCAGACTCTGGCCCTGACCGTGCAAGTCTGCCAGCTCCTCTTGCCCCAACTCCTCATCGACACCAATTCCGTTCACCTGCCCCTGCCCCAACCCAAGTCGAGAAGTGGACCCACGTCGTTTATTTGAGGAAGTCGAAGAGGAATGGTGGTGGTGGGGGGTCACTACTATCGAGTGGGTTTGTGAAGAGCGAATACCTCGAGGGGTGTTAAACGGATTCGCACCTGACGACGGTGGAGGTGACCGACTCTGGTTCCGGGTAGTGCTCGGGCGGACCTGGTTCTGGTTCGAGTCAAGATCAGGATTAAGACGGGAGTTAGGGTTGGGTGATGTTCGCGAGGGGGAGGTACCTTCATCCCCAGACTCGAAGACCTCGCCTTCGTCGGTCCTTCGGGTCGGGGGAGAAGGTGGTAGATCATTCCTCGCCATCGCTGTATGGAATGGCGTATCCGTGGGCGAGATGTATCTTCCAGAACTCGACGGACCTGGGCCAGCAACAGCGTTTGCTTGGGCCCCAGCCTCGGACAGCTCATCGATAGGCGTAATCGGTGGGGGTGGGGTTAAGGGTGGTGGGGGCGTCATCTCGGGGTTGCTAAGCGGAGGTGACGGGAGATTTCCCGTTGCAAGGGTTGAGCGCTTCGGTCGGCGTGTTCGGTGGGTCGAGCGGCGTCCGGGAGACGAAGAGTTTGAAGAAACAACATGATCCAGGGGCGATCTACGTCGACTGGAAGGCCGAGAGTCACCAGCGGCGAGGAGGATGCTACCGCGTTCCGAACCATAGGCAGGAGGTGGGGCAAGGGTTCCGACACTTGGTGCTAGGCCCCACTTCTTGACGTTGGCTTCAATAAAGACGAACCCGGCCTGGCCAAGGTTTACGTGGACGCTGCAGGGTCCATCGGCACCCACGGTTGGGAACAAATTGTAGTTCATGAGCCCGGTGAATGCGTCATCCATCTTCCGACCGTTCCTGGTGTAGAACACAGTTCCGGTACGGGGACGATAACCGATACCTAGGACGTCTCCTTCTTTGAGGACCGAGTTGAATGTATTAGAAGTGAACGGGTAGTTGTAGGACTTGTCACCGTTCGAGTGGTAGGCGATCGAGAAGCGGCTGTGACCAGGTAACCGGAAAGAAGGATATGGCTTTGTTGCCAACCCAACCGCTACGTTCGTTGTGGGGGGGAGGTCGAACATCTTGACCTCCCAGTAATAGACTTCGTTAAGTTTGGGTAATGGAAGATTGGACTGGACAGAAGAAGCAGAGGAGGGGTCAGGTAGGAATGTAATTTCGGTCCGGGCGTGAACAAGCAACGAATGCATAGCTTCCAGGTCGGGTTCGAAGGACCAAGCAGCTACTCCCTTCTCTTGAATCGAGAGGAATTGGGAGAGGGTAATGTCGGTTGGAAGGGAGTTGGGCGGGTATTGAAGCTGATAATCTAGGAAGACGGTAATTCAGTTGGATGCCAATTTCTATATAATACAGACTTGGCTGGGAATGGGCGCACCCTTGGCGCGGAGATATATCCGCCTCTCAGATTCGGTGACCGTCTCTAACCACCTCGACTCGACGCCCTCGAGACCACCTTCACCCTCGATGAAATTTTCCCTACTCAAATCAATGGGACCATCGCCATCTCGTAAACGTATTCCGCGGCGCCTGCGGAGGAGGATGACGAGAACGAGGAAGAGAAGGATGAGGAAGAGGAAGGTAGAGAGGACTATCAGCAGTGGCAAAAGGAAGAGCAATGCGTCTCTGTTGTTGGGCTGTCCTGGCTGACTTGGGCCGTCGACAACCACGTTTGTGATCGCTGAGGGTTGTGAGAGGACAGCTTCGACCATGAGTTGACCGACTATCAGAGGGACAGAGGAGGGACCCAGGGCGGGTTGCGATTCGACGATAGATGGGTAAGGTATTTGCATCTTGCCCATGGTAAAAAAATGTGGGGATGGGTGATGACCCACCGGGGTCGTCGTCGTCGTTGTGGATTAGGAGGAAAAGAAAGCGGAAAAGAAAATGGGGATAAAGGATGAAAGGCGGGGATCGGGTCGACTTGAGGTTTCCCTTGCACCCCCGCAGGCGTGACAGGGCTTTGGTGTATGTGTGACATATGCGTTACCGCGTCACACCTCCCTCATAAGGACAGCCTTCGCCAACGCCGACCCCGAGCAGAGTGGCAGACGAAGAGAGAGAAGAGCGTGTACAAGGGGAGTAGATGACGATGAGCACGAATCTCTCTCCAACCTCTCCCAAGATCCTCCGACGTTCCACCACCACCCGCAGACGCGCCGGATCTCATCTACCTCCGGTCCAGGATCAGGAGAGCCACGACAGTGCGCTCAACACGCTGAGAAACTACCTCAGAGGCAGACCTTGTTACGATGTCTTCCCCGTCTCCTTCAGGCTCATCGTCCTCGATACAAAGCTCGAAGTCAAGAAAGCCCTCCAATGTTTCCTTCTCAACGGTCAGTCTCATCAATCACTCCCAATTCACTTTTCTGATCTCATCCAGGCGTCGTATCCGCACCTCTATGGAACAGCGAAAAGTCTTGTTTCGCTGGAATGCTAACCGTCTCCGACATAATCCACCTCATCCAATACTACTACCATACTTCCAACTTCGCCAGCGCAGTGACAGATGTCGAAACCTTGCGATTAGAATCTTTGCGAGGCAAGCCTTCCCTCCAGAGATTGGCCCACATGTCTGACCCACTCTCTTCAGACATCGAAAAGGCCCTCGGCGTAGACACCCCCCCACTCCTCTGGGCATTACCAGACCAATCACTCTATGAGGCCGCTACCCTTCTCATCCAAACCCACGCACGGCGTCTCCCCCTCCTCGATAACGATAGCGAAACCGGCCACGAGATGATAGTCTCCATAATGACCCAATATCGCCTTCTCAAATTCATATCCATCAATGTCCGTTTTCCGTATCCCTTTGATCAGGACAAAGGCACTGACCCCGATTGTTCCACCTTAGTGCACTAAAGAAGTTGCCCAGCTTCACCTTCCCCTCCGTAAACTGGGAATCGGCACCTATGTCGCGGATCCCAAGGACGCACCACCAGGTTCCCTTCCGTTCTGGCCGTTGGCAACGGCAACTATGTCAACCCCCGTTTTTGATGTCGTCCACGAATTCTCCGGGCGGGGTATTTCCGCCGTGCCCATTATCGATGAAGACGGTATCGTCGTTAACCTTTACGAAACGGTCGACGTCATGGTGCGCTACATTCCTACAACCGTGAACGTATTGATCTAACCCGTTCGTTTCGCTTATACAGACATTGGTACGGTTGGGAGCCTACCAATCCCTGGACTTGACGATCGCTCAGGCGCTTAATGAGCGCTCCCCGGACTTCCCTGGCGTTGTCATCTGCACCGCGTCAGACTCCCTCGGAACACTTCTCCAATTAATAAGAAAACGCCGAGTGCATCGGTTGGTCGTCGTTGAGGGAGAGGAAGATGAAAGGCGTGGTGGACGGAAGGGGCGCCTACTTGGCATCATCACGCTCACAGACGTGTTGCGATATATCGTGGGCAACGGAACACTGCAGGAACAGGCGGAACCCCCTGAGGAAAAGCCTCAGTCCCGGCATCAGGAAGAACAGTCTCAACAGCCGCAGCCTGAGCCGGCGCAACCACAACCGCAGGAACCGGAGACAGTCGCGGTGGTATAAACGCGTTTGTATTGTTCCCATACGAACGATCTCGGTTTTCTCCGGTTCCCTCTTCCGCCCTTGGTCGACTTCCGGTCCGTGGCGATCGCTTAGATCTTGATGGCCGAGCCTCAAGTCGTGTAGAGGTGAAGGATCGACGGTGACGTGCGGTGGTGCGTACAAGTTGGTGGGTTGGTCGGGTTGGAAAGTGATGAAGGTGCTAGCGGGGGGGAGGTAGACTTGTATAGTTTGGAGTTCAAAGTGCTGCTGAAAACAATTATATGTACTCCATGAAATGGGGACACCGTGACCCTGCCCCCCTTTCAAGCTCTCCGAAGACTTTTGTGTCGATTGAGCCGCTCGCTCCTCATCCGAATTCTAGACTGCGGTCGGAAAACGCCGAGGCTTCCCTGGCGCCCATTCATTTTACCGTGTCTTTTTTGTTGACAGAGGGGATTTCGCGTCCGTCCAGATCACGGAAGATACAGATTCGACATGGAAGCAACATGTTGATTTGCCTCAAAGGCCTTTCGGCTCCCCGCCAATGTCCAGACTCTCGCCCTCGTCGCGTGTATTCACCAGCGTGCTAATCAACCCGCCGCCCGCTATCCTTATCGCCTCTAGGCTCTCTGGCTCGGAAACGCTCAATGGCCTTACCCTGAATACGCCGGCTTGTTGTACGTTATCGGCGCTATTGTGCTGAAGGAAGCCCGTAAGATAATCGGGCCAACAAAGGCATGGTGCATGGAGCTTTGACCATGCTGGGGACCGACCACCATCCAAGTCGTGTTTGAATTTGAGCCACCGACCTTTTGGTAATTTCCTCCAATGATTTAACGCAAGTCAATTCCAGCCTGGGTGGTCCTTCCTCCTCCCCTTCCCCTCCCCCTCCCCCTCCCACACTCCCCTCCCGTCATCCCCCCCTGATCGCGGGCTCCGGTACACCTTATCTGGATCTCTGCTGATTATGTCTTGGAACGGACGCCGGATTTTTAGAGTCGCTGCGCTGTGTGAGCTCCTCATGGTTTTGATGAGGTCTCACGAGAGTTAACGGATTTGATTCAGGCGCACTGTTTTTCTTGCATTCGGCTTTGATTGGGATCGCAGCGGTTTGGATGCTCAAGTATGAGGCTGGAAGTAAGAACATATCTCTCGAAACGGATTCACAGACTCACCAAGACATCGAAGCCTTACAGTTTGCTATGGATGCAATTGTCCTGTTCACCATCCTCTCTTTGTACGTCACATCTACGCACCCAGCACCCTAACTCTGACCCCCTGTCCTAGCTCTGCGTTCAAATACAACCGCCGCAACGCAGGACCGAGTCGCATCCCCAATTTGATGGTGTTTTTCATTATTTTTGTCCCGTCGTTGGTCGGGGCCATCGGCCTCGCAGCCCGCAGCGCCTCCAAAAATGGAAAAGGCCTGTGTAAAGACCCTGCTTCTAATCAGCCCGGGAACTGTACGGAAGCCTCGGCCGCGATAGCTCTTACGTGGTTATCGGTTGTGATTGGTGCGTGTTCTACCTCGTGGATCTTGTGTGACACGTTGACCTGACCATTCAATATTCGTCAGCTGGTGCGGGACTGGTGGTTTCGTGGATTGATAGAACTCCCAGGATGGCATCATCAGGCAGTCCGTACGGCGGACATGAATCTGAGAAGGGGCCCGAGCTGCCAAAGGAGTCGAAGTCTACTTTTTATTCATCCCGCACATATGTCCCTGGGCCCACGTCCTCATACGTTCCCCGGCCACGCGATCCATATGATCCGCCACGCCGCAAACGTTCCACCCGTTCACAACCGCACCAGGCTCCTCCACAGCGAGTTCCATCGAACAGGACACCAGCCGCTCCGCTACCTCCTCTTCCTTCGTTTAACGCTCTTGAGCTGGAAACGGACTCGGTGGCTGCTGGGAGGATCGATCGCAGGCGAAAGAATCGTGCTAGGCCGGACCAGAGCCCGCAAAAAGATCTACCTGAGCTGCCACCGCCCAGGAGAAGACCGCCTAAGGATCCGCAACAGGCGGAAGCCCGAAGGATAAGACACATCAGTCCGACTGATCTGTATGCTCAGATGGGAGGTTGACGTTGCTCACGCCGTTCATGATATTGTATTTAACCTTGTACTGGCACTGGTTTGCCTGATTATGATAATGAAATTGCATGTACACTTGTAAATTACGTCCCACTGAACAAGCTTGCCACGCGGCCGCTGGTTGGATGATATGAGTTCTTGGTGTCTCCCCAGCCCGGCTAAGCTTGGGGTGTAAGTGGGGCGCTAATAGGACCACGGCTGTTCAGAGGTTCACAATCAAATTTTTCTTTCAGTCCGGCGATTTCCTCCTTGAGTACTGTGACGTCTTCTAGCCGATGGCATCAGCAAAACTAGCGGTCACGAGTTGTTTTTCGTTGATTTCCCCCACCAAATTTGGGCCTTTTACTCTGTGCACTTGGCTTCTGGAAGTACACGGGCACTTTCGACGCTCTGAAAGTGATCGAAGCATTTGCTATGACCAGTGGAGGATCCACGCCAGTTCTTTTCCCACGCTTGGTGCCTTGCTTCTGTATTTTCTCGGACCAACTCCGTACCATAATCTCAAGCATACTGGGAGATCCTCTTGTTACAGACGAGTTTGGTGCACGATACAATCTACGGATCCGTAAATTACAACGAGACGCCAGAGACGCCAGCGGAGGTACTAACAGCACAAAATGAAAAGGCTACATGGACCAATCGACGACATATCACTCGACCTACGTGTTATACTTTTATCGTCGCCCCTCTCCCAAGTGGACTTCGCGTATGTGTTGGGGCACGCGGTCCGCTCGTGTGAAAATGGAGAAACAGCCCTCATAGGAACACTTGACGTGGAATTCTTTGACATGGACGGCGAGATGCTTCCATGCTGAGCTACGGCTGGCTTGACGCGCCTTGCACCGATCCCATTGGCAAACCCTCCAGCTGTCACTACCTCCCGACCAGTGGGAGTCGCGGATATGGTTTTTCCATGACCCTCGACGCTCCAACGTCTCCTTGGTATAATCAACGAGATGGCGGAAATCGCAGCCATAGAATGGACAATTGATTTCTTCCGGATGATGTTCTCTACTACCTAGAACGGCGCGAGTGCCTTCGCATGAGCGAGGAGTAGGGTGATCGGCTGGGCCAAGAATTTCCTCGTGTTGGATGTCATTGTCGGGGGGAGGAGGGATAGTAAGTTCTGTCGCGTCCTCCTGAACTGTCGGAGTGAACACGGATGGATGAAAAGAAAGGCCATCCGCATGACCCCCGACCGGGTTAACAGGGGAAGCCTCTTGCTTTGCACGCCTAGGTGGACTTGTCAGGTGACAGAAAATAAGAGCGACAGAGATACCGACAAGTAGAAGAAATTCTCAAATAGACAATTTCCAGGAGTTTGAAGTAGATTGTCGGTATATACATCACCCATCGTAGGGCTTGGGGGAGAGGGACGAGTGAATTAGCTTGTAAGGAGAGGTGGGCTAGGTGATAGCGATGGGGGCTAACCCAGCAATCTTGGGAAGGTTTATAACCTGCCAGGCAAAGCGTTATCACCTCCGAGTGGCTCTAGGGTGATATTTTCCATTGGCTAGTTGTAAAATTGAGTAAAATTGAAAGACGCAAAAAGTGACACCTATCCAGTGCTCTGGTGCCAGGGAAGGCGAGTTATGAATTCAATGCCACGGAGTCCCATAGCACGGCCGGTTCATGGTCGTGGGCATCGGCAGGGGATCCGCGAATGGACTAGAATAAGCACCCTCGGTTTGAACGTAGGGGCATGCTTAGCTGTGATCGGCCACGCACTACCCATATCATCTCAGTATCGCGAAGACCATGAGAATATCCTTTGTGACGCGAAAGGTCAAAGCAGGTCAAAGCTCTCACTCTTGAGCGCTTCTCCGACCACCCTTCGGGTACCATGTCGTAAGCTGATGAAGCCATGGTGTGTTCGAGGGAAGAAAGGGATCCAGGGTCAATTATCGTTCGATTGTGCCTCCCCCTAGATCGTTCAATACTCCCCGATGGGCTGTAGCGGAGATTTTGGCGCGCTATGGAAAGAACACTCTGAAATAAGTATACAAGAGACATGTCCTGTGAGTGCAGCAAGTGAACAACGTACCTTACGCCGACAATGAGTGATTTCCACGGCCTGGGTGTGATATTTTCCCAAGTCACGACGGATGCCAGTCACTGTGATTTGCATCGTTTCGAGTCCCGGGCAACGGTCGGGGTCCTGGTACTTAGTTAATGTTCCCTTTTCGAGCTACCGAGATATTCGAGGTTTAAGTAGAAAGTTTGAAGGCCGTGGAAAGGCACTCACTTGAGGGCTTACCGAAGTCGCGGAATCCTTCGTTCATAGAAACTCACCACAGTAAATAGATGGAGGGCACCAGGCGGCCAACACGGCCCCCATTTTATTCCTCTGGATGTCCGATCGGAGAGCGATCGTCGCCTTTTCGCAATGGCGTCGAGATGACGAGTCGCGACTCTGTGACCCACTCCTCGTTCGTGAATCTCCCAACTCAGGGCGACACTTCGACGAGCGATGGTGGAAGCGGTGGTTTCGACTCGGCCAGGTGTCTGCGAGACGGGCAAGGATGCAAGTCAGGTAGACAAGAGACTGTTCTTGGGAACGTTTAACGTCTGGTAGCCTCATGTATATACACAGTGTACACCCAATATCATCAATCCTGGTTTTCATTGCTTGCAAAAGCGTATGCCTAGTGGTTTTCACTTGTCTGTGAGAAGGATGGCTTATATTCTCGACTCGCAAGACAATCACACTCGTCATCCCTAACCAGACCTCATCGAGTTGGCCACCAGGCATCGGCCCTTTTCCGTTTTTTCCATCCTCCACGTGTGCCTTCGAGCACTCAGGAAGCTTTACTTACTACCTTGGTTCTCTCCAATACCACCCTCGACACTTAACGACCAGGGACCGAACGTGTGTTGATGGTATCCTCTGTCGCCCAGGGCAAGAAACCCGTAACGTCGGCCACAACGACGACGCCGACTTCCTCCCGCAAGACCTCCGCTTCCCGCCCACCGACCAGCGCAGCAACTACCAAACCGACTTCAGGACGCAATAACCACCAGTCAACTCGCCAACAACAGAAACGAGTCTTGCCTTCCCGGTCGAGACGGGGCGGGCCCGGACTCGGCAGTGCCGATGTCGATGCTATCATCTTGGACGCTCAAAAACGAAAATGTGAGCTTTTTGGCCCTAAAAATATCCGTATTCGAATCCGCCCTGCGGTCCCCTTCCGGGTTGAGGTGGAATGTGTGATCACCATCGCCCCACTGAGTGCACGCGTTTTGTATGCGGTGTCGCGTCTGGTGTATTCCCCCATCTGCCGCATTGATTATCTCGTGTGACTGATTGTATGCGTTCCGTTATCTCCCTTCTACAGATGAGCAAGATCCCCTTGTTTCCTCAAACGCTACCCTCATCCTGACAACCAACGCGAAGCTTCTCCCCTCTCCGAAGCCCACTTCAGCCACAGCAGTTGCCTCATCTTCAGCGATAACCCTTGACAACACAGCGGTCGTTACACGGGACGGATTGGATGTCGAGACTAAGGGCTATGAGCGCTACTTCGACCGACCGGAGGTAACAGCCGCCTACAAGAAACAGCAACTAATAGAAACCCCCGAGTTCTCGCAGTTACCCGAAGATGCCACCGTTGGGAGTAGGTTCCGGCCACGGGCCACGTTCGAGGAGGTAGGTTTAACCATCCTACACGCCTCTCTCACGCGTGTTGACGAAATCCTTCCCGAGTACAGAATCTAGCCGATACTTTGGATGCGACCTACGAAAAACGACACCGCAAATACGAAACGTTTGAGAAGCGTCAGAGGCTGCGAGAAAAGGAGAAACTCAAACACGAACAGTACAAGCTCAAGGAACGGATCGAACAATTGCGTGGCATGGACGGCTCTGTCTTCCTCACACTTCCCGTCTCCTTGTTCCGTTCTCCTGGTGCTTTGGCCTCGCAGGAGGGCGACGGTTCCGCCGAAGGGCCCATCGTTGTCGATGATGACACCAACACGGGGCTGCAGGATTTACCTGGGATTCACGTGAACGGCGCAGCGCTACACAACGAGGGCGAACGACGGAGGAAAGAGATCCTCGAAACTGCTGCAGGCCTTGAGGAACGTTATCGCGTCCTGTTACCCCCTGATAAGGTGGTTAAGGAGCTCACCAGTGCAAGCGTTGGGGGTAGCACACGCCCGAGCGCATCTGTGGAGCCGGAGGTGGCGGGAGAGGAAGAGATAGCACAAACACCTCAACAACCGCAGCAAAAATTAAAGCTAAGGATCAAGTTCCCATCGCAGGGTCCCCTGGTTACGAACGGAAGCGGGAACGGCGTGATCCCAGGATTCGTTCCAGGTCAGCCTCAGGCACAGGCTCAAGCTCAGATGCCGAAGTCCGAGTATCCTCCGAGACGAGTGAGCGCACGAGGTGCTGGTGTGGTGCCTACAACACCTGTTCCTCCAGTGGCAAGGCCGAGGACACGAACCTCGGTCACCGGTTCGCCCTCTGTTGTGGATTTAGAGAGCCCGCGGCCGAACAAGCGTCCACGACGAGGAGCTCGGGCTCAGGAAGTGGATGATGAGGACTTTGTTGACCATGATACCGGGGAGGAAGTGGAGTTACCTAGCCCAGCCTCGATTGCCGCATCCCGTAAATCCCATCCTAAACCTTCTTACCCCCATCATTCACATAATCAACCCATGGGCACCCTCATGTCTACCGCTTTGCGCGCTTCCTCGTTGACTTCCCACCGTACGACCCAACGCACACAACGACATCTCACCGCTTTCGGGTTGAAGATACACCCAGAGGTTGAGGAGATTCGGGACTTCGAGATACCGTATTGGTTAAAAGAGGAAAGGTTAGAGATGCTAGTGGGCC
>Ga0307514_10005932_pt1 | contig 10772 bp, 14 predicted proteins | sample 16_EM_MG_FD_203088 | JGI IMG/M metagenome (GOLD analysis project Ga0307514, IMG submission 203088) | Populus trichocarpa ectomycorrhiza microbial communities from riparian zone in the Pacific Northwest, United States - 16_EM | ecosystem: Host-associated > Plants > Roots > Unclassified | place... | reverse complement strand
ATCTGTGAAGTGTTCCCGTGATGTCCGGATTTCGTCGCGTGATCCGCTTCAAGTTAACACGACGATTTACAAGTTACCTCATACCATCACGATGTGTGGTATCTTGTTCCATGCTCATCTGCGAAAAACCACCGAAACTGAGTCCGAAGAGTTTGTCAACTTCTTGAGTAGACTAAGAGTCGCCAACGCTCGCCGTGGTCAGTAGTTCATGTCGATTGCTTCCATTGGTACAACCTAATTTAGTATCGGACCCCAAGGACCGGATTTTCAGCGACAGCTCGACGTCCTCATCCGAAGACGCGATAACAACCTGATCACCGGGGACGATATCCCTCTGCACTTTTTTGCCTCGGAACTTCAACTAAGAGGGACAGATGTTGCCGAACAACCACATCACGATCCCGACAGTCGAAACATCCTCTGCTGGAACGGAGAGGTAAGGATGCAGCCTCACGAAATCCCCCCCCCCCCGGTTTTGACGACCCCCTGCAGATATTTGAGGGGATAGAGGTTCATCGCTGTTCGAAATCCCACTTGTATGAATCCCTGACTTTCAATCTGGATAAGTAGGTCACAGCAGACGAAAACGATGGGGCGAAGTTGTTCTCGCAGCTCTTGAGAGCGCGCAACGTTGAATGTATAACAAACATCTTCGCCAATCTTGAAGGGCCGTACGTATTCAAATGATCCTCTGTTCTTGGGATACCGTAACAGTTCACTAGATATGCATTCGTGTGGTACGAGGTTCGCGGATATGGACGTCCCCCACATTTTGGTGCTAACTCTCATCTAGAATGGGTCGAAGCGACTGTACTTCGGAAGGGACCCCTTGGGAAGGCGTTCCCTTCTGATTCACAAACCAACAACCACGTTTCCGGTCTTCATCTTATGCTCCGCCTCTGCCCGGATACCAGAGGGGTTGAACTTCGAGGAGCTTTCCTCAGATCAATTGTTTTCGGTGGATCTCGGCATACTATGCAGCCTTGATGATGATGTATGTCTAACATTCATTTTCCGGCGGTGATGCTCATCGCTGACGGTCCAAAAGCCAATCAAGGGCTTCGACGAAGTATTTCAGCCGATAGATCGTTCTACCACCACCGAGGGTGTGGGAGGGCCTTTCGTAGGTGATTTTGCCAGTTAATTGACTCCGTTGGTTCACAAGCCACTAGGCTACGGCACCGAGAGTTAATACTGTCGTACCGGATGATCAATACCCATCTCCCAACCTCGCACCGGGCATTCCTGAGTATTTGAAGGCTACAGTGGATGGCCTGGTGTCTCGACTGGAACGCAGTGTGATGCTCCAGGTGAGGAGCATCACTTCCCTGAAGTGCGTGACGCCATCCACTCATCGAGGTAACCGTTCTCAATTTTGCCCAGGAAACACCGCGGTGAAGCGAGCGTGGCAGTCCTCTTCTCCGGCGGAATCGATTCTGCCATGTTGGCCTTCCTCGCAGATAGGTAGGCCCGTGTGTCCGACACCTCGCGTCTCATGAAATCGTTCACATTGCAAAAAAAGGTACATACCAGCGGATGAGCCCATCGACCTATTGAACGTCGCGTTTGAAAATCCCCGGAAACAGGCGAAAAACGAGAATCCAAATCGCAAGAAAAAGAGCAAGCTCGCAGTTCAAGACAGTCGTACGGAAACGCACGTGGGTGTGACCTTGGACCCCTCTACCTCATACCTCGTACCAGATCGTGAGACGGGACTTGAAGGCCTCGCAGAGCTTCGACGTCTCTGTCCCCACCGGATATGGAATTTTGTACGCCGCAATACCAGGTCCCCCATTTTGGTAGCCAAGAACTAATGAGCCCTTCATGCATTAGGTAGAAGTCGACGTACCTTTCAAGGAATCTCAATCCGCTCGGCCGCTCGTCGAGGAGCTGATGTTCCCTTGTAGAACCGTAATGGACCTGGTGAGCCCCTTCCACTTCTACCATCAACTCCACAACGTCAAAGCGTCTCCCACACCCATGGTAGAGTTTGGCGATTGCGCTTTACTTCGCCTCCAGGGGTGTAGGCACAATACGTACAACCACTGAATCTACCGGGGGACCGTATACTAGTCCTGCAAGGGTCCTACTCAACGGCCTGGGACCGGACGAATTGTTGGGGGGTTACGGGAGATACAAGACCGTGTTCTCCCAGTACGGTGGATGGTCAAGGGTCGTTGAGGAGGTAACCGTTCTCTTCCACACAGGACATTACATGGGTTGCCTGATGTTCACACCCTCCCCTCAGCTTCAGATGGATCTCAGCCGGATACCAATCCGCAACCTCGGCAGGGATGATAGGGTGGTTTCCTCCCATGGCAAAGAAGTCAGACATCCCTTCCTCTCCCTTCCACTCGTCAAATACGTCGCAGAACTCCCAGTCCACCACAAATTAGATCCCAGATTGGACTTGGGAGTAGGAGATAAGTTGATTCTCAGGTTGGCTGCGAAACAGCTTGGGTTGGTAGAAGCGAGCACGAGAAAGAAGAGAGCGATGCAGTTTGGTAGTCACTCTGCAAGGATGCAAGGTGGGGAGGCTGAGCGCACAGGGGACCTCCTGCTCAAGTAGTAAAAGGCTGGTGCATGGATGCCCTTTCAACAGTACTTACCCAATTCGTATTACAAATGTGGATTGACCTGGGCTGGTCCCCAAGCCGGGTCATTTGTACATCCCGATCAGGCGGCGTAATCGTGGGAATCCCCCGCCATCACATGTCCGCCCTGGCCTCCTCCCCCCATCGTGCGCTTCCTCCCATACATTGTCCGGGAGGATGATCGCTCGTGGGAAATCCCTTCCCAGTCCCCACCCACTCATATTTCGTTCCGCCATACATCCCTCTCAACGCGTTTCCTCTTAGCACAATGTATTCCTCCGCCGCAGGCGATTTCTTTACGTTTGATTAGTCTTCTTCTATACTGACCCATTCGTATTCTTTTCTAGTCGATGATGTCTTGGATATTGACGCCAACTCACCAGAGTTCGACCAGAAGTGCGCCATAATCTCTAGGATGATCGCTCAGGGTCTCCTATCCGACAGCGGTCCAGAAAGCTCCTTCGACCACAGCAGTCTCTGGGGGAGGAGGAGGAGGAGGAGGAATATAGCGTTTCTTCCGTCGGGTCCTCTCCTCGCGATGTTTCTAAGCTCGAAGCCTACCTTTACTATTTCGGTATCGGGGGCTCCAGACGCCCGGGTCCCAAGTTGATCTTCCGGACATCCAAGGATGTCTTCACAGCACCCTTGAGGCCAGGGCAAGACCCTCGTCCAATGCAGCTTCTTCCGCCTTGCGGGCACCCTATACTTGGCAAGGATAATCTATGGGATACTATTAGCTCCGAGGTTGTTCGCCTCCTCGACCAGCGGGAAATCAAATATTCGTCCGTTGACCTTGTTCGTTTTCGCTGGGTTGAGGAGAAAGAGGACATCGAGGACGACGAAGACGGTGAGGGCGTCGAGGACGTCGATGTCAACGCCATGGTCGCCGCGTACGAGAATGTCGTTACCACTCCCATTACAATTTGGGTTGGAGTGTTGCCCGGTACTCTCACCGGCGAGGTCGCGTTCCAGTCTTCCGAAGACATCCTCGCTTCCATCATGGAGCACGGAATTTCTGACGTCCATGTTGCGTACCGTGAGTCGGTGGTCCAGGACTTCAAGGGTCCCAAACTGTTTGCGCCCGTCTCAGATATCAATCACCTCAAGGTGGTTATCGATCCTGTGACTACTGCCCTAAGCCTGCCCATCGCTGGCTTGAAGACGCTCCATAACGAGGGGACACTGGGATTCTACTTCAAATGGGATAACGATTACTACGCCGTTACGGCCCGCCACGTCCTGTTCCAAGAACACGAGGGCAATCATAAATACGTCTACAAGAAAGCCGTGCCTAAAAAGGAGGTCGTCTTAATGGGCACCAGAGCGTTCAGCGATCTCCTCACATCCACCCAGGGCCGTACCGGCACCCTGAACACCACGGTTGGCGTCTTGGAGAAGCGTATAGCGGCATCAACAAGGAGGTTGCAGGGCGGTGGCTCTGACGCTGCAGAGGCGGCGCGGGAGCTGACGAAGTATCAAGGAGAGCTGGAAAGTACACGAACAGCGATTGAGGAGCTCAAGAAGTTCTTCCAGGAGATAAAGAAGTATTGGTCGAAGCCGAGAGAGCGGGTTATTGGATACGTTACATGGGCCCCCCCTATCAGTTTCTCTACCGGTCCTAACGGTTATACGGTGGATGTTTGCGTTGTAAAGCTCGACAAGGAAAAGTTCTTGGATAACTTCGGGGGGAATGTGCTCGACCTAGGTACGTGCCGATCCGTCTCGCTAAAGGCATCTAAGCCAATTGTTCATGTTCCAGGCCCTGAGATCAACGCAACCAGGTTCACCGAATTGATGTACCCTCGCGTCGATGCACCCTCCGATTTCGAGTATCCAAGCGGACGGCTCCTCCCGTTCCGAGGCATTCTCTCCGCCGAAAAGATACGCGAAGCCAGCGACAAAGAGCAGAACTGAGCAGAAGGACGAACCCGCAACATTCGTGATAAAACGTGGCACCACTACGCTCACCACAATCGGTCGTTTGTCCGGATTTCATTCTCGTGTTCGCCGTTACTTCACCCCAGGCAGCCAAGATTCATTGGAAATGGCTGTACACCCTTACAGCAAAGACTTAAGCCCGTTCTCCAAGGCCGGGGACTCTGGATCTATAATCGTCGACGCCGGCGGAAATTTCGTTGCCCTCCTCACCGCTGGCGCGGGTTCAACCGACTCCTCTGACATCACGTATGGTTCGCCAATGTGCTGGCTCTGGGATGATGTCATCAAGGCCAGATTCCCCGGAGCCAGCCTCTACTTCGAAGACAACATCTAGGTTCGTCTCTTCCTCCTCTCCTACTCATAACTGATGATCCTAATGCCAAGGACGCCTTGCGCCTGTGTTTCTACGACTACTCCCCCTCCCCTTCTCCACCTTGGTGAACCGTCCCACAGCGTCTGTTGCTGCGACCCCCTCTCCTCTGTCAGCCCCCCCCTCTTTCCCTGTTTACTACGACTTGTTCTCGTTTCTTGACTATGACTTCTTCTCCCTCCCCGACCGCGACCTCTCCCCCCTGCTCAATCTCAAATTCTTGATGTCTAGGCCCTGGATTCGTGGACTCGTCGTTCAGGTATGTCTTGTTCATTCCCGCTCCCCGTTCCGTGCAGCTAGTAGCTTTCGTCGACGATGTAGGCCTCGGACTCGTGGATCCGTCGCGCTGATTACGTAGCTTCTCGTTGTCGGACACTCCCAACCTCCGTGTACTATCTATCTCCAGCCCGATTCGTATGTTTCTCCCTCCCCCACCCCAACTCTCGCTTGCCTCTCCCCTTGTATGAACGACACTCGGCTGTCACTCCCTCTATGTCCAATGTACATTATCGTCGATGGTGTTTTGAATCGCGCGTGATAAGTTCGATGCCCAGGTAACGGTTGAGTTGAGCATTTAGGCCTCCGACGGGGTTCTGTTGGTAAAAATCGGATTTCTTAGGACTTCCTGAATAATCCTTAACCAACTCAGTAGGCGCCCATTTTGGGACCCTGTACGAAAATTGGTTAAAGATTCGGGGTCTGGGGTCGGCTTTTCCAACCGTAGGTTAAATTCTCCCAACCGTTAGGAAACAAAACTTTCCAACAACTCCCGAGTCTTTTCCCAAATTTTCCTGCAGTGTCAAGTCCTTGAAACTCCACGAATCGACTTTCTCTAACGACTTCTTAGAGCTTCGCTCCTACGACTTGGGACTTTCGACTTTACTCCGATGCACGTACCATCGTCCGCATTATTCGAATGACGACGTTGATAAATCCTGGCAATATCGTCGAAGACCGAGATATACGTCGCGAAACCGTGCTGAAGACGATGTCGACATGGGAGCACGTTCCCTCGAATTCAACAGCGTGTTCGTCACCTTCGCTAAACACGCTATCACAATGACTATGAACGGCCCGGTGATTTCGGACGTATTATTGAGACGGCTGTCAACAACAGTCTCGAAAAAGAAAGCGGCCAAAAGGGTAGTGCATTTACAAAACCTCATCTTTGTGGACCGTTCCATCGACAGTCTGCCATTTATCTCCCTTGGGAAGCGTCCACTCTTCGTGGCAGTACCACCTCCAGTCCAACTCGGAGATACTCTCCTTCATGCTCTCTACGAATCCGTCTACCGAGCACATACCATACTTCGAGTCCTTGGGACAACCCTTGAGGGAAGACAGAGGGACGACACCGTCATTTACGATGACCCGAATCTGTTCGGTCGAGGTGAGGGAGGGGTCGGCACAAGACAGCACTGCTCAGGCGAAGGGACAGGAACGATCGTAAATAACTATTGGACATGCAGCCCACATGAAACTTACACTGGAATTGGATATTGGTCGCGAAGGGAGCAAGTCGCGCGGAGCGGAAGGGCCTCTTCTTGGGAATGTGGTCGTAAGGCAAAGGACCGGACTTGGCGAGTGAAGTCAAGTTAAGGGCCGTCAGGACTAGGTCGTCCGGTCAGCCAAGGAAAGAGAAAACGGATATCGACATGACGAACTTTGCAACACGACGACTTCGTGGGTGGCATCGACGTACAGACTTCTACCATCAAGTGGGAAAGTGATAGGGTTATCATCCAACGTGCCGTTGGTGCTAGTGTTGTGCTATAATCCACGTGTATGATCAGGGGAAAGTATTTTGACGGGGGTTTAGAACTGACCACCGGGATCTGTGTCTTTGTCAACCTCGCGACGAGCTCCTGAACATATCCGATCCCGAGAATCTTTCCAAAGGGAGACCCGAAAGCGGAGTCGTACCAGAAATAGAGATCGAGGCTACAAGGAAAGTTTCAACAGGACGTCAAACAACACATCCGTTCGTTCGTGGTCCTTACGAGTAATCGAATCCTTCCCACTCTTCGACAGTGAAGAGCTCGCAGAACTTGGAATACCCGAGTGCAACGGTCTAGCGGCGTTGTTGGTTGATAAGTAGTTCACATGAGGTTGAACGGAGAAACTGTATACCTCATATGCACACATCTTCTGCATGGCATACACGTCCTCCACGTCCAGCTTGATGCCGTCTAAGTGAGCATTGAATCGTTTGTGAGCTGCCTTGAGATATCTGTGCTCGGGTTAACCGCGTCACGCAGGATAGTAGAAGAGGAGACCCAGACTTGCCTTTCTGCCCAACGACGAACATACCAGGTAGTGCGATTAGATTTGTCAGCATTAGGGCAACTGAGGAGGCGTGAGACATAGGTGCATGAGATCGATGCGTGCGACGTACGTCTTGTCTGGTGCCAACGTATTGTTAAACTAGGAGTGACGTGTGTTAGCGGAAACGATAAAGAGGGCCCACGAACTCACGCCGTTGTGCTCAATGGTAATGCTTTGCTCATATTGTCCCTCGAAGGGGTACCCGAAGAAACCAATAGCAAAGTGCATAGCAGAGGACCACATACGGTTTCTGTGCGTCCATTTATCGGAACAATCCTCGCAAGTTTGGGAAATAACCGACGCACTGAGACTCCGTCCTGAATACCGGGAGGGTGTTCGTTTCGGTAAAATTCTAAATTCCAGGTAAGTACGAGTGTGACAAGGTACAGCCCAAGCCTACCTTCAACAGGAAACCATATTTCATCCGCAGCGAGACGCCAAGATCGACTAATTTCGCTTCAGATGTGGATTGGTGCCCAGATCGTTGTCGTACTCACAAAGTTGGTGTCTACCAAATGGCGTTAAAATCTCTTCCCCTAGCTTGTATGTCCTACGATCACGATGCACGTGAGGGTGCGTTAGGGCTGGAGAATGGGTGGAGCTAACCAATCGTTGAGGAATGACAGGCTGCCATGTGCTCCCCATTTTGTCCCATGATTGTGAACCTTGGTAGCAAACCCAGCAGGACTGCCGTAAGCCTCTAACAAACGAGTTAGGTTCTAGGGCATACAACTCTCGACAGAAGGGATTTACTATTTCCGGTCGGGTACCTTGCTCCATGTCTATGAACGAAGTGCAAGCCGGTGATTCGGCAGGTTTTCGGGGGCTCGGGACCAGAATCCACGCCGAAGGTACCCTTGGGGTTTGAGAACCATGGGCTCAAGTTACCCCAGCTCCTAAGCAGATCGAAAGGTTCCCCGGACTTGGTCTTCGCACCGACGAACTGTGGCGGAACCACAAGATTTGCAGCGCCAGAATGTTGAGGATAGCTCGGGGCAGTGAGGAAAACGGCGGGTTCGGCTCCCGTGGGGGTCGGGCCAGGGTAACCAACATTTGTGGGGAAGAGTTCAGTGTCGACGCCCGTGGGATCAGAGGGAGGGTAATGGTGAACTTCCGTCGACCCAACGTATGGAGGCACGAAGCCGCTGTCTATGCCGGTGTCGGTAGGAACTGCTGAAGAAGATGGCAAGCTTGAAAGTGAAAGAGAGCCGGAAGACACGCTTCCGACGAAGAACTGGACGAGAATACCGGCGAGGAAGGCAATGAATATGTGAATGAGAGAGAACTGTCGCTTCCGGGGCGAATAATGGAGCTCCTTCGAGGAGAGCAAAGGTTCGTTCTCGTACCCATCTACAGTGTAATCTTCTTGGGTATTAGGCTTCGCCTCGACGTCCTTGGAATATCCGGGACCCATACCTCAGGGTTGAGAGCAAGAGGTTCGATCACGTGCGACAGCACCTTCTTCTCCAGCCCGCCATCATGGCTGTACCGAACTTTGCAGCCCGGCTTATTGGTGGGTGTACACGAATGTTGTATCCAGTGCTGTATGCTCACTTTACGCGTAGTGCCTGCTGGCATTGCCGCTGCTTTGCTCCAAGCAAGTATCTATGACGTGCCAGGAGGTTACCGAGCGGTCATGTTCGATAGGTTCTCGGGTGTGAAGGGCAAGGTAAATCCTGGAGGCGGATTGCTTCATACAAGCTCACTCAAACTTGCGCGTACAGGCTACGCCGGAGGGCACACATTTCTTGGTTCCATGGGTTCAGCGCGCCATCCTATATGACTGCCGAATCAAACCTCGCGTGCGTACACCTTCGGCATGAATTGAAAGTCACGAGCGTGTTCATGACTTGTGCTGCAGAATATCTCTACAACTACAGGTTCCAAAGATATGCAAATGGTCTCAATTACCCTTCGAGTGCTTTCACGACCGGACGTGGAACACCTGCCGAAGATTTACCAGAGCCTCGGTATGGACTACGACGAGAGGGTCCTGCCCTCCATCGGGAACGAGGTATTGAAGAGCATCGTGGCCCAGTTTGACGCTGCCGAGTTGATTACGCAGCGTGAGGTGGTATGTTCGGCAAGGGATCAGGGATCCCCCACTGGTGCTAATTTCGATCGCGTCAGGTCTCGTCAAGAATTCGTGAAGATCTCCTGCAGCGTGCTGGAGAATTTAATCTCAAGCTTGAAGATGTGTCGATTACTCATTTGACTTTCGGAAAGGTAGAATTTATCCGTCATTTGTGGAATGTGGTATTGACAGGTCGTGCAGGAATTCACTCAGGCGGTCGAAGCGAAACAGATCGCTCAGCAAGGTACGCGTGTCATAACTGGAGTGGGAATGTGATCCTGACGAACGATAGATGCTGAGCGTGCCAAATTCATTGTCGAAAAGGCCGAACAGGAGCGACAGGCGGCGGTTATCCGAGCAGAGGGTGAAGCAGAGGCTGCTGCTACCATCTCAAAAGCACTTGATCGGGCAGGAGAGGGATTTGTTGCGATCCGAAAGATTGAAGCGAGCAAGGCGATTGTGCAGTCGCTGGTGAACAACCCGAATGTGACCTACATCCCGAGCAGCGGGGGGAATGTTTTGTTAAATCTCCCAGCAGATGGACGTCGTTAGTAGTGTCAGCCACAATTTACAAACAGAGACAAACAAACCTGCTCTCGCGATATCCCGTAGTCCGATCCTCCCTCTTCGTTTTGAAAAGCACGACAAAAAAGTTGAGTCTGCGAGTTTGTGAGGGTGTTTCGTCTCCGATTATCTCTCCTCTCTCTCTCTCGTCTTGTTCCTTTCTTCTCTCTTCTCTCTGTCTCTCTGTCTCTCTCTGTCTCTCTGTCTTCCTCTCTTCCTCTATCTCTCTCTCAAATCCTCGGACTCTTTGTATCACACCCGCTCTCGCCTGAAATCCATTCCGGTAACCTTTATTACCTCAAAGTGCGATCACCCTCCGTTAACCAGCGCCCAATTCGCCACTCATCTCCAATCACTTGCGTCCTGCAGCCTTTCCTTAGTTCCCCGTCATGAATCTCGCTCAACTCTCCGCTGCGGAAGCTCCGGTGAGTCGTGCCACTTGACACCCCATCCCTCGACACCACTAACTCTACTCCTCGATAGCGACGGGCTCATCTCTACGTCGGAAACCTGTCCCCTAGGGTCACCGAATACATGCTCACAGAGATCTTCGCTGTCGCCGGTCCAGTTCAACATGTAAAGATCATCCCCGATCGTAACTACCAGCACGGTGGCCTCAACTACGGTTTCGTTGAGTACATGGACATGCGTGCTGCCGAGACTGCCCTCCAGACCCTCAACGGCCGCAAAATCTTTGATACAGAGATTCGTGTCAATTGGGCATATCAAGGTAGTCAGAACAAGGAGGACACTACCGCGCACTACCATGTCTTCGTGGGTGATCTCAGCCCCGAGGTTAACGATGAGGTCCTTGGCAAGGCATTCAGCGCCTTTGGCACCCTCTCCGATGCCCGTGTCATGTGGGACATGAACTCTGGAAAATCTCGTGGTTACGGTTTCCTCGCCT
>Ga0307514_10005929_pt1 | contig 10773 bp, 9 predicted proteins | sample 16_EM_MG_FD_203088 | JGI IMG/M metagenome (GOLD analysis project Ga0307514, IMG submission 203088) | Populus trichocarpa ectomycorrhiza microbial communities from riparian zone in the Pacific Northwest, United States - 16_EM | ecosystem: Host-associated > Plants > Roots > Unclassified | place... | reverse complement strand
ATGCTTTTCTTTAACTTTATCATAGTTTAATTTATAGTTTCTACATTACAAAACTATTATTTAAACACAACACACTCATTTATATATTTTTACTAACTCTTCCTTTCAATACTACAATTAACAAATATTCCAATATGTTAATACAAATTGATAATATGATCTAATTTCCTTCTAATAATATCTTAACATAGAACTTTACACTAACGCCTTATGATATTAACACATAAACATCAAAAGAATACTTCCCCCTTTTCTTCCTACACTTGGCCGACCACCTCCACTTAAATCCTCACTATTTTTCTTCTTAATAATACTAATTTCACATCTATAACACTTTTTTTCTACCTGTTTTAGTATTTCTAACACTAATTTACAAAACCCACAAATTGAAAATCAGAACCCTAATTCACACAATTAAGAATTTCATCAAAATAAATTAAACTTCCTCGTAACTTGTTTAGATGAGTTTAGATCATCTTACCAAACAACATTTTGCTCTTTAAATGCTATCCAAGTGCAACTTTCCCAAGCTTTCCTCTTTTTTATTCAATTTCTTCACTTTCTCTTTCTAAAACCTTACTTTCTCTTCCTTAATCTCTCTTAATCAATCCTAAAAAATGGATTTCCTACGAAATGATGTACAAATTGGCATGTTTTCATAAGGTTTCTCTCTTTTTCTCATAAATTTCTTTCTTCTTTTTCTTCACCAAATGACCAACCACCATATATATATATATATATATATATAACCAACAATTTATTTAGTTCCCACTATGTCTCTAATTTTATACCTTTTATGTTTCACAAGTAATATTTCCTAGATCCATATGTCTGTTTATACCAAGCTTAATGTTTGCCTTAGAGGTTTATCATTGCATGCTTGTGATTTTCCTGGTCTAATTTGTGATTGGTTAATCTCTAAAATAAACAAAAAAAAAGTAAATATTCATTTTATTTTTGTATTGCATTTTACTTGCAAGAATTATTTGTGATCTCACCCATAATTCTAGGTTAGTATTGCATGCATTTACGTATTGATCGTCTAGTATCCATTCCTAAGTTCACATTTACCATGGATTTGACTTCTAGCAATGCCCTTAGGGACATTCAAAAGCAACTATAATTTATGCAAGTTGAAATGACCAATATGTCCAATCAAGTAAAAAATAACTAAAAAAATTAAAAATACAGAAACGCAAATAAAAAATAAATGAAAATAATCTTGCATTGTGTTTGGTTACCTGTTGAGCTTGGTATAAACAGGCTTGGTATAAACAGGCGTGGGGATCTAGGAAATTATGATATTGTGTTTGGTTACCTGTTTGCCTTAGAGGTTTAGCATTGCATACTTATGATTTTCTTGGTTTAGTTTGTGATTGGTTAATCTCTAAAATAAACAAAAAAGTAAATATTCATTTTATTTTTTTATTGCATTTTACTTGCAAGAATTATTTGTGATCTCACCCATAATTCTAGGTTAGTATTGCAAGCATTTACTTAGTGATCGTCTAGTATCCATTCCTAAGTTCACATTTACCATGAATTTGACTTCTAGCAGTGCCCTTAGGGACATTCAAAAGTAATTACAATTTATGCAAGTTGAAATGACTAATATGTCCAATCAAGTAAACAATCTTTCTAGGATAATGAAGTCCATAGAGACTTTACAAGTAAGATAGTCTAGTGAGAGAACATTATAATAATAACCAATGACACCGTTAAAGGCCAATTCACCGTAAAAATCATCAACATAACCACAACCAAGGTTGCCACAACTATGATGACCCTGATGATAGTAAGCATTCCAATAATAACTATTAGAGGCCAACTCACCATAGAAATTGTAAACTTAATCGCAATTAAGATCATGATGACTACGATGACCCTTGAAGATCGAGTTATGGAACATATCAATGTAAAAGCCCTAACTTTTGAGGGTCATATTGATCCATGGATTTTCACTAGGTGGATTCGTGATATTGATCACTTCTTTAATTGATATAATTTGTTTTAAAAATAAAAAGTAAGGTTTACGAAAATAAAATTTGGTGATACTGCCCAATTATATTGGGATAATGTTGAAGAATCCTTGGCTTGGAGAGGCCTACCCCCTATTATTGATTGGGTCAAGATGAAACAAAAGTTACCAGAAAAATACATACCTTGATCTTATAAAGGAAATATCTTAGACTAGTAGAATAGTCTAAAACAAGAAAATAAGTCTGCCAATGAATATATGACACAATTCAACGAGTATAGAATAAGGTGTGCAGTTAGTGAGGATGAGGTAATGACTCTGAGTAGGTTTTGCAAGGGTTTGAATGATAATCTTAAAAGAGAGGTTGTACTTTGAGGTGTGTTTACCCTTGACGAAGTTTATACCCTAATGTAAAACTATGAGTTGGTCTTGAAAAGATAATGGACGAAACGTCTAGATCCCTATAGTGTTCCTACTAGATCCTAGTTTAGTAATAATCATCTTTACCTTATAAACTGAATCCTACTATTACCCGGGTTCCTAAAATGGACAAGGGTTAAGATATTTTCCATGAAGCACCTAAGATGAGTTCAAGAATTCAATGTTTTAAATATTAGGATTTTGATCATGTCTCCTCTAGTTGTCCCAATAAGACCTTATTTATCACTAATTCAGAGAATATTAGTAATGAGAGCAATTATGATGATGAGGTGTATGAACCTGACCTCGAGGACTTTTAAGGTCTAAATGAGGAGGATAAAGATGGTTCTAATCTATTAGGTTGTGTTTGATATATATCTGCTTAGATTGAGCAAAACCTTATAGGATTGGAGATGACTAGACTAAGTGTAGTTAAATATGTCTTGATGCAACCTAAAGGGGCTGAAGATTGGAGAAGAACTAGTGTCTTCCACATTTAAATTAAATATGAGGATAAAGGTTGCAAAGTCATCATAGATAGTGAGAGTTGTATCAATGTAAGGAGAGATGATTTTTCTTTATCAAGTTCTTAGACTATTAGGATGAAATTTGACATGATGTGATTACCATAAATGTAGGACATGTCACTATTTTTGGACGATCCAATTCTTGCTTATTCACTTTTCAAAGCAAGAAGATAAAACTCATTGGACTATCACTAAGGCTTAATGACAGTAGCAAGAAGGAAAAAAGTGAAAGCAAATGGACTTATAATTATAAGTCCAAAAGAGGTTCATGAAAAATCTATTATGTTTGCCTTAGTTGCTAAGGAGATTACAGGAGACTCTTTAGATGAAAAACCTAAAAAGAAAAGTGTAATGTTGAAAGAGTTTCAGAATATCTTTCCCTCTGAACTCTTTGACGTCTTACCTCTTATACGTGACATTCAGCATGTCATAGACTTTGTTCCTAGTGATACATTGTCAAACTTGCCCCACTACAGGATGAACCCCAGTGATAGTAAAGGCAAATTAATGAGCTATTACAAAAGGGATTAAAAAGAACTTAAATCCTTATGAAGTGTATGCCCTAAGAAAGATGGTTCTTAGAGGATATCCGTGAATAGTTGAGTCATCAATAGGATTACTATTAAGTATCGTTTTTTTTTTATTTCTAGATTGGATGGCATATTAGATATGATGAAAGGAGCCTAATTTTTTTTTAAGATGGATTTAAAAAATGGGTATCATTAGATTATGATCCATCCCGAAGATGAATAAAAAACCATATTTAAGACCAAAGATGGATTACATGGGTGGCTAGTCATGCTTTTTATCATTTCCAAAGATCCATTACTTTTATGAGAGTGATGAAACATGTGCACCTTTTATGGAAAAGCTTTTGTGGTATACTTTGATGATATCCTCATTTACAACAAAACCAAAAGGCAACATTTAAATCACCTTATTCAAGTCTATACCACTCTAATGAAGGAAAGTTTGTTTACTAATGTGAAAAGGAGTTCCTTTTTTATATAAATCAAGTGATTTTCTAAGGATTTATAGTATCATGTGAGGGAGTCTCTGTTGATCCTCAAAAGGTTTAAGCGATTGTAAATTGGCCTAAACCTAGGAATATTTATGATTGTAGGACTTCTTAATTGTAGGGTTGAAATTGAGAATTCATATAACAAGGTTAAATCTTCCTTTCCTAATGGTAAGGTTGGAATTGAGAATTCTTGATAACAAGGTTAAAATTAAAGATTCTTGATGATAGGGTTCAATTTGAGATTCCTGATGATAGGGTTAAATATGAGATTTTTTATAACAGGGTTACATTTGAGATTTCCTGATTGTAGGGTTGAACTAGAGATTTATGATGATAAAGGTGAATTTGAGATTCCTAATGACATGATTGAAATTGAGATTCCTAATAATAGAGTTAAAAATAGAGATTCCTGATGACAGAGTAAAAAAAAATGAGATTCCTTTATTGGAGGGTTGGATCGGAGATCTTTAATAACAGAATTGAATTGAAGATTCCTAATGACAAGGTTAAATTTAAGATTTGTTGATTGCAAGGTTGAACTGAAGATTCCTAATGACAGAGTTCAATTTAAGATTCCTGATGATAAGGTTAAATTTGAGAATTCCTGATAACAAGGTTAGAATTAAAAATTCCTGATGACAAGGTTAAATTTAAGATTTCTTGATTGGAGGATTGAATTTAAGATTCTTGAAGACATGATTAAAATTGAGAATTTCTGATGACAAGGTTAAATCTTTATTTCCTAATAGTAGGGTTGGAATTGAGAATTCTTGATAACAAGGTTAAAATTGAGAATTTCTAATGACATGGTTGAATTTTCCTTTCCTAGTGATAGGTGGCAGAGTGGTGCTACAATTCAATTTTTCACACATCTATAAAAACTACCCCATTTAAAACTATATATGGCTACCTGCCCCGGTATCACAAATTTCATTCTAGGTTCATCAAACAATCAAGTAGTTGAAACTCAAGTATAGTAGAGAGAAGAAATTCTAGAATAATAAAATACAACTTTACTAAGGTGCAAGTTAGGCAGAAGAAATATGCAGAAAAAAATAGAAAAAAAATCTTGAGTTGAAAGTGGGAGAATGTGTTTACTTGAACCTCCATCCATTTCAATAGTCTAGCATGTAAAGAAATGAAAGTCAAAAGTTAGCGTTCAAATACTATGGGTTGTTTAAAATCACAAAGAGGATATGAAGGGTGGCTTACCATCTAAAATTACCTAATGAGGCAATGATTCATAACACTTTACATGTCTCTCTTTTCAAGAATTAGTAAGGACAAGGTTCTAGAACCAAGACTTCCCATTTTCAATTTAATAAAAAGGACCCAAATTGAACCCATGAAAAATTTAGATTGAAGAAGCCAACCAATGAGAATAAAGGTTATAAAAGAGGTGTTGGTCATGTGGAAAGGCTAGCAAATGGAAGATGTTGAATGGGTTATGGAATCACGGTTGAAAAACACCTACCCTCACTTTCAAGGATAAGTTTTTTAAGGGGGAAAGGGTTGTGGTGATCCTGGAGTAAGAGGAAGAAAGAAAACCCTAATTCTTCTCTTCTGAAAATGGAAGAGCTTACTTTACAGGTGAGGAGATTGAATCGTGGGAGACGAAAGGTTGGAGGAAATAAATGATGTGTACTTGACACAACAGAATTTGAGAGAAAGGAATAGGGAAAGAGTTTAAAGAAGAACAGTTTATTTCATCATATCTTCTCTTCCGTAGGCCACAGCTTTTATAGGCCTTTGGTTCTGGAAGTTACAAGCAGATTAAAAACAATAAAAGAGGAATATGTGCCACTAAGTGATCATGGCTGTTCCACTTCACACATGGTCATGAATGCCCATGAATTCCCCGCATAACAGACATCTAAGAAAAGTAACTGCAACTAATTAATCCCCACAACCCACGACCAGTTGTGGTGACTTCCCCCCCATGACCCGTTGCATGGCGCAGGTATGCATGATGGGCTGTTTGTCCATATCAATAAAGCACATGTCAATAAGAAGATATGAAGTTAGTGAATGAACGACGAAGAATAGGCTTGGGAAAAGATGACTTGCATGGATGACTGAGATTGCTCCTTTCTCCACTAGCTAACGCATGTCCGAGGATAATTTTGCCCACCAAAATAACGTAGTACAAGTTAGATGAAGGAATCAAGAAACGATCGTATTTTGAGGAGAAGACAAGTCAAAGTTCATAACAGTCCATAAATCATAACTTACCGAATTTTAAATTCAGATTCAAATCCCTAACTTTGTAAATAAATAAGGGAGGAGGATTGGCAAAAAGAGGTAGGAAAAATGCTTTGAAGCAAATCACATGATCCAAGAGGCTTGGGCTTCTTTGAATTTGTCCAGAAATTATTTTGTTTTTGTTTTTTTAATTTCATCCTTTGTAATCAATTTCTTTGAATTCAATAAAGAATCAGACTTTATCCAATTCATAAACTTTCTTAATCTTACCAATTCCATCTGAATTTCTTAAGGTTCATCACAGATTGCTTGAAGTATAAATAAGAGTGTTTCCATGAGGAGAGGATTTTGTTGTTGGTTAGAATCAAGTTAAGCTTGTTGGCTTATTTTTAGTTCTTCGTCTTTTTAGTGAAATCCATGAAGTGGTGAGAAGACAGAAGTGGGCTGGATTAGAATCTCTGATTTCAGGGGTTTTGAATTCTGATTTGAATCAAGTATTATTTTAGGATTATTTTTATTAGTTGTTGCAATTTTCTTTTTATTAAAACTCTAGTTTGGCTATAAAATAACCAAGGTGTATTGAAAATTTTTCAAACTTTTCCGAAACATCAGCTATCCTAAACTCCATTCCTACTCTAATCATTTGCGGTGTGTCTGTATTATCTTGTTCTTCCTTCTCAGAATGGTGTTTTATCTGATCTAAAGGGTTGAACGTCATTTATTTTCCCATCATATATCATACCCTTAATTGCCTTAGAAATTCCAGCCCCCATATTCCTGTATCATCTTTATGCATGGTGAAGTTTTCATCCAAGCAACCCGCAGACCTGCAAGCAGGAGAAGAACTCTAACCTGTGAGCAGAAAACCAAGACTACGTCACAGCGGAATCATTACAAAGGCAATTGCATCAGTGCCCACGAGAACAGTAGCTTTTGCCACAACCGTGTCCTCCATTTGTGTAGAACAGAAGCAAATCTTCTGGATCCTGAATCCTAATGTTGTCCCTGCAGAATATCTGGAGTAGGCATTTGGGGTTCAAGTTCAACAGAATAGAAATGTCTTTATTCAGTGAGTGGAAGGATTCGACTAGTTCTTAACACATTAGAATAATTAAGAGTAATATTTCTGTTAAATTCAAGTGAGGCAGACACTAAACTATGCAGGTTCCTGCATAATTATTGTACTCAGCCTCATGCAACGAAGTCACAACAAGCAAACAAACAAACGAAAATACAATACAAAAACATGTTACTGGGATACATTCAGCTATTTCTGTAAATTCAATAAGAGATCCGCCACCAATTTACAACCTTTACAGATCACAGTCCGCTCTATAACATTTACGCATAAGTAGATAAGAAAAGCTTATAACATCTTGATTTACTACCCTTTTAGATGATTCCAACACATTTTTTTTCTCTTCCACCTTCGAATTGTTGTTTTCTTGTACTTCCATATTCTAAATCTTTGTCGATCCCTCAACCAGCCAGAGTAATTCTTTCCATGCTCGCATTCAATGAAGTCTGATAAATCATCTATAACTTTGGATTTTGCATACTTCCCTAGCACGCACTTCAGGAAGATCTCACCATTGCAGGTTTCCTTAGCATCTTCCATGCTGGCAACAGAATCCAACTCATTCATGATGGAGCCATATTCTGAAGTTCCTGCTTGATTGTGTTGTTTTCTGTCGTTGGAACATATGGTGGAGCGTGTTCTGAATTAAACAATAAAAGCGGGGAGAAATAGGTGATGTTATCATTTCTCTTGACACAAGCAGTCTAAAAAAAGAAAAAAGTATGAAATTTATCACCAAAAAGTAAATAAACATAAAAAAAAAAAAAAAAACTGGCAGCAAGCAGATTTCAACAGTATAGACGCCATAAAATTTGAACAATCAATTTGATGCACTGTAGACATGGTTCATTCCTGTATAGTGACCAAAGTGGTTAACGCTACAGCCCTCTTGACCAAATGACCAGCAGAAACCAAACAAACCCTAGTTCTGGCATAGAACTTCAACATTTTCGTTGTAGTTTATGAGATAACGCCATTATTTCACTAGTATATATAAATTACAACAACATTAAGATTCATTTTAATACAAAATAAGTCTCTTATTTCAAAAACTATCAAATAATTTCAGAAATCAAAGTGAAGATTATGAATACACATCTGCAATGACCTAGTAACTTTTAGCAAAAACAACTAGTCACTAGTGCATTTGATACAGCTTCATCCACATTAATTATTAACTATCTAGATGCGCAAAGCTTAAAGGCATATAAACAATAGCATTTTGAAATACAAAAGCATGGAGAGAAAAAATCTTTTTGGGAAAATTGTAAGTGCCTATATGTAACTTACAATATTACATTAACAAAAACCAACAGAAAGTTGAAAAACAAAACAACAATAACTAAAGATGCTAAACTTGAGTTATTTAATTTTCCCTGTTTGCAATTTTTACACCATCAAGATAAACGACTCTGCATAAACAGCAGACAAAGTACAATCCTCAACAAATAAGGCCTGCCACAAGAAATTAATGACAAGTAGGTTGCATGCAACAGAAAAGAAATGGAGCATGGTATCTTAAAGCAAAAATCTATCAATAAAGGTGAAGGTGTCCAGTAAAGTTGAAATCAATCGTGAAGAGGCAAGATCATTTACCTCAAGTACATCTCCTGAATCTTTTGAATTTTCGATGAAACTATTTGGCTAGATTTTGAGATTGCCATGACCTGCATCATTATTGGAAAATGTTAATGGGTTGGAAACATAGCAACAGAAAACTGAGAAGGCCAGTGAAGTAAGAAACCAAACTTACCCCTTCAGATTTATCAGAGGATTTAGATGAAAAGGATTCCAAGCTGGAACCAAATAATGAATCCACTGCAGCGAGATCCCCCTCTTCAATAATAAACATATTCAACACTACCATAAGTGCAAATAAACAGTCCTTTACTAAAAAATCAAGCCCGCTAGCATAACTCAATGACAGCAACCCTGAAAAGTGAAAAAACATCCACTTGGACTTCTTATGCCTTGCAGGGTGAGATTGCAATGTTTCACATAAGAATTTTTGAATTGGTAGACTGATACTGAAGTGCTCAAAACAACCAAGAATATCCACTATAACATCGTAGCCCTTGCATGAAGACACATCTTCCAGTGATTTCAGGCAAACTGAAGACCTAAGATGCTTTACATACCATATAGCTTGCAACAATGAGCTACTCATTAATTTCAAGATGGAAGCGAGAAGATAAATGTCTTGAGAGCTGGTTTCCTCCTTTTTGTACAGTAAAGTGTCACCAATATCGTTAGATGGATATCTAAGTATTATGCAACTTAATATTGACAGAATCTCATCTTTAAACGATTCATCAACAATGCACAGGCTCTCCTTCATGAAGGCAATAGAGGCAGCCACCAGTTCAGAATTTGTTCTAGAAGACATACTGCTTAAATAGGAATTCCATGCATCATATGACTTGGAAATTAGATGATGCAGTTTGTCTCTTGTGGCTGGATGAAGAAAAGATTCAAAATTCAGCTTACTACTGCTCCCATGCAAACCTGATCTGATAAAAGAACCATTGTCACCCAAAAAATCATCAACATGCAAACTAGACATGTGCCTAGTATACAAGAAGATAGACCTTTCAAATGCCTCTGTATAGCAATCCATAAGTTTAGGATCCAGCATCGTATTTGGTTGAGGCATACAAATACCAATGGCTTCAGAAACCATTAAAATCAAGTATGCCTGAAACAATTTGGGTGCAGAAAGCATGATGGGATTGAGAAGCAATGATAAGGCTGCCGGCAAACTCATTTCAGGAATTCTGAAATCCTCCCCGTGGCACCAAAATAATCTGTTGAGGAAATTTTCAAAAGCTTGCTCATCAGAAAGTGATACGACAAAATGAGCACAAATCACCTCCAGAACGCTTCCAATATTACCATGCCCAGAGGGGCACACAAATAGCCTTTCGCTTCGGGAAGGTGCAGAATCAATCATCACAAAATTCTGTCTCAATGTTTGACGCACCAAAAGCTCATCTGCAAATACCTAAAGATGATACCTAAATATTAAGTTGGGTTTGGCTGCTGAAACTCTCATAAAAAAGCAACTATGAGCTGTCAGGAGAAAAAGGAAAGCATGAGAAGGAAATGAAAGGAGAAAAGGCTTCATACAAATGAGGTCATCCCTTTAAATAGATAGGCCATACCATGAACTTTTTAATACAACTGAATTTCTGTCAAAGAAACTAGCATTGAGGAAAAATTTGGATCATCACCATCAGGCAGATTACAAATGTACCACCGTCCCAAATAGGATCGTCACAAAATTTGGTTCTCTCTGATAAACCTGGATTTCTTTCACATTATGCAAATAAATGCCTGCCCCTATCATCTTAAGAAAACCAAATATTGAGCTCTAGTGAGACTTAGCGACGCCTCAGGTTATGATAAATCCAGGTCTAAAACCCATCTCATGTCCAGGAAATAAAAAGATCTAGATGAGATGAGATTATTCTCGATCCATAGGAATGAAGTGGTATATTTTGAATTCATTGAAGACAACCTAGGGATGCATAAAAGGTGATGTCAAGAA
>Ga0307514_10005928_pt1 | contig 10773 bp, 2 predicted proteins | sample 16_EM_MG_FD_203088 | JGI IMG/M metagenome (GOLD analysis project Ga0307514, IMG submission 203088) | Populus trichocarpa ectomycorrhiza microbial communities from riparian zone in the Pacific Northwest, United States - 16_EM | ecosystem: Host-associated > Plants > Roots > Unclassified | place... | reverse complement strand
TTAAAAAAAAGATAAAAAAAAAAAAAATTATTTCAATGATCATAGGAAATAAGTGAACTAAATAGTAATAAACAGTTCTAACATCTTCGATGGTAAAATTACCTTGATGGGTGTTTTAGATACACTATAAGTTCTTATAATATCTAATATTTAGTTCTTAATCCATTAATTATATGATTTGATGGGCATAGAGTGATATTAAATTAACATTAGAGAATCGGACCTCTAATTATAAAAATCCACGGAAGGCCCGAAGCTGGAACCTTTTATCCTTTCACTCCCGCAATGAAGAATCGGACATCATTATAATATTCAATCGGGCCTCTGACAAGAGCGGCCTTGCAAGAAACTACGTGGGAAACTTCAAAACAGGGACAGAATTCCCATTTATTTATTCATGTTCTTGCTTTGTTAAATCCTAAGCACAGCCTAGATTCAATCTGTTTATATTTAATCAGGAAAAAAAAAAAAAAGGTCCCAGATACAGAAATTGAGGGGTGTGAGCAGAAAGAATAGGCTTAAGGCCCAGCTTGAAACGTGATCCTTGCTATTTGGCCATAAGCTGCAACTTTCGCAACAGAAGTTAGATTAAACCCATATGTATTTCTACCATTGAACTCACCTCTGCGAATTAATGGTAAGAAATATTCTCTCTAACGTTGCTTTAAAACATATTAGGTGTAGAAATTAGTGCTTGATTTTTCCAAATTAATAAATAAACTATAGTTTCATTAAGTATATGGGACACTCTCAGCTGATACATAGGACTCGAAGTGCAAGGCTCAAGAAAAACCCAGAAATTTAATCCTATCATAAATCCAAAGAACATTCCCTGCCAAGCTTTTGAAACCAAAATATATGTGAATTCAATGGATTCAATGTGCTTGCAAGAGACTAGAAAAGCCTCTCAAATTTGTGCTGGTGGCCAGATTCAGCTTTCTTATGCCAAGAAGAGACTAGTCTAACTCCTCGAATATTCATTAGTGATTAATAGAAATACTATAGTTTTTTTTTTAATATATGTGCCTTTAGATGGAGCTCTAAGTATATAAAAAACGGGATCACCTCATTCTCACACCATATTATATTGCGTTTTCTTGATTTTTCTCAAGTCAATTTCAAGTCCATCCCCATCATATCAAGCATTTTCAACTGGGTTCTTCCTTCTGAATGATGACAACTATTTAATGAAAATATCAAGTTCTCTTCAAAAAAAATCACCATTATGGTACAAAATACAAAATATAAAACCCAAGACTTGAATAAAAAATTGATGTCCAATACATTAGGGGCTTAATTGAGAAAATAATCATATTAGGGATCCAATTGGAGAATTGAAAGATGATTAGCAAGTAACATGAGATTTTCCCCAAGAATATCAGGTAACAAGTACTTACAATTATCAAGTGAATCCTACTTGCGAAAATCATAATAATTTTAAAATGTGTATTTTATCTAATAATTCATGGAAGATTGCTTGTCCTACTTAATGATATTCTTGGATCAAGTACATAACAGTCAACTAGCTAGCTATTTAATTAATTCCTGATTATGCAAACATTACCAAAATTGTACTCCATTAATTTGCAATATTAATTTAGATCTCCACCGCCACAATGGTCAACTAGGTTTATGTAACAATGATTATGTAAAGCTATAAATATCAAAATAGAATATTAGTATGTATATCTAATGTGCATCTAGTTATTATATTGGATCTGTTGTTGATAAGGTCCGGGATTCAAGTAATGGTTCAATCGAAAACTAAGTTTTTTAAAAAATAAATCAATAAATTTAATCAAGTCCTATTGAATCTATTATGTTAACTAATTCTAAGGAGTGTAGTTTAACTAGTCAGGTTCTAGGTTTGCTCCTTAAAGGTCACTAGTTCGAGTCTCGCAAACCTTAGGATCACTAGAGGCTTACATGATCGTTAACTTCAGGGCCCGTGGGATTAGTTGAGGTACATATAAACTGACTAGAACACCCACGTTAATAAAAAAAATTATATCAACTCAAAAATTTAATTTTTAAAAATTTAGCATAAATTATAAACCAAATCAATCGAGTCACAAGTCGATTTACTAGATCTGATGAGATTAAATATTGACATAGATAAGTTTTCAAATCAATTACCAAGTGATAATGAAACAACTAGTTTTCAAGATGATGTAATTAGGATGAAAATATCTTGCTATTTAAATTAACAGTCAATGCTTCCATATATTCACACTCATCTTTATGTCATCTTCCATTAAACGCACCATTTTTCTTCTCTCGATTTTATTGATGGGAATCAAATAGTCTTCTTAACCGTGATTTGATGCGGTGAGTTGACAACTAGGGCGAAAACGACATGTAGCTCATTGAGGCCACAAATCTCTTTCTTTTTTCTTTTTTGTCATTAACAAAGAAGCTGGGAGGGACGTGGCAGAAGAAGACTTGAGAAAAATAAAATAATTGGACAGTCATTTTTGCCTACGTAAGAGATAATCATAAAATATCTATCAGTACATTATGAAATTAAACAGTCTCCAATCACGAAGATAATTAAGGATTAGACTATTGTTTTAATAATGTGAACTAACTAAAACCATAATATTGCTTTTCAATAAAGCTTATAATAGATACAAAGTCGTCGCTGCCATTAATTATCCAATAAATATGATAAAGATCAGTCTCCAACGTCTATATATGTTGGCAAGGATTGGAGCTGAAAAAAGGATCATATAATAACATAAATTCTTTGTTTGCGTGCGTTGTGTGCCAAGAAGATCATTTCATATGCTTACTTATTTTATTTGCTTAAATTGCTGTATAACCTCTTTTTAAATTGTTTTTTTACTTGAAAAGATAATATAAAAATATAAAAAAAAATTATTTTAATGTATTTTTAATTAAAAAATATTTTTAAAAAAGTGTTATACACCGCATTATCAAGCCAAATAAAATATATCAAATTAACCTTTTAGTAGATGGTCCAGTGGTAAGAGCTTGGTACCAAGAAATTTGTTTTTCATGTGGTCTCAGGTTCGAGCCCTGTGATTGCTAATATTAATGGCCACTGGAGGCTTATCTAGTCGTTAACTTCAGGACCCGTGAAGATCAGTCGAAGTGCGCGCAAGCTGACCTGGACACCTAACGTGAATATGCGCGCGCGCACACACCAAACTAAGATTATCTTGGGAAAAAACGATTTTTAACAACATGATTTGTTTTTGTTGTTGAATGAACAAAGAAGACGATTGAACTAAAATAATAATTCAACATGCTAATAGAGTTAAGAATGGAGTACGTTGCATACAAGTATGTGTAGCTGATGATTCTCAAAGACTTTTTCTTCTTCTTTTCGATTATTTAAAAAAAAAATCTCAAAGATGGAGCTTGCCTTATTAAGAAATATTTGGAATTAACTCTTCTCTTCTTTTCTTGAATTTTTCTCTTCTCTTCTTTTCTTGAATTTTTTAAGAGGTTCTTGATAATTGCTGCCCTAGCTAGGTTTGATTTACCTGGGAACAAATTTCCTTGCTGAAGGAATCTAGGGGACACGATCGATCAAATGATATGTTTAGCATCAATAATAAATTAATTTGTATAAGCAAGAAATCTTGGAAGAGAATCTGAATCTTAGGAAGAATCCAATGCGACTATCACACTTATTCTATACCTACTCCAACAAAATATGTACTTGGTGGGTCTATCATCTATGTGTACCTTGGAAGGTATAATTGAACTGGGCCACATAATAATAATTATTATTATTATTATTTGGAAGTGGTTTGGATCAATATAACCTTTGAGTTTGATAAATGTTTGTTTGTTAATAATTTTTACATGGAAAATGGAGGGTAGTCGATCTTCATTTATAAATCTATGCGCATCTCTTTTAAAATTTGAATTTTTTTGAGAGCCTTCAAATTAGGGAAAAAAATCAGATTATAATCATTCAATGGGACGTTTCCTTTGGAAAAAATATTTGTTCTATTTTTAATGGATCGGAAATGATTAATTATTTTTTATTTTAATTTAAAGTTAATAATTATTAAATTAATTATAACTAGAACTTATCAGTGTTTCACTGTAACGTAGACTACTATGCACTATAAGTGAATTCATTGTGGATTGCATTGTTATACATTGTAGCGCGGCTACTGTGAATAATTTCAATGTGAACTGCATTGTTTGATGGGGCACGTGTGAGGTTGCAGCCAGTAGGCCCCAAATGTCAGGCTGGAGGCGCACCCCCCGGGGCTGCGGACACCTAGGCCACACCCGCTGACCGCGCCCTAAACTGCAGCCACCTGACGCTCGGTCTGCCCAACCTTGGATGTTTGGGCTGTCTACCTGAGTGCTGAGCAGACCAAGCGCGTGTGCTGGGCAAACCTCAACGCACATGTGGCGTTTGGGCTGCATCAAAACTCAACTATCCTTAGGTTTCGCATGCTGCGGGACCCAAAATAGCCTTGGGTCATTGGTTGTGCAGGACCCAAAATTGACTTGGGTCCTGCCTGTGCAAGACCTAAATAGTTTGGGTCCTACCAATATTAGGATCGATCTTTTTTATGAAAATAAAAAGGTGAGCCCAAGACGTAGTGCAGGCCACCTAACTAGTTTGAACTAAAACTGACTGGTCAACTAAGCGAGTCGACCTAGCCCATGATCTAGGTTGTGTTTTAAAAATCATTAACCTAAAGCTGATTTAAATTGACCTGGTCAATTTAACAAGTTAACTCGCAATTTAATTTAATTTAATTTAATTTTTTTTAAAAAAATAAAACAATTATTTTAATTAATATGATTAACTTATACTAGTTTTCTTAACTCACAATTCGAGTTTTTGAATTAAATATAGATTAAACTGAATTTAATAACTTGTTAAAATTTAGTCCATATGATATTATAAATGATCCCAAATAATTACACTCGCAACTTTTAAAAAAAAAAAGAGAGAGAAAGAATCGATATATTTAAAAGAGATCGTGAAAACAATTCTTTAAAAAGGTGAATCATATTCAAGGATACCCTGACCTAGACAAAGTGCTCAAAACGAGCATAATTTTCAATAGACCGAAGCCTACAAGTGCCAGGCACATACATGCTCGTAACTAAACATGATTTATTTTCAATAATCTAGGCTTAGAAGCTGTAATACCTAAGAGCTAGAGGGGACTTGATCTACTTTTTAAGCACAAGTGGGAAGGCATATAGATGTGTGGGAGGCATTATTTAGCGGATAGATTCTGCAGAATTTTCAGTGGAGACTATTAATTGTTTAGCTCTACCATGTAATGTTTTGCTGTATTTAATTAATGTTGCAAGTTATTCTTAATTAACAAGAAAATAATCAAGTTGGTGTGTCATTAATAAAATACCACTCGTTCGATCCATTACGAGTTGGCACTAACAAGATCATTGACTGGAGCAAAACAATGATAAGCTAATTAAAGTTATAAATTGTTCCTGATTTTTATTGTTAATTCACAAAATGCAAGTAATAGGAAGCTCTAAGATGGGCACTTACATGTCTAAACATTGGTTTAATTGATGACCACTAGTAACATGCTAAGGTAGAGTTCGGCATTGTAATAATAGTTGTTTTTTAAAGGTTTTTTTCGCTTATAAATGTATTAAAATATTTTTTTATTTTTTATATCAGCACATCAAATCGATCCAAAAAACTTAAAAAATTATTTTAAAACAAAAAAATAAAATACAAGTTTTAAAAACGCGGTTTGATTGCAAAAACAAACGCTGCCTAAGTAATAATATTTTATATTTGGGTGTTCAATACATATTCTTAAATCTTGGATCGCCAAGCAAGTTGACTCAGGGTCTAGATTGGTCCTGGTTTAAAAATAAGTATGGTTAATCTAGTCAAAAACTTAAGATTCGGTTGATATCATGATCTAGATCTGACCCGATCAAAATCTAGCCATCAATTTATTAATGTCTTTTTCATACTAGAAAAACGTTGTTTTAATTTTATTTTTTTAATAGTTTAGAAGAGGATTCTTTTAATTTGTGATTAGACTTTACACTGGATTAGATTTTAAAATTGTGGTTAAATGCTGAATGGATATATATTATTTTTCATTACAATTGAATCTAATCAAGACATGTATATTTGTGTAATGTAGAGACCCACTATTTATACAAATGCACAGAAAGGCATGCATTTATTGGGATGAGGACAAGGTTCTATCATTCGTAAGTGACTTTGGTTTACCGAATTAGAGAAAAAAAGATAGCTAAGAAAGTGAGATTTCAAACGGTAATAATGGGTTTGTTATGAGAATCGAACTTTTCATAGCTTCACTAAAAAGTCTCAATTTTCCGAGTACTAGGATCATATCATTGTTATTAATTCACCGTTTAGAAACGTGTTACAAATTGCATTTCATAAAAAGAAAAAAATTGGTTAAAAATTAAATTTTTTTATGTTTTGATACACTGATTTCAAAAATAATTTTTTAAAAATAAAAAAATATTATTTTAATACATTTCAATATAAAATATATTTTAAAAAACAATCACAATCATACTTAAAATTAACCGCAATCATACTTAAAAATAAATTATAAAAGAAGCTGAATGACCCTAGAAAAACAATGTAGTTCACTTGAATGGTATCCTGATGGTTTTGTCTTTTACCTAAAAAAAACTTAGTACACTAGCTAGCTATCAAGAGAATTGAAACAATAACAATCAAGTGAATTGATATCTTTTCGCATGTTTTCACTTAAATACCCTTAATAATAAGGATTTTAAACCTTTTTATTTTTCATAATAATTTTTTTGTTATTCAGCTTAATATAAAAAATAAAACAAAAAATAAGGTGCTTGAAGCACGCTCCTCAATGCATGTGATATCTTTCCACGTCCAAAAAATACCTTTTAAAACTTTCGTCACCAAGAACAACAGAGTTAAGAATTTTTCATGTTATAGGCTATTAAATAAATATATAAATATTTTTTAAGATTAATTATTAACTTATGTACATGAATTTTTAAAGTTAATAATAAAATTTTAATTCAAATGTACTACCTAAAATATTAAAAAATAAATTTAAAAGTACATAAAATTGAAGTGAAAGTAAAAATAAACTCACTATTAAAGTTACATCTTTTGATGTTTTGTGGAATATAATTCATTTATAATTGAATCTGAATCGATATTGTAACAACTCCTCAACCGGGATAAAATAACAATCTCATATCAACTGGAAAACAAAGTATTTAAATTTTTTCCCTCTCTCAATTCCTCGTTTCTTCACTTGATTTTTTCTTATATTAGTGTTTTATAAGTTGGACTTTGTAAGTTTACAAAGTTATTCTCTCACTTTTTTTTATTTTTTTTTCTTTGATTTTTTTTTATGTTTTTCCCTTACTTTTCTCTATTTTTCTCTAACATTTTCTTTTCTTATTCTGCTTCTGTCCAGTTGGTAACATATAAAAGAAATGAAGAGCTGATTTGTTTTTATTTTTTAATGGCAAATAACTATTTTACTCTTAATGAATTGTTTTGTTTTTATTTGACAATTTTTTTAAGCACTACCAAGTTCAGTTCATACTAAAATTTTAATTAAATTTTATTCAATATATTTTAAGATCCCTTATAAAATTTCAACTCAATCTGATAAAATCTTGACCTGGGCTATAGCCCACCCAAGCCCTTAACATGCCTCCGCCCTTGATCGCCACATCCTTTTCCTAGTAGATTGATGCGTATCAGTGATGATGGTTCAGTTTGTTGTCAGTGTGTCTTTTTTTTCTTGAAACTTGTGTGTTCTTACTTTAACTTGATTTTATATATATGTTGAAAAATATATAATTTTATAAGTATTTTATTTTCGTTATAATAGTAGAAAAAAATGAGACATGTCAATTTATACTTTATATTTTAAAAACATAGGCATTCAATCTAAAATTATTCCAAATATATATTTTTATTTCTATTTTTCCAATCAATCTCTTTTTGTATTTATCATTTTACTATACAGACCAAACACGATGGAAAATCCATGTCTCATACTTCCTTTTAGCTGAGTTTTTTATGCATTAAAGAAGGGTTTATTTTTTTTTAATATATTTTTAAACAAAAAAAAATACTTAAAAAAAACAAGCATATTACGAAAGCCTACAGTTTTCCCGACTTTTCAGACCATCGAGCCACCCTAGGTGAATATGGCAGCGCCAGCTTTCCACCAAGGGTTCCATAGGCAAAGCAAATGAGAACTCTACGAAAGGTGATCAAGTGTATGTGGAAAATCTGCTCAAGTACACTGAACCTCCTTCTACAGTGTAAACACTTAACTAAATTTCTCGCACCGAAAAGTTGTGGAGATAAAAAAAAATATGATTTCCATGCTTTCCACCTTCATGTTGTCGAGACTTCCGAACTTTTTTGGCAGCTCCGAGCTGCCTCAACTTTAAGGAAACATGAACCACAACAAAAAGCCATGAATGCAACCATTCATGCATCTACGTCCATACATGCACTTTGGAGACATCTGCTTTGTTTAGAGGTGCTCGGAGGGTGGCAAAGTTTGTTTTTTATAATATTTTTTATTTTAAAATATATTAAAATAATATGGTTTTTTATTTTTTAAATTTATTTTTTATATCAACATATCAAAACGATTTAAAATTATTAGAAAAATTAATTTAAAAAAAAATTAAAATCATAACAAAAAATAAGTTTAACCTCAATAATGCTAAACAGAAACTCGAGAATCTGGTCGGTCGTTAATTTTAAGATAATATTGCTTTCAAACAATTCTTCAAGGAATTAAACAGCAATCACAATTACGGCAAAAGCTATAGATATAATAATTCATGACATGCATTTTAGTCAGTTTCATCTCAGTAATTTATTTTTGAAAATACATTAAAATAATATTTTTTTTTATTTTTTAAAGTTTATTTTCTATATCAGCACATCAAAATAATCTAAAATTATTAAAAAAATTAATTTAAAGAAAATAATTTAAAACCATAATAAAAAAATAAGTTCAACTTTAATAATGCTAAACATAAACTCGGGAATCTGGTCGTCAATTTTATGATAATATTGCTTTCAAACAATTCTTCAAGGAATTAAACATCAATCACAATCACGATGAAAGCTATAGATATAATAATTCATCATGTACACTTTAGTCAGTTTCATCTCGCTAATGTATTCTTGAAAATATATTAAAATAATTTTTTTATTTTTTAAAATTTATTTTTGATATAGCACATCATAACAATTTAAAAATATTGAAAAAATTAATTTTTTTTAAAAAATAAAACCTTAATAAAAAAAACAAGTTAGAAACTCGGTGATGCTAAACAGAGAGACCTGGGAATATGCTCCTAACTTTTAATTTAATATTGCTTTCAACCAATTATTCAAGGAATTAAACAGCTATCACAATCACAACATAGGCTGTACATACAATAATTCATCTCAGGAATTTGCTCTTGTCATTTTTAAGATATATATTTTGCTATCAATCAATTTCCTTTGAGGACACGTGTCCTGTTGTCTGTTACCTCGTATTACCATGGTGGTTTAGTTTCAAGCCACGAATTATACATATGGATACATTGGATAGGTGCTTCCTATGTTCAATGAATGTTAGTACTTATCACATAACCACATGACACCTACTATTCAATTTTTTTTTCTTAAATACCAATTTATTAAAAAAATTTTTTGATAAATTAATATATTTAAAAAGTTTTTTAAAAATATTTTAAAAATAAAAATAAAAAAATTGTAAAAATTGCGCTATAAAAAAACAACAATGCAACCTTAAAAAATTATATTGGTTGTGTTGTTTTATTGTTTTGTTCCTAATAGTGCAAGCAATGGATTTATGTAATTTTTTAAAATATTTTTTGAAATGTGTTATTTTATTAATTTTTATGATATTATTTTAAAAATCTATGATTTTTTAAAAAAACATGGATAGAATTTTTTTAAATACCATATTTTTATTTTTCAAAATACTGTATTTCTTATTTATGATTTTATTTTGTAAAATATCACGTGTCAGCAATGGTTTTTCACAGCTATGTTATGATTTTATAAAAAAAAATCACCGGTGCTATTTTCAATATTAGAAAGGAAAAACAAAAAAAACAAAAAAACCTTCATCCTTTTCATTTCTCGTGGCTCAAGATACCATGAACAGTACATGATTCTCTTAATTATTGATTTATAAGCTTCCGCCACACGTCTCAGTCGCCCCCCTCCCGCCCCCTCTGTATATACTGTATTTCCTATTTATGATTTTTTTTATATTTTTTAGACCAGATCCGGGTTCTGACTGGATTGTCCTGTTAATTTTTTTATTAAATTAAAATAATATTATTTTAGTAAGAAAATAATTAACGGATTGTAACCGAGTTTTTAACCGGGTTAACCTGTCGGGTCACACTGAATTTTTTCTTTTATTATTTTTTTTAAACTTAACCTAGTTTCAGCCTGAATCAGTTAGGTTTCAGGTTCATCTACTGGCGAGTTTCAAAACCATGATTTTTTTTTTGTTGTAAAATATAACATGTGTCAGCAATGGTTTTTCACAACTATGTTAATTTTATATAAAAAAAAAAAAATTCGCCGCCGCTATTTTCAATATTAGAAAGGAAAAACATTTAAAAAAAAACTTCGTCTTTTTCATTTCTCGTGGCTCAAGACTATATGAACAGTACATGATTCTCTTTAATTCTTGATTTATAAGCTTCTACCACACGTCTCAGTCGCCGCCCGCCGCCCGCCGCCCG
>Ga0307514_10005927_pt1 | contig 10773 bp, 8 predicted proteins | sample 16_EM_MG_FD_203088 | JGI IMG/M metagenome (GOLD analysis project Ga0307514, IMG submission 203088) | Populus trichocarpa ectomycorrhiza microbial communities from riparian zone in the Pacific Northwest, United States - 16_EM | ecosystem: Host-associated > Plants > Roots > Unclassified | place... | reverse complement strand
ATTTTCATTTTTTTTCATATATATATATATATATAAAATGAAACCAATTAAAAATCAACCTGAAACATCATGTGCTTGTTTCGTATTGTCTCTTGTGATAAAATCCAGTGTTGATGTTTGCCAACATATCATCATATATGCACATGGCGAGGCTCACCTCACCTTGGGACAAGCACTCCGAGGTGAACTGTTTTATCTTCAAAGTTCAGAGCTTTACCTTGATGATGTGAATTCAGTCCCTCTGATAGAGGTAAATGAGAACATTGAAAAGGAAATTCTCTCTTTCTCTTTTCTCTCCCTCTGCAAATTCTTAAAGGGAGAGCAGACATCACAATTACTAGAAGAGGTAGCAATGAGTAAAAGAACATTTGAAGGGGGCCACATCCCCGTAACTCATGCCTTAATGGAACATAACATAACCTACCATGTCAACTTTTTTTATAGCTTCCTCGACTCATAAAGGCTTCCTCGTCACTGGGGAGAGACACTTCACTTCTTGCTCCACTTTGGCTTCAATGGCTAGACCAAAGCCTGATCAGTTTCTTCTGGCTCTCTTGTTCTTCTTTATCAGTACCTCTCTATGTTTTTGTCATGGCATGCCATGGCAGGTTTTTCAAGAGGATGATGGCATGTCATGGCTCAATGAGGAGGACAATGAAGTTGACATAGTTCAAACTAGGCATGATCCATCAAGGAGCTGTAACTTTGAATCGGGCAAATGGGTTTATGACCAATCCTATCCTCTCTATGATTCTAACTGCCCCTATCTTAGTACTGCAGTCACTTGTCAAAAAAATGGAAGGCCTGATTCAGACTATGAGAAGTGGCGATGGCAACCTCATGGTTGCTCAATTCCAAGGTATATACCTGCACTTGAAGCTCTATGATACCCCAATCTATTTATTTTTCCTTTGGATATGCATAAAAACGCTTAAGTAATTGTTTGTGTACTTAATTTCTTTGATGCAGGTTCGATGCACTTAAGTTTCTTGGCAAAATGAGAAGGAAGAGAATAATGTTGGTAGGTGATTCTATCATGAGGAACCAATGGGAATCTCTTGTCTGCTTAGTACAAGGAGTAATTCCAACTGGGCATAAGAAGGTGACTTATAATGGCCCTTCCATGGCCTTCCATTCTTTGGTAAGTTGTATATTTACTTACTGTCCTTCCTATATTTTACTGTTCACTTGGGACCGAAGCTTCAACTTGGAAGTGATTTTTCTTGCAACAGCTTGATCTATAATTAAAATGTTGTTAACAGGATTTTGAGACATCAATAGAGTTTACTTGGGCTCCACTGCTTGTGGAATTGAAGAAAGAGGCTGGAAACAAGAGAATCTTGCATTTGGATTTGATAGAAGAGAATGCAAGATATTGGAGAAATGTTGATGTTCTGGTGTTTGATTCAGCTCACTGGTGGACTCACTCCGATCAATGGAGCTCGTAAGATAGATTATTCCCAATTTTCTCTGTCTTCTTTCATATTCTAAAATATGGCTTGTTGATTAATGCAATCCATCAGATAGTTTTTTCAGCAGCTTCATGGTCCTGATTTCATCAAATTTCAGGTGGGACTACTACATGGAGAAACAGACTCTCTTCCAAAGTATGAATCCGATGGTTGCTTATCAGAAAGGACTCACTACATGGGCAAGATGGATAGACTTAAATCTTGATCCTCGAAAAACCAGAGTCATTTTTAGAAGCATATCACCCAGGCATAACCGGTAGGTATCCAACATCATACAATTCTTAGTTCAAATGGTCATGTTCTTGTAATGTATAATGCCATTTGAATTGCCAATTATTTTTTTTAGGGAAAATGGTTGGAAATGCTATAACCAAAGGCAGCCTTTAGCATTTTCCAGTCACCAGCATGTCCCTGAATCCTTCGTAGTACTGAAAGAGGTGTTGAGAAAAATGAGTTTCCCTGTGTATTTGCAAGATATCACAGCTATGTCAGCTCTACGTAGAGACGGGCACCCTTCTGTCTATAGAAGGGCAATAAGCCAACAAGCGAGACAACACCCCAGCGGCTTTTCTTCTGACTGTAGCCATTGGTGCCTTCCTGGGGTACCTGATATCTGGAATGAGATGTTAAGTGCACTGCTGTAAGTTCAGAATATGTAAGAGCGTGTAGAATGAGTGTTCTGCTAAATTAATTAGGTTTTGTTTTGTCATCTTAGAATCTGTGATGACTAGGCAGTCATGGTTTGTGCTTTTGTTGCTGTATCATATTGATGTGAAATGGACAATGGTATGTTTGGCATGTGACTTGCAGTTACTGAGATAATAATCGCTTGGTTGATCTTCTTCTTGTCATTTTGATGTCAGCTTTTTCTGAAACCAATTGTCCTGAGTCTTCATGCAGTATCTATTGAACCAAATTGAAAGTTGGGATAGGGAGGTCAAATTCAAATCTAGGGTAGAGTAGGACGAGAACATTTTGAAGATTTGAGCTTGCAAACTGCCAGAACCTTCTATGGGGTCTTAGCCATAAAAAGAATGAGAGACTATCGATAACCATAGAATCCAAAGCACCACCTAACTTTGAACAGAAAGTAGAAAAAGAAAAAGAAACCAAAGAGAAAAGAGAACTTCGAAGTCCTCTCATAGGATTCAAATTCTCCTGTTTTAGCTTTTGCAACTACAAATTATCTAGATCAATTACCAGTAGCATAAAGTTAGTGGATAGCTTTGCGTAACCGACAAAACAGGATGATCATCATTGCTGGACATGATGGATAACAATGTTTTTACTTGGATAACTTGTAAGACTACATAAAAGATGAAGCCAACATTGATCCAATGTAGAAGAGCAATATGGACACACATTTCAGTTGCACAAGACCAAAAAAATAGCTCCACTGATGAGCTTGATTATGCTAAGACATGCCAAAAAAATGACTTGTAAATACTTGCATTCAAGTCTAGCAGGAAAAAAAAATCTGCTACAATATAATGTTTATTTTACCACTGGCAGGGTCCAGGTTGAATGGCACAGACTTATGAATCTGGTGAATTTAGAATCGAACAACAGCCTTCAGCCTTTCTAACACAAATGTAAGTTTTTCCTCACCTTGGAGATGTCCTTAACACTCAAACCAAAAGCCTTCTCCAAAAGCTCTTCCTTGATTCCACATCCGAAAACTGCAGTTGGAATCCTCATCAATCCTGGATTTTCGCTATTAAAACTGCCCAGGATAGTTGCTGGTTTATCTCCAACATTCATTTGGAAGTGAACTAGCCCCCTTGGAAACACCATGACTTCACCTTTTTCAAGCACCTTAGCAAAAACTCTGTTCTGTGTATCGACGAACCCTGAATAAATTTTCCCCTCAAGCACATATGCAACCTCTGTTGCTCTTGGATGGAAATGAGGCACGTTGACACCACCAGCTTCAAAATCTGCACGAACAAGCGACACACCTAGAGTGTTTAGGCATGGGAAGTTATTCACATTGACAGGGATGGATGCTAGCCCGGTTTTGCTGAATTTCCCATGAGATTTAATCCCAGAAAATATGAAATCCTCTACAGTGGCATCTGATGAATTCTTGCATGGGATGTTGGTTGCGGAATCTGTATTGGCTATGCAGAAGTCACGGACGGGATCGGGGTCAGAAGCCAAGGTGACACAGCCATGAAGAAGAACGGCAAATAAGACTGTCACCGTTAAGGACATTGTTTATATGTTTACAGTACTCCTTTTCTTGGACCAGGGGAAGAAATGGGGTTTCAAGGACTTCAAAGATGGATTTCACAACAGAACAGTAAGCAAGATGTACTATTTACACTTGGCAACTGTTCAATCACAGCCACACTGAAATTCAGCCTTCAAGAGTGAAAACCAAGTTCATTACAACTGGCAGAGGATGGGTATTTGTTCACATACTTATTGGAGTGGATTCACAGCTTTTCTTGGCAATGAAGCTTGTTTGATTAGGAAGGTAAAGAGTATTAGCTGGCTATCGTAAAGAGGGTTTACTTTTGGCTTTTTTTAGTGCCAAGATTGGTTAAAGATGGGATGATGAGTTGTTCTAAGAGGCTTTGATTCATCGAAAGAAAACGTACATCCAAAGTCACGACATTTCAATTCTGTGCTCCAACCACTACCTTATGAACACACACACACACACAAAAAAAAAGTAATCAAAGCCCCACATGGCTCATGATACAATGAGAACATGCTTATTATCTCTGAGAATCCTGATCCGGAGAACATGCTTCCTTGGAATATAAATAAATAATTTCTCGAGTTTGAATTCGAAGGAAGGTTTCAAGAATGCGACCCGAACATAAAAAAAAAAAAAAACAAAACAAAAAAAAAAGAGTAATAATTGTAAAATCCTTAGTTATCATACCTAATCAGGAGAGGAAACTGGCCCGTCCAAGATTAAAAATAAAATAAAATTGATGTTCACTCGACCAGGTCTGTACTGAATTCAATTGATTTATTAAAAAAAATTGGTAATTTAATCCAAGATTAAAAATAAAATAAAATTGATGTTCACTCGACCAGGTCTGTACTGAATTCAATTGATTTATTAAAAAAAATTGGTAATTTAACTGAGTTATCCAAATTTCTCAAATCAACTGGCCAGCCAGATAAGGTAAAATCCTTCCAGGTTTTGGATAGAACGTGATTCATACGTGAGGCGTGGTGGAAGATAGAAAAAAAGAGAGATGCCTTTAATCGAGCAATAGTGTTATACGCGTGACATGACTTGATGATCTTAAGAGGCTTCGCATTCATTATTAGCAACTCATTGTAAAGGCAACTCCTAGTGTTTACTTCAATATATTCAATAGATTGGATTCTAATCCACGTTCCTTTCCAGCAGCACTCGGTGTTTCAAATCTTAATCATGCAACGTTATTTCTACGATTCATTCACCTTGTGAAGTCCGAGAGCTGCATGTCCTGTGAAGATTTGTCAAAGCTTCTCAAACAGATATTTACCTATACGCATCTAGTTCCGTGGGAGACAAAATTATCATTTGCGTGCATCTGCATCGGCACAGAACGCCCCATATCAAACCACACAAGGCAAGTACGCATGTCAAAGTTTGATCAAGGTAAAACCACATCTACTGGCTTAAGAACATATAAGGGGAGCAGAACGAGGTCGGGATTATTGGCTTCAACATTCCATGTTTTTCCTTTGTAAATGGCTTCATCCCTTTTTCTCGGGATCAGCAGCAGCAGGGTTACAAGCATCTTTTTCAAAGTTCAAACGTCCTGGAATATGATCACCTAATATTTGGAAACGTGCAATTCACGGGTGATTTGAGCTCAAAGACAATGTGGTACAAGAAAAGTTACATTGTGCTTACAATCAAGAATGTTTACGTACCCTTAAGACTAATAGCTTTCAGTATCTGTTTCCGGCCTCCGAAGGTAGTAACGCAAACAGTTCACCAGCACCTGCAGATTCAACAAAAAGAAGAAGAAAAAGACATAAAGTGGTCGACGGCGCATAGAATAGAAAGTAAACTATGCTTGGTATCTTAAAGTAATCTAATTCTGTAAAGATACAGCATGTTCCTGTATAAGATGCAGCACATAGGATTCACTTTCCCATTGTAGGAAAGCTAGCAAGGGGAACTGGGAGTCCATATATAGCCCATGAACATTGTTTATAATTGATCAAAGAACCATAGTTGGCATTCGACTAATTACCTGTGACAAGGAACTGTTCAATGCTGCCCCTCCGTAGCTGACATGGAATTTGTCTTTGGCAACTAATCCCTGTGAGATGACAAGGATAAGTAATATAGAAGAGAAAGCGAAACTAATATGCACTTGATGGAATGTGGGTTATCACGTTGGGGAGAGAGAGAGAGACCTCTGTATCGATCTCTGCGGATTCAACATCAATATTAACATCAGCAATGATTTTGATGATTTCTACAAGCAATCCGGGTCGATCTGCTGTCTCGACGCAAAGCAAGCTGATAAAAAAAAACCCTTGATTTTATATGTCCACAAATGGTAGGTTATTAAAGAAGAAAATTAAAAGAAGAAGCACGTATAACTTGTGAATTATAATACTAATCATTTCTGAACAGCAGCAAACCTCCTCTTAGGCCCATCTTCTTTGACATGAACATGAGTTGTAATATCAACATCAAGCTGCCATGAAAGAAATTACAAACATAAATTCAAATTTTATAGTCTACAATAGCACATGCAAGACGTCTACTGTTCTAGGAGCAGCTATTTGTCAAAAAAATAAAAACGATTTAGATGCTAATGGTGGAGATCCAATAGAATATATACTTCAATTAATGCAATAACCAAAACTGACAGAAGCATCGACACCATATCAATCAACTAAAATAAGAGAAGCATCTGTACAAAACATAATAGCATATGCTGACTGAAATCAGAAAGGATGAAGACTCTCCAGTCCAATAGTTGAACAGCAATCTGTGCCAGGAAATAATTCAAGGCACACCAAACAGATACTCAAAATGCAGACAAGTTATAAACATCAAAGCAACAACAGATGCACAAACCAGAAGCTTTGCGCTTCAATTGGCTCTCCATGAAAAAATATGACAATTTTTAGAATATATATGCACCACACCAGTCATCAGTTGTCGGAGTACAAGTTAAGGGATTAGGCACAGGCAGACAGGTCTCCATAAAGCAAATATCCAAAGTATAGACGATCAGATGAGGATAAATTGAACCAAATCAACACGATGAGAAGTTCAGTGAGCTAAAAGAAGCTTTCATGATGTCACCTGCTCCCCGGGAGCTCTCATATATAATTGCACACAGGGGCATAAACGCACATGCACAGACACAGAGAGAGATATAGAAGCACCTTTTTCTCTGGAGCTTTTATTCCAAAAGCCTCACCCATAGCAAGTCTCTCACTAGATTCCTAACAAGAAAGGAAACCAAAAAGTAATTCATCGCCATGAGAAACGTTAAGAAAATAGAACAGAAATTTCTCTAATATCTACCGGCAACAGGCAAAAATAAAAATTAAAAATTAAAAATAAAGGAAGAAGATGAAGAAGAAGAAGAAGAAGTGATAGACCAGCGTATGAATTCAGTACACATACTGGATGGTACTTCAAAAGATTGTTGATGATGGTAAGTCGAATTCTCTCTAGCATATCGGGATCTTCAACCTTGCGACCAGAGTCTCTGAAACAACCAATATCGATCCCTAAATGCCAAGACTTCCAGTAAAACATGACCACAGGGTAATCTCTGATCACGTAAAAGGGCAAGAAATATGTTAATACAAACTTACAATCGTGTAATGAAAAACTTAGTTTGTTTGACTGGTCCTTCAGTGAGAACAGTTCCCTTTGCCACATCCAACCCCAAATCTTTCAGGGCATTCATCTGTCCTCCAATAAAAATAAACCAAGTTACAAAAACTACAAATATTTCTGAGCATGTAATGATTATGCTATGATCATATTTAAAGGGAAAGTTGTTCAGCTCCAAAATCTTCACGATAAGAATTTTGACCCACAATCAAGACCACTTCCAATTAATGCTGGACTAGAGAAGCACATCAGATACCAGATGAAGGCAGATGCATAGGTTTACTTCATGAAAATAGCCATCATATGCAGGCATTTTGGGGGCTTCATACCACATGCAGACCACCCCTCTAACGGCCCTAAATACACGAGACTAACAATACGCAATGGCTTTGCCTTGATATATATTCCACCATTGGGGCAATCACAGCACATCTCCTTGATGAATTCTGATATATACTAACTCTGGTTTCAATATCTATGAAAATAACTCCGCTTCAGAACCAAATCTCCATTGGCATATTGAGCAAAGATGCTGCTTCTGGCCACCTCCCCTTCCAAGATTTTCACACTTCAAAGCGACAAACCCCATTTCATGTATAAGAATAGGAAAGCTGGCCCTTCGTTGAATTAGAGATAATCAAAAGGCCAACCATGTGATGGGTGGTGGATTTGGAGTTAAGGGAGGGCTGGCCATCTTTTGTATAGCCTGCACTTTCATTTTCATGCATGCGGGCGACAAGACTAAAAACTTTCAAGAACAGAGAGGAATGGGTCAGTTGAAAAACTACTCACAGTATCAATAAGAGCTCCAAGACGATCTCCAAAGCTAAGTTGTACGATTGTTGATTCAGAATCTGAATCTTGATCTATCAGAACGACTGGAATGGGAACACCATCAGCATCCTGTTCAGGTTTCTGCAATTACTGTTAACTTGTAAATTTCGCAGAAAATTGTAAAGCCATTGAGTGCACACATTTCTCCTACCAATAATTAACATGTCTACGTCAATTTCTCAATGTCAAATGTTTCGTTCACAAACACACACCCGTGCAGCGGTGCAGGCATGAAAAATCTGATATTAAACTCTTTCTACAATCTACAGTAACTGTATCATGACCGTCTCAGTTGGACAGCAGAGTCCAAGTGACAACGGGTCCGAGTTGAAATAAATCCAGGACAGTTAAAATCACTGAAACACTAGGAAGTGCCGCTTGTGGAACCTCGGTACCCACGGGCTCATAAGCTAAATGACAATTGGCACATACACTTAAAGTAAAAAATACAAAACAAAAACTCCTGGTTGTGATGAACTGCGGAAAAAACTATTAGACCATGCTCTTAAATTACCCCATGACTCGTCAAATAAAGATCAGAATTTAAAAATTAACCCCCAAAATGAGTAATGACTCGACCTACAAAACCATATAAAAATGCCTTCATCGAACACTTCTTTTATGAGCCCCATGCAGGAAAAACCATAGTTATAAGACCGAACTCGAGCGTCAATCCAGCCGAAGACTCAGGTCGCTGTTTAGATGGTTTGACCTGGGTCATTGCAAAACCCGGTCTAGGTCGTTTTGAACTTTTTTAAAACGGAAAAACTGTAAACTAACCGTACAGGACAGGACAGCATCACTGATTTTCCAGTCAGAAACATCTCGGAGCCATCGACAATAAAATCGACGACACTAAATTTGATGGCACGCTACATAAAAATGTTTATGGTGTAAGCAACGAAATGGCAGGAGGAAAAAAGTAACTGACCAATGAGGTTGAACTTGCTGATGCATTCAGATCATTGGCGGACGCATGTACATTGTTCCTGCATACCAGTCAATCATCGATAAGCAACGAGAGTCATAACATAAAAAAAAAACTTATAAGATTATTTTATTTTCATATTTTTTTTACAAAATACCACGCTATTAAAAGAAGAAGAAGAAGAAGAAGCAACAGAGCCGATAAAAATATCCAGTATCACTTATTTTTAATTTTTAATTTATATAAACAATTAAAAAAAATAGTAACTACATATTTTTTTGGAAAAACAAATCTCGACATTTCTCAGCAACCAAGCAGACAGCGAAAATCTTGATATAATAAAATAAAATAGTAACGAGTATAAGCAGAGCAAGAACTGACAATCAATAAATCAAGCTAGGCAAGTAACGGATACTCGGAAAGAGTGTCAGCATATCCGAAAAGAGAAGAAAAGAAGACTTTAGCTTACTTTTTCTTGGAGAGACCGATCATTCCATTTCCGAGCTCGGAAAACCTGTTACGAATCGGAGAGAAAGCGAGAGAGGACCGTTCAGGCGGAGAAAAGACTTGAGGAGAGTTATTGAAATCCCTATATCCGTAGTGAATTTGAGAGAGTGAAGAAGAAGAAGAGCAGAGAATACTGTTAGAGAGGGCCATGGAAGTTTTTTGAGAGAGAGCGCCTTTTTTTAAGTCGTCTGTTGAAGATGGTGAGGGGGTAGTGTAGGTTAATTTGCATGACTGTGGGTGGCGTCATTTTGGTGGGGCCTACGGGCTACGAGGGGGTGATGACGCCAGGTAGGATTGTACGTTAATGAGTCAGCCGGGCTTTGTATGTAGACTCTTTATGCTATGATATTTGATAACAAAATTCCAAAACATAAATGAAAGTTTTGTTTGACATGACTTGTGAAAAATGAGTCATGATCTTGAATTTAAATTTAAAATTTGTTTTTCATGGATAAATTAGAAAAGAAAAGTTTAAATAACTTTAAATTAGAATTTTATTTGGTAAAAATAATTTAAATAACTTATTTGTGGAAGAGATGTGATACAAGTTAAAAATGAATGCCTTTTACTTTTAATAAAATTAATATTTCAACTCATTTTATAGTTTTTAAGTTATTCCTAACTAAACTTATTTATGAATTTATTATGAGTTAAAAGTTAAAAACAAGAGAATAATATTTAGATTAGTCAAAATTATATTTGTCTGTTGATTTTTAGAAAAATATATTTTGCAACATGAACTTTGATACACCCGTATCAATTAACATACCAATTATTTTATATTCATCAGATATGTAAACTATAATTTTTTAAAATTAACAAGTAAATGCAATTTTGACCAAATTATAAGTAGCCATAGATAATTTTTTCAATAAAATTACTTTGAATAAACTTAAGAAAATAATAGCAATGTAACCTAACTAAAAAAAAAGTTGTGATACAGGAACTTGGGAAATTTTCAATGACAGGGGTGATGTTGTAAATTTTAAAATACAAGTGTGGAAGAGGAGTGTTTGTTAATATACAGGGGGCGAAAATGAAGTTTACAAAAGAAATTGTTTTATCTTGCCAAAATGATGTAGTGTGGACTCTTGATATTAAGACATTTTGTCCCTTGTTCTGGTGATAAATGGCAGCTTTCCATTTGATACAATTTTGTCCCATCAATTGATGCCACGTATCATCTCCCCCCTTATTCCGCTGAACAC
>Ga0307514_10005926_pt1 | contig 10774 bp, 13 predicted proteins | sample 16_EM_MG_FD_203088 | JGI IMG/M metagenome (GOLD analysis project Ga0307514, IMG submission 203088) | Populus trichocarpa ectomycorrhiza microbial communities from riparian zone in the Pacific Northwest, United States - 16_EM | ecosystem: Host-associated > Plants > Roots > Unclassified | place... | reverse complement strand
ATTCACACCTGCTTCTCAGACGAATCCGGGTGGGCGTGGTTCATACCTCTGCATACAGGGGTCACTTCCGTTGGAGTCGTCGTCAACAAAGAAGCCCATGCTCGACGTGCGAGGTCACAGTCTGACAAGGTTGAGGAGGATCCGACTCCTGAGCCGAAGAGAGAGAGCACCGTATTCCAGACCTTGGGGACCTACCTCGGATTTTCTCAACAACCACAACAGCCGGTCAAACCCAGCGTCTCTTCATCTGCTCAACTATATTTGGAGACGTTGGAATTAGCCCCGGGCCTGAAGAAACTCCTCGGAGACGGGAAGCTCGTCGATCACCTTGGATCCAACGACGATAACCGAAGTCCGGTTCACACCGCCAGCGATTTCAGCTATTCAGCAGATAGCTATGCTGGGGATGGGTGGAGGGTTATTGGAGATGCGGCAGGTGAGTCGTGGGAGAATGTCCTACCACCGCTCTCCTAATCTCAGTCGGCGATTCTAGCCTTCATCGACCCATTCTTTTCGTCCGGTGTCCACTTGGCGTTTACAGGCGGACTGTCTGCGGCGATTACCATTTCTGCCTCCATCAGAGGTGATTGCAGCGAAGATGAAGCGACTAGTTGGCACACTGAACGTGTCAAGACGTCATTCACAAGGTTCGTTTGGCGACCGTCCTTCGTCAAGGTGATGCTGACCGCACAGCATAGGTTCCTCGTTGTCGTGTTGAGCGCATACAAGCAGATGAAGTCACAGAGAGATAATGTTCTTTCGGACATTGGCGAAGATAATTTCGACCGAGCCCTCAAGTTTCTCAGACCTGGTATGACATTCTGCCGATACTTGCATGATGTTTACGGATACTGACGGAGGCCGTGGTTGCAGTCATACAGGGAGGATCCGATATGGGTCACCGCCTTTGCGAGGATGAACTTCAGAAAGCATTGGACTTTTGCGGAAAGCAGTTCATTCCCACAAGTCCTGATGATCATCGTGCAGCGGAAATGCTGGCCAGTCAAATCGCGAACAACTCTGATCCAGAGACGGCCAAACTGAGGCTCTTGGACATACGCGGTCCGATCGTCGACCCGCAGGTGATCGAAACCGTCGTTCGGGAACAGGTTACGTCGACGTTAGAGCCTCGGGATTCCCAGTCCAGCGTAAGGAATGCTGCAGGTGATTCGGGAAGCAGCGATTTGGACGTAAAGACGGTACTCGAGAAAGTGAACGCGAAGAGGATGGCGTTTTCAGAACAGAGCGGGGTGCATAATTTCGAGGATGAACCGCTCGGTCAAGCAGGTGTCGGTGGCGGGTGGGTTGCGAGGTTGGAGAAGGGGAAGTTGGGGCTAGTTCATGTCGATACGTCGGCATCTTAGGTTTGTTCGAGTGTACGGTATTTATTAGGAGAAATGTGCCGGTGGGTAGTAGGCATAAAGGCATGTACAACAAACGAAATCGAGGGACGGTTAATCAAGGAGACATCAGGAACGGATTATCATGGGAAAGTCAACACTGAGGAATGTGTGTTCCACGTACTGGATCTACAAGTGAGACACAACCAAGTATCGGTTGTGATCACTTCTGGATGACTATCGGTCTCTGACGATCGAACCCCAACTCCCGGACCATAGCCCCAATAGCCCTCATCACCCCCGGATGCATATGAGAGGAATCGGAAATCTCCACCGTGTCGAGTCGGTTCCCAGAGGACGCGCGACAGGTCAGGAAATCGACGAGTGGTTTCCAATCGCCACGGTCCAAAAACATGCCTTGAAAAGATAGGTGTTTGAGAAAAACGAGGATTTCCTTGTCCCTATCCGGTTCCGGTTCCGGAAACATGGTCCGCAGATATCCACCAGCGAAGGACAGCGCCCTCAAGTTCGGAAACAGGGGATATACCTTCCTCGCGATTCCGCCGCCATTCTCCGTTTGGAAGTGGACGATCTCTTCTCGTGGAACGTGTACGAGAAGAACGAGGACCACTTCCTGTTGTGCACGTCTGAGTTGTATTGAATCTATCGTAATGACCATAAAGGTGTCCATCCGTCGCAGCAGTGGGTTGATTCCGTGTACATCACCGATATGGAGTGAGAGATCGCGGTGGAAGGAGAGGAAAAGCCCTAGTCCGTGTTGAGACCTGCCACGACCTCCAAGGCAGTCTTGAACTGGTTCGACGAGTTGCGAAATCTCCTCGACCGAGCAGTCCCTTAGAGTGAGCTTCAGACTATCCATGCGTCTGGGGTGATCCAAACGGTGGAAAAGCCTAATGACATCTCGCAATTTTCCGGTCAATTCTAACGTCTCCAGGTCGTGGAGTGGCACTCGAATGGAGAACGTGTCATCGTCGTCCCTGGAGATTGCTCCCACGTTGAGTACGATCTTCTGGAGGAGAGGATTCGAGGCGAGTAACGAGAGCAGTTGTGACGTAGTTGGAGTGGGGGAGGGAAATTCGGCGATATCCAGGCATGTAAGAGCTCCGGTTCGCGAGATGAGGTCATTCCATGAGAATCTGCAGTTTCCGAGACCGAGGCGCTGCAATTTCGGAAAACGGTAGGGGACGAAGAAATCCGAGACATCCGCTGGTCTGACACCAGAGATACACAGGACGAACGACTCCACACTATTGGTCCGAGTGCCCTCACATTTGGTAGTCAACGAAGAGATTATGGAGCATAGGAGCCTTGGGTCATTGGCTTTGAGATGGACCCGTCGGATAATATCCCTGGTGGCACGACCCTGGAGTTCGTTGTACAGGGCAGTATCGAGACGGACGTCGTCGCATGTAGGGTCGTCCAGTACCAGGTCGAGGGGAGCGGTTCGGGAATAAGGATACCATCGCGTCCAGTCCTCGAGGTTGTTACCCCAGAAACTCCAAAGCTCCGGAGTACGTGAGGCGACTTGGAACCAGTGATGGCAAACGAACAGGAAGTTGTGCGACTCTTTCTCCAACCCGTCAAAGTCGTCCTTCAAGGTGACGTTCCAACGGAATATCTTGCCAAGGACTTCAGGTGGGAGCTTGAAAACGCTCAACAACGAGTTCCGAGTGCGTTTGAGCTCGATAAGGACCTTCTCGTGCTCTCTGATCTGCTCGTCTAAAGCCAGTATATGATCGGTGTTGTTCTTGCCGGTCAGCAGCCTGTTATCTGATCAGTCAGACGATCTCGGAGGCTGCATGCGTTTTCGTACATGGACTGCGACGCTTGCTTAGAATCTCGCGCGCCCGAGTGGTCGATGGGGATTGAGAGAGACATGGGGTCTTGATGATGGTCGTGGTTCGCGGAGAGGTTGAAGATCGATCATTTGCGTCATGCCAACCTAACCGCTCACGAGCTTGCTGGGTGCATAGATAACCCGTAGAAACTTCTGGAAGTGGAAGAAAATCGTGACCGAAACTTGAATTGATAGCAGGCAATGACCTCGACAAAGGCAAGGAGAAGCGGTGTGGAATGGAGAGTCTCAAAGGAACAGATGGATTTTTGCTGCAAGGACCATTGGATTACTGCAGGCGGTCAATTGATGGGGAGAGTTCCATTGTTCTCTTCAGCCATTACTCGTCCCAACCTCCTCTTTTCAAGTTCCCCACCCGTCGCCGACCCGCTTGGTCCCAAAGTCTGGCCAGAACACGCGATCCGAAGAAATGAAAGGGGCCGCAAAACGTCGGCGGCATCCGATCGGTCGAACCTTGCTGTTTCCTCGAGGCTTATAAAACTTCCTGGGTGACTTTACATGATCCCAAGTCTGTGCGCCCCCTCGTTCCCCCGTTCCCGACCTTGAACGCCGGATGGGCTCGTCGACGATGACCCTTCCACGGTTGACCACGTTGTTGAGGATGCATGCATTTCTCACCAAGTTTGCGCCGTATTTGGAACCGGCGCTCAACACTTTTCGGGCGTGCTTGCCATTCATCACAGTTGTTGGTCTCGGTGTCGTTGTCTGGAGGGGAAGTCGTCGTGACGAAGGGCAGACGCGACGTCGTGTGGAGGTCACTTTCGAGATGGTGCGTTGCCGTCGTCTGCCAGTAGGGGGTTCGCCCACTGACGCGACTATTACTCTACAGCCAAACCCATACACGCTGCTCTGTGTGCTCGGATACCTGACGGGGACACTACTTGTCCTGGATGTCCGGATCCCAATCTTATTGCTTCCGTTCGCACTGGCTGGCACATGCAACTTGCGCTTGTCGACACTCAAGTCGACGGATGACGGGATTGAATCAGAGACTCCGCTGAAAACGGTTAGCGGTAAGTTACCTTTAATTCCCCACATCCCTGGAACCACAGCTCAAACCCGGATCAGAATCGTTCCATAACATGACCCCTGCAAGTAGTCGCCGCCCGAGGAAATTGTTCCACTTTCACAGTAATGAAGAAGGTGAGCAGGCGCAATCTGTGCTTCGATGCAACTTCTGACGAACCTGTTGTAGCTGACAACCTACTTGCGCACAAAACAAGTCCGGGTTCATGCCTACCCACACCCCCCGCGACCGTCCCACGACGGAGACATATCTCTTATGAACCTCAAACTCCGCCAACTCTTCGCACGGAGCGGCAGTCTTTCCGGACGAGGGTTTCTTCTACCCCTTCTAACGAGATCCGAACACGTAAAAGCTCGACCAACCGAAGGCATGCTTCCGAGATTTATGAAGAAAACCTAGTCCCGAAGAAGGAAGTCTGGGACACTTCCTTCGAACTTTTGCTCTATAACCTCTCCAAGTCAGGATCAAGGAAATCTTCGCCAGTTCAGTCCCAACCTAGATTCAATGTTTCTTCAACCATATCTCCCTTGGCTCCTTCACCACTCATAGACTCTTCATGATACACATCTCTATGGAATGAACCCATTATGTTCCCATCTAGTCAATCTATTACACGCATACCTATACAACGTTCTCCTGTACTTTTCCCTCTATTCTTTTTCCGGAGCAACGCGTGACCGAGGAAGGATGAGCAAACAAACGAAAACAAACGACGCGCGACTTTGAATGTTCAATCAAAAGCCACCACTGAACCATCCACCAACGACCCTGGCTTTTTGCACTCTAGTTCCCGCCTTTCTCGCTCTGGACGACGGCGGACTATGGTCAACAATGGAAAGCGCAGTACGCGCTCCCAGTCAAGCATCTCGGATTACTTCAACAAGGTGCCCCTCGACCAATCGCCTCTCAAACAAGCACGATCAGCTATGCGAAATGGGGACGTCATCGTGGCGACCGACCCTTCGGCCGTAGGCTCTTCTACTGATGCTACAAGTGGCAAGAAACGATCAGTCTCGCCCCCCGCAATTAACAGGGAGGAAAGCCCAGAGCGGGAATCGAAGAGGTCCAAGATATCTGCGGACGAGAACGAAGTACACGAGTCATCGTCCCCCAGCTGGAAGCTTCAGGTGCTCCCTTCCTCGACTATCCCTCCAGTGCTACCGTCGCCTTCCGTTTCTGGTTCGACTACCCCGAAGAGGAGCGTTGGTCCGTCGCCACGGGCCAGATCTGTCCCACCCTCGATACCTACCACACCCGGTCAGGTCCCGTATCTGGATTTATCAAAATATCGGTCACCAGCAAAGAGCGCAAACAGAGTGCGAGTCATGTCTGTGCCACCTTCGTCTCCGCCGATACGGGATGGAGAAGACGGTGAGGGAGTGGTTCGGTTGGGAATGGCTGTGGACAGGGATTTGGATAAGACGCCTATCCCTAGGATGGTGGTTGAGAAAGTGGAAAAAGTTCGAAGGACTGTCTATCATCCTCCTCCTGCTTTTGTGATTGCTTCGACCCCAGGCTCGCGGAACGATGATCCATTCAGTATTGAAACTGGTGTGCTGCCAAAGACACCAGTACAGAAGAATCGGTCGTTACTGGAGCCCATGTCACCTCTGACACCTCTGAGCTCTCCAGGACTGTTCAAACAGTCAATACCGCCAACTTCCCCTCTCCCTCCCAGTAACGATGACACCGCGGATCCTATGGACCTCTGTTCTCCCGATCCCTTACCTCGACCTGAACCACATCCACAACCAGAGCCTCCGTCACAGTCGAGACCATCTCCGAGGCCTGAATTAATCAATCGACCCTCCCACCTGATTCCACCGCAACCGAAACCGCTTTCATTTCTGTTACCCTCAAGGTCTCCTACGCCTCCTTCCCGACGCGTTTCTAGATCCAGATCTACTTCTGTAGACCCACCTATACCCGCACTTCCATATCCACTACTTCCCTCGACTTCAAACACCTCTCATAATCCTGCACCAGAACCAGTCCCATCCGTTGCTCCAACGATACCAGACCCACAGCCCGAGAAGCACGATCCATCCGAACCAGCCCTTTCTACAACCACGACGACAGAACTTACCGCTCTGGCTCCGGCACCACTTCCCGTGCCCGACAAGTCGGAACCTGGCGAGAAGGGTAAGGGCAAGGCGAAGGAACAAGCTCCCGAACCATCCAAACTTCCTGTTACGAGATCAACTAAAGCCTCGAGGTTACGTTCGGCTGCGGCGATCACTGGTCCCAGTGGCGTGACACGCACAAGGACTACGAAGGCCACCGTACGATCCACACCTATGTCGAGGGAAGGAAGGGTCACTCGGTCATCCACCGCGAAGAGTAGACAGGCTGGTGTATTGAAGGAAAAGGTGACGGGCCCGACAAATCTGGCGGCTCAGCCGAAGAGGGATGGTGAGGAGACAGGGAAGGCGGAGAAGGGGAAGGATGAGAAGGACGATGTGGGCGCAGGTATAACACCGTCTACTTGGCTTTGGTTGTTGAACGCGAACCTGATATCAGGCTTTCAATTTCTCAGCGACCTCGTCAACACCGCATACGCCAAAGCCACGGAAGTCGATGGGTTTTACTTTGCCTACCGCCAGCTCACAGGCAAAGTCGAGACCTTCCTCCCCAACCAAACCGAAGCCAACTGCACATGCGTTCCAGACTCCTGGAAAAGGTACTCCCGCCTCCATGATCCCCGTGTCGACTTCGAAGAACAAGATTAGGAGTAAATCTGTTGAGCCGACTTCACGCACCCCAGCTCCAGAACCGTCGACATCGACACAATCCAACGACTCGTCTCGTCAAATAGCTCGGACCGCGTCGAGCAGCTCCATAACCTCCGCTACTTCGTCTGGTTCTATGCTCTCTTCAATATCTAACCAGAGAACGCCCAAGCCCACTCGTCCATCACCATCGACCGGATACCAGAGACCAGCAAGTGTAGTCAGTTTGTCGAACGTTTTGGATCGGTTAAACGCGCCCATCCCGTCACGGCCAAACACGAGCATGGGTTTTACTGCCGCTTCGACCTCAAGTACAACGACGATGGTAATCGATAACGCAAGCAGCGGTGGGAGTAAGAAGGGAAAAGAGAAAGGGAAGGGCGTCGCGAGTACTGTGGGTCGAGTCGGAATGGGAAGTGGCTTGAAGAAGACGGGATCTGTAACTCTCACTTCGAAATCTTCGGCAGGAACATCCTCGTCCGTGAAGGGTAAACAGCCGGAGACGAAGACCGTGCTCCCCACAATGTCGTCGTCTAACGGATCGGCCTTACCTACGCTGAAGCCTGAGACAACCGGGCTTGCGGCAAGACTAAACAAAGTTGGGACATACAGTGTAAATTCGAGTGTTGCAAAGAAAGTGTTTGGAGGCAGGGTGATGGGGAATAGAGTGTTTGGGAAGGTGAGCCAGAAGAGTTCGCTACCTGTCGTTGAAGGGAGTCCAGTTAAAAGCGGCGGAACCCCAATGGACGTGGATGAGACTGCAGTCTCGGATGACGACGAGGTGGAAGTGACTGGGGGATCCATGCTCCCTCCACCAGTGCCGTTTAAGGTCTTTCGTGACCCCCAACCGGAAGCTTCGACATCTAAACCTCCAGCTGATACCAAAGCCTTTTCCTCACCCTCGACGGGCGATCTCGACGACATATTCTTCGATCCTATGGATGTCGAATTCGATGGAAAGGTTCACGACGAGGCCTGGAGGAGGCACGCATCCAGACGCGCCTCCTATGTCATGCACAACCTATCACAATCCTTGTCTGCCCTCCCTGACTCCCCGCCGAAGCGGAAAGAAAAGGGTACGATGGGTCCCCCACCTGTTCCTGGTACACGAACTGGGTTGAGGTCCGCGAGCTCTACGACCCCTGCTTCATCGAAGCATGTGCAAACCAAGACGACGCCTGGAGCATCGGATAAGAACAAGCAAGATACAAATGGTTCCGGTGGATCCGGAAAGAAGAAACCGCCTGTACTCAAGATCCTCAAAGGTTGCGTCGTCTTTGTGGATGTGAGGACGGACGAAGGTGATGAGGCGGGAGGTCTATTTGTGGAGATGTTGAAGGGACTTGGTGCTAGAGTGAGTGTTAATGTAACGTCTGGCATCCCGTACGCTAAAGCAAAACGTTTTGGCTTGAAGGCGCTGAGCAGTGTGGGTCAGACTTGTACTCATATCGTGTTCAAGAATGGCCAGACAAACACCGTGAAGCGATACAGGTAGATCACCCTGGTTGCGCGGTCTCGCTCCTCAGGTGGCTGATGTAAATTCTCAGGGAGCTGGAACACAAACCCAAGGTGGTTGGAGTAGCGTGGGTGGTCGAATGTGCAGAGAAACGGAACAAAGTGGACGAAGAAAATTTCAGCGTCGACTTGGATATGGTCCACATACCAAACTTTGGAACCCGAAGGAGACGATCTATGCTGCCGAAACCACCAAAAATCCAGCTCGGAGATTTACCTGATCTTGGAGACTCACCTGGACAAGCTTCGAACAGCTTTGAGAGCGCCATCGAAAGTGAAACGTCTACAGAAGGTGAGAACGATATTCTGCGCGAGGTGTGGTTTGGCATCTGATCAGATATCCTTCGCATTGATCAGTCGATCTAAGCGACCTGCCGCCGCTGGAGAGGGCTCGACGACGGAGCATGCTTGCAAAACCTCACGGATTTGGCAGTCGAACGTGATTCTAACTTACGAATAGCATATTCTCACCTTTTTTTTTCTTCTTCCGCTTACACTTGCCCACCGCACGTACTATACAATGGAATTCTGCATTTGGTCACAGGCTAATCTCCTTTTGCAATGGGCGTCCATGGTCTCTCGACGTACCTGAGAGAAAACAAGAGATTGCTCTTTGAACAACTGCGATTTGAAGCATCAGATAAGCCTACCAACCTCGTCGTCGATGCCTGGTCGTAAGTCTCTTTATTTGGGCCATTGCGATGAGCGTACGGCCTGACTCGCAATCGACCCCTTTCCTCGGTCCTTTCGTGCTACTTTACTAGGTTCATCTACGAGCTCATTCACTGCGGAAACTTGGATTGGGTGTATGGGGGGGAATATGGCGAACTGTATAAACTTATCACCGCCGTGGTGAAAGGATGGTTGGCAGTCGGCCTGCGGCCATACTTTGTCTTTGATGGTGAGCGTGTATTAGTTTTCCGTCACCGTACGTAGACTAACATTATTACACTGGGACAGGACCGTTCCCTCCCCTCAAGTTCGGAACCGTGATATCACGGATGAGGGATAACATCGTTCGCAGAGCCGAGCTATTCTTTCGAACCTCGCAACAAGCACGGTCCCACCCCCGATTCCTCAACGAAAACAGGATCCTCCCGCCGTTGGTCTTCGTAGTGTCCGTGGAAGCCCTCAAGGACCTCGCGAAAGAGGGTTTACCGATCGAGTTGTACTTTGCCGATGAAGAGGGTGACCCCTACGCGGTCGAGTTGGCGGGAAAGTTGAACGGATACGTTACCGGCACCGATTCGGATTTCGTCGTTCTCAACGCGGAAGGGTATAAAGGATACATCCCTATGGACGATCTGCTTTGGGATACATCGGCTTTGGGCGATCTCGCACCCCAACCTGAACCGGAACCTATCGTTGACGATTTCCAGCCGATCAAACGAAAGAAGGCGAAGAAACACTTTGAGGTCAACCATGGAATAATCCCACCGGTGGAAGACGTCTCGAAGGTCGCCTTGACTTGTACGGTCATATCTCCTGCGGTATTGGCTACCCACCTCGAAATTCCGATCTCCCTCTTACCTCTCCTCGGCGCTTTGGTCGGAAACGACTTTTCTGCTTCCCCATCTGCTCGATTCGGAGGGCGCTCGTTGTTTTTTGATAGGAAGGTCACGTTATCACAAAGAATCACTCGAGTCTCCAACACCATCCGCGACGCCATTTCAAACCCAGCGCAGAACAAGGTCAAGAAACCAGAGGGATCTGATGACGTTATCGACCTTATCCGACGCGTGGTGCGCACCTTGCTCTTGCAGGATACTTCGAATCTTGGTTCTGGTGAAGAGGTCGCGATCATTGAGAAGACCGTCGAGTCAGCACTCCAGTACACGTTACCCGTACGGGAGGATGGCGTCTTACGGTCTCCTGGTCCGTCATGTCTCCTCGGGAATCCCGGGGACGTACACCTCTATGGGAAAAACAAAGCAAAGGCCATTCGACAGCTGTATCTCGACGGGTATCAGGCTGGGACCATCTTTTCGAAAGTTTTGGATCCACTTCACACCGGAACGATGTGGCCGCGTCCGTTTTTGGAACACCCGGAGAAGGAGACAGTACATCGCAGCATTGGTCGACCCATCAGAGAGTGGATATATGCTATTCTAGATGATGGCATTGGGCTGCCAGTGCGGTCGGAGAAGGAGGAAACCAAAGTAGAGAATGGGACGCACGGAGATGACGAAGCGGACGATGAGGAGTTGATTGACGTCGCGGAGGATGATTCATCGGGAGAAAGTAGTGTCGTCCAAGATCCTTTGGCTCCGTTGAAGGGTGCATTGAG
>Ga0307514_10005925_pt1 | contig 10775 bp, 12 predicted proteins | sample 16_EM_MG_FD_203088 | JGI IMG/M metagenome (GOLD analysis project Ga0307514, IMG submission 203088) | Populus trichocarpa ectomycorrhiza microbial communities from riparian zone in the Pacific Northwest, United States - 16_EM | ecosystem: Host-associated > Plants > Roots > Unclassified | place... | reverse complement strand
CTAGGAGTTCTGTTCTGCGGCGGCGTAGTCGCAATCTCTCTTGCTGGTCGATTGCAAAGTGGAAATTTGATGGGCTTTGCGGGCGGGATCGTCGGAGTCAGCATCGTGGTGATAGCTGCGATTACAGGCTTGGCAGTCGTGCACATCTACTGGCGACCGTTGGATCGAGCGATCCGGGCCAGATCCGGATCCGTCATTGCTGTTGCTGCGCGAGTGCCGGACAGCGTGGTGCCGGGAATATCTGTCAGCGGCCGTTGCGTGGTCGAGTTCAGCAGCTCGCACCTCTCAGTGACTCCAGTACGCGGCGCAGGCAAGCCCGTGCGGTTACCTAAAGGCGACATCTTCGCGGTGGAGAAGGTCGAGTTTGTAGACGGCGAATTTGCCTATGAAGGCATGGCGTTCATCGGCGATCGGAACGAACCGCTCCTAGTAGTTCAGGTACTGCAGCCCAATCGTCTCTTCGGATCCTTTCCTCGCGGGCCGAACCTGGGACGCGTTGTCGAGGCATTCGAGCAGGTCCGACGTGAGCAGAGCCCTACGGCCTAACCCCCGACCCGCCCAAACGCAAACCCCAGCTCAAACCGACTGCCAACCCCCAGCGCATCCATCGCCTCGGTGATCCGCCGCTGAACCGTACGCTGCGAGATGCCAAGCGCGGCCCCGATTGCGCGGTCCGAGAGCCCCTGGGCGAGCAGCCGCAGCACGGGCTCCCACCCCTCGGCGTCGGTCGAGTAGGGCAGCGCGAGAGCCCAGTGCGTCTCGGCAACGTAGGCGAGCGCCGAGACCACGGTCGGGTGGCGGATGATGAGGATGCTGTTGGGCGGGTGCTCAGCCCAGTTGACGGGTACCGAGGCGTAGTTGCCGTCATCCACGTACATCCAGTTCGGAACGCGACCGAGCGTGCGAATCTGCACCCCGGCATCCTGCAGCAGTGTCAGGGTCGGCAGCGAGGCGGGGTCGGCGCAGACGGCGGCCGGCAGAATCGCCCTCAAGGCGGTGCTGACGCCAGTTGACGCACGCACTCGGGCGACGTCGGGAGCGACGATCGTCGAGAGGATGGCGAGGTCGGGGTAGAGGCAGATCGGGTCGATGGGTGGCCACTGGGTCGCGTACCGACCCCATGCCTCCCACTGCGCCTGGTGCCCATGGATGATCTCGGCCGTCAGTGAGTACTCCGCGCCGGACTCGCCGAGCTCCCAGTCGCGGGTGAGGGTCGGCAGCTGTGCGAGCAGCCCGGCGGCGCCACTGAGCGCAGCCTGCTGATCGACGAGGTCACGACGCAGGATGCCCGCGACCGCGGCATCCGGCGAGATCGCCGTTATCGCGTCGCCGGCCCGCGAGAGGTAGCCGGCGCCTTCGAGCGTGGCGAGTATCTCGTCGAGCCGCGCGCGCGGGATCGACTCGAGGGCGCTGAACTCCGACACCGTAGCGGACCGCACGCGGTAGAGCGTGCGCAGCACCGCGAGCACGTCTGGGTCGTTGAGAGCCTCGGTAGCCGTCATTCCGCTGACGCTAGTGGCCGGGGGAGTACTGTGTCGAGCATGTCCAGCCCCAAGGATGCCCCGCTCACCGGCCCGATCCAGACGATCACCGCAGGGCGAAAGCCGCGATCCCTCGTCGCCCTCGCGGCGGCCATCGCCGGAAGCGTGCTCACGATCGTCGGCTTCTTCACCTGGATCCTCGGCGCCCTCGACGGCACCGGCACGAGCGCGGGCACCACGATCGGCCAGGTGCTGTTCTTCGTCGGGCTCGCCCTTGGCGCGCTCGCTGTGGGCCTCGCCATCTGGAGCCTCGTCAAGGGCGCCCCGAAGCTGCTGCCGGTCGCGGCGATCGCCGTGGCCTTCTCGCCCGTGCTGTTCCTGCTCGGGCTGACGATGCGCTGACGGAGCGTCTAGCCCGCAGCCTGCTCGTGCGCGTGGCTGAGCTCTGCGTAGTGGCGGGCGTTCTCGATGAGCGAGAGCTGCTCATCGGGGCCGAGCATGCGCACGACCTGCGCCGGCACACCCGCAACGAGGGACCCGGGGGAGACGACGGTGTTCTCGAGCACGACGCTGCCCGCGGCGACGAGGCTGCCGGCGCCGATGACGGCACCGTTGAGGATGGTGGCGTTCATGCCGATGAGGCAGTCGTCTTCGATGTGGCAGCCGTGGATGACGGCGCCGTGGCCGATCGAGACGCGCGATCCGACGATCAGCTGGAGGCCCGCATCCGTGTGCATGACCGCATTGTCTTGCACGTTGCTGCCCGCACCGATGCGGATGGAGTCGACGTCGGCGCGCACAACGGCGCCGTAGTAGACGCTCGAGTGCGGCTCCATGGTGACGTTGCCGATGAGGGTGGCGTTGGGCGCCGCCCAGGCGGTCGCATCGACTTTCGGGGCCTGGCCTCCGAAGGGAACAATAAGCGGCATTCCATCAGGGTAGTGGCAGACAGCGTTGTCGCCTGTTCATGACTTAAACTGGCTGCATCATGGCCACTTTTGGTAACCTCTCCGACCGCCTCGCGGATACGTTCAAGAACCTCCGCGGAAAGGGCAAGCTCAGCCCCGCGGATGTCGACGGAACCGTTCGCGAGATCCGTCGCGCCCTGCTCGACGCCGACGTCGCCCTCGAGGTCGTCAAGGAGTTCACCGGCCGTGTGCGCGAGCGCGCTCTCGGCGACGAGGTGTCGAAGGCTCTGAATCCGGCGCAGCAGGTCGTGCAGATCGTCAACGAGGAGCTCGTCACCATCCTCGGCGGGCAGCAGCGCCGCCTGCAGTTCGCCAAGACCGGCCCGACCATCATCATGCTCGCCGGCCTTCAGGGCGCAGGCAAGACGACCCTCGCCGGCAAGCTCGCGAAGTGGCTCAAGTCAGAAGGCCACACCCCGGTTCTCGTTGCCGCCGACCTCCAGCGTCCCAACGCCGTCACGCAGCTGCAGGTCGTCGGCGAGCAGGCCGGTGTCGCGGTCTACGCGCCAGAGCCCGGCAATGGCGTCGGCAATCCCGTCAAGGTCGCGAAGGACGCCGTCAAGTTCGCCACCCAGAAGCAGCACGACGTCGTCATCGTCGACACGGCCGGCCGTCTCGGTGTCGACGCAGAGCTCATGAAGCAGGCCGCCGACATCCGCAAGGCCGTCGACCCCGACGAGGTGCTCTTCGTCATCGACGCCATGATCGGCCAGGACGCTGTGCAGACGGCCCTCGCCTTCCAGAAGGGCGTCGACTTCACGGCGGTCGTGCTCTCCAAGCTCGACGGCGACGCCCGTGGTGGAGCGGCACTGTCCGTGGCGAGCGTCACGGGTCGTCCGATCATCTTCGCCTCCACCGGTGAGGGGCTCGACGACTTCGAGCCGTTCCACCCCGACCGCATGGCGAGCCGCATCCTCGACCTCGGCGACATCCTCACCCTCATCGAGCAGGCGCAGAAGAACTTCGACGAGGAGGAGGCCAAGAAGGTCGCAGAGAAGTTCGCGACCGACACCTTCACCCTCGACGACTTCCTCGGGCAGATGCAGCAGCTCAAGAACATGGGCTCGATCAAGAACATGCTCGGCATGCTCCCGGGTGCCGGTGCGATGCGGCAGCAGCTCGACAACTTCGACGAGTCGGAGATCACGCGAACCGAGGCCATCATCCAGTCGATGACCAAGGTGGAGCGAACGCAGCCGAAGGTGCTCAACGGCTCGCGCCGACTGCGCATCGCGAAGGGCAGCGGCACGACCGTGACCGAGGTCAACGCACTCGTCAACCGCTTCGAGCAGGCGGCGAAGATGATGAAGACCGTTGCGAAGGGCGGCACTCCGCAGATTCCGGGCATGGGCCCGATCCCCGGCCAGCGGTTCGGCGGCGGCAAGAGCCAGCAGCAGAAGAAGAAGGGCTCGAAGTCGGGCAACCCGGCCAAGCGCGCGGCGGAGAACGCGGCGCTCGCGGCGGGCGGATCGGTGCCGACTCCGTCAACCGGCTCCGGTTTCGGCATCGGCGGAGCGAAGAAGGCCCCGCCGACCCCAGAAGAACTCGCGAGCCTGCAGAAGTTTCTCGGTCGTTAGGTTCTTCCGTCTCGGCCGGCCCTGCATCCCGGCCACATCAACCTGTCTTTCGCGAGCCGTTTTCGGACGAACGAGCCCGCCGGGGCCGACTCGCGTGTCCGAAAACCGCTCGCGGGCGAAAAGTAGCTGCCACTCAGCACGCCGGGCGAGCGCCGTCGTAGGCTCGAAGCATGACCACTCGCCCCGTACGCATCGGCGTGCAGCTCGCACCCCAGCACGCCTCCTACGCAGTCCTCCGTGATCGGGTGCGCGAGGTCGAAGACCTCGGGGCCGACGTCGTCTTCAACTGGGACCACTTCTTTCCGCTGAGCGGTGACCGCGACGGCCTGCACTTCGAGTCGTGGACCATGCTCGCGGCCATCGCAGAGCAGACCAGTCGAATCGAGCTCGGGGCGCTGGTCAACTGCAATAGCTACCGCAACGCGAACCTCCAGGCCGACATGGCCCGTACGATCGACCACATCAGTGCGAAGGATGGCGGCACCGGGCGGTTCATCTTCGGCACCGGCTCCGGCTGGTTCGAGCGCGACTACGACGAGTACGGCTACGAGTTCGGCACCGCCGGATCCCGCCTCGACGCGCTTGCCCGCGACCTGCCGACCATTGAGGATCGCTGGGGCAAGCTGAACCCGGCTCCGACCCGCAAGATCCCCGTGCTCATCGGCGGTGGCGGCGAGAAGAAGACCCTGCGCATCGTCGCGAAGCACGCCGACATCTGGCACAGCTTCAGCGATCCGCAGACGCTCACGCGCAAGCTCGGCATCCTCGCCGAGCACGGGCGCGACGTCGGTCGCGACACGAGCGAGATCGAGATCTCGACGGAGCTGCGCGAGCGCTCCGACGCCGAGGTCGACGAGCTGCGCGAGCTCGGCGCCTCGCTGTTCACGATCGGCATCCCCGGCGCGGAGAAAGACCTCACGCCGGTCAAGAAGTGGATCGCCTGGCGCGACGCCGCGAACAGCTAGTCGGGAAGGCCGTCCCGCAGCTCGGCGACGAGTGAGGCGACCACGGCCTTGAGGCTGCCGCCCGTGGACGCGGCGACGGCCAGCTGGCGCTGGTAGCTTGCTCCGTCATCCATGATCGACTGGATGTCGGCCAGCTCGTCAGCGCACCCGAGGCGCTCAGCGATCGGCCGCAACCGTTCGAGCATCACCGCGAGCTCGTCTCTGACGAGCGCCTCGTTGCCCGCCGAGTCGGTGATGATGATGGCGTCGAGTCCGTATCGCGCGGCCCGCCACTTGTTCTCCCGCACGAACCAGGGCTGCATCGTCGGTATCTCGTGGCCCTCGTCGAGCTGTAGCGACATCTCCTCGACGAGGCACTGCGCGAGGGCAGCGAGCGCACCGACCTCGCGAAAGTTCGACAGGCCGTCGCAGAAGCGGATCTCGATGGTGCCCCACTTCGGTGACGGCCGAACATCCCAGCGCAGCTCCGAGTGGTCGTCGATGACGCCGATGTGGGTGAGGTCGGCGACGACCTCCTCGTAGTTCGCCCAGGCGCCGAGCTGCGGAGGAAGCCCGGCGGTCGGCAGCTGCTGGAACATCATCGCGCGGTTCGAGGCATAGCCCGTCTCCTCGCCGACCCAGTACGGGCTCGAGGCAGACAGCGCCTGGAAGTGCGGGTAGTAGGTCAGCAGCCCGTTGATGATCGGCAGCACCTTCTCGCGGTCCTCCACGCCGACGTGCATGTGCACGCCCCAGATCATCATCTGGCGACCCCACCACCGGGTGCGGTCGATGAGCGTCGCGTAGCGCTCCTTGCCCGGGGTGACCTGCTGCTGGAACCACTGGCTGAATGGATGCGTGCCAGAGCACATCAGGTCGACGCCGAGCGGGTCGGCAACCTCCCGCACCCGCGCCACCATGGTCCTCAGGTCGCCGACGGCATCCCGCACCCGGTCGTGCGGGCCGCTCACCACCTCGACGGTGTTGGTGAGCAGCTCTGCCGTGACCTGCGGAAAGCCCTCGTCATCGGTCGGATTGAGGGCGGCGAGGATGCGGGGAGCGGCGGGCGTCAGCTCTCCGCTCGTGTGGTCGACGCACGCGAGCTCCCACTCGAGGCCGATATTCGAGCGACGCGACGTGCCGAAGGGGATCTCCATGACCCAATCCTGCGGGGTAGGCACAAGAAGCTGCCAGAGGTTGCGCCCGTGTCATCCGTCGGGCCTAGCGTTGCGGTATGACCCCGACCCGCCCCACACCGCTCGTCTTCGTCGCGATCGGAGTCACGATCCTCGCGTGGGCGAGCGCCTTCATCGTCATCCGCGGCACGGGCCAGTACTTCTCCGGCGGCGCTCTCGCTCTCGGCCGGCTCGCTGTCGGCACCCTTCTACTCGGCGTCGTCGTGCTCATCGGGGTCGTACGGCCCGGGCGCTGGGTGGCCCCCACCCGCCGGGAGTGGCTCCAGCTGCTCGGCTTCGGGGTGCTGTGGTTCGGGGCCTACAACGTCGCCCTCAACATCGCGGAGCAGTCGATCGATGCGGGAACCACCGCGATGATCGTCAACATCGGGCCGATCCTCATCGCCATCGGGGCTGCGGTGTTCCTTCACGAGGGCTTTCCCCGCTGGCTCGCTATCGGTGCAGGGGTCGCCTTCCTCGGTGTCGCCCTCATCGCGCTGGGCACGGGCGCCTCCGACTTCGGCGACGGCACCGGGGTTCTCTGGGCGCTCCTTGCCGCCCTGACCTATGCGGCGGGCGTCCTGCTGCAGAAGCCGACGCTGCGGCGCCTGCCCAACGCGCAGGTCACGTTCATCGGGGCGGCGATCGGGCTCGTGGCGTGCCTGCCTTTCGCTGGCGACCTCGTGGGCGATCTGCAGGCCGCCCCTCCGCAGGCGATCGCCGGCGTCGTCTACCTTGGCGCCATCCCGACCGCCCTTGCGTTCAGCACCTGGGCCTTCGCACTGTCGAGGATGCCCGCCGGCCAGCTCGGCGTCAGCACCTACATCGTGCCGCCGATCGCGGTTCTTCTGGGTCTGATCGTCTTCGCCGAGGTGCCGCCCGCCCTCGCCGTCGCGGGTGGAGTGCTCGCGCTCGTCGGCGTCGCCCTGTCGCGGATTCGACCGCGGGTCGTCGTCGACCGCGAAAGTGGTTCGTAGCTTTCCAATAAACATGGCAGAATAGCCAGTTGAATCCATCGACGCCCGACCCTCTAATCGGCCCGATAGGAATCCATCAGAGCTTTCACTCCGGGTGTGCACCCCACGTCCTCGGAGTAGTTGTTCGCCACCAGTGCATTAATCAGGAGTAATTGTGGCTGTAAAGATTCGTTTGAAGCGCCTCGGCAAGATCCGTGCGCCGTACTACCGCATTGTCGTTGCCGACTCGCGCACCAAGCGCGACGGTCGTGTCATCGAGGAGATCGGCAAGTACCACCCCACCGAGGAGCCCTCGTTCATCGAGGTCAAGTCGGACCGTGCCCAGTACTGGCTCAGCGTCGGCGCACAGCCGTCGCCGCAGGTCGAGGCCATCCTCAAGCTCACGGGCGACTGGGGCATCTTCAAGGGCGACAAGAACGCCAAGAGCACGGTTCGCGTGAAGGCCGACAAGCCGGTCTTCCAGGTCGACGAGAAGAAGAAGCCCGTTCTCAAGCCGAAGGCCGAGAAGGTCGTGGCGCCTGTCGAGGAGCCCGCTGCTGAGGCACCCGCCGCTGAGGCACCCGTTGAGGACGCCACCGTCACCGAGGCTGAGGTCGCGGTCGACGAGGCCGTTGCCACCGAGGCCGAGGCTGCCGCTGACGAGGCTCCGGCCGAGGCCGCCGCTGACGAGGCTCCGGCCGCCGACGCAGAAGCAGACAAGGCCTAACCCATGCTCGCTCCCGCACTAGAACACCTCGTCAAGGGGATCGTCGATCACCCGGATGAGGTTCAGGTCGCGGCGAAGAGCTCATCGCGTGGCGAGGTCCTCGAGGTGCGCGTGCACCCCGAGGACCTCGGTCGCGTGATCGGCCGCGCCGGCCGCACAGCGAAGGCGCTCCGCACGCTGGTCTCGGCTCTTGCCGACGGCCGCAAGGTGCGCGTCGACGTCGTCGACACCGATTACTAACGGTGGCTGCGACAGCACGCCCCGATCGCTCGCAGCTGCGAGTCGGCCGCCTGACGAAGGCCCATGGTCTCAAGGGCGCCATCAAGGTCGAGCTCTACACTGACGACCCCGCCCGGCGGTTCACCCCCGGCGCGATCTTCACCCTGCAGGTTCCGACCAGCTCCCCGTGGCACGGCAAGAACCTCGAGCTCATCGAGCTCAAGTGGTACAACTCCCACCCCGTGGCTTTCTTCAAGGATGTTCCCGACCGCTCGGCCGCCGAGACGCTCGTCAAGGCGATCCTCTGGATCGACCACGACGAGTCGGAGTCGCCCGACGAGGAGGACGCGTGGTTCGACCACCAGCTGGTCGGGCTTAAGGTCATCCGCGACGGCGCCGAGGTCGGCACGGTGTCGCAGATCGACCACTTCCCTGCGCAGGATCTGCTGACTGTCGCCACGGCATCCGGTGACGTCCTCGTTCCCTTCGTCAAGGCAATCGTGACCGCGGTCGACGTGACGGCGGGAACGCTCACGGTCGACCCGCCGCTCGGCCTCTTCGAGGAGCTGCCCGACGACGAGCCGGAGTCTCCGGCTGTCGACGCAGCTGCCGACCCGCAGCCCGCAGGCGCCGAGCCCACCGCCGACCCCGCGTAGCTGCAATACATTCAGGCTGAGCAAGCCGATGAGGCGTATTTCACCTCATCGCCCCGCTCAGCCTGAATTTCGTGAAGGGGAACGGGCGGGCGACCTCACGTCGGGTGCGTGCCCCGGTGAGGTCTTTGTTACTCCGCCGTCGTTCGATTCGAGGGGCGAGGAAACAATGGATCCCTAGTTTGTAGTCACCGCACCTCGTCCAGCACAGGGAGAACCGATGACTGCAACGCTCACAGCACCGCCCGAAACGAGTACAGCTTCAACGCTCACGCACCGCGACGGCAACTGGATCGACGGCTGGGACCCGGAGAACGCCCAGCAGTGGGCGGCCGAGGGCAAGTCCATCGCCACCCGCAACCTTCGCTGGTCGATCTTCGCCGAGTTCCTCGGGTTCGTGGTCTGGCAGCTCTGGAGCATCGTCGTCGTGCAACTGCCCGCCGCCGGCTTCACCTTCGACATCGGGCAGACCTTCTGGCTCATCTCGATGCCGGCCCTCGTCGGTGCGACCCTTCGCCTGCCCTACACCTTCCTTGTGCCGAAGTTCGGCGGCCGCAACTGGACGATGGTCTCCGCGGCCCTTCTGCTCATCCCGGCGGTCGCGCTCGGCTTCGCCGTCGGCAACCCGGAGACGCCGTTCGGCGTCATGCTCTTCGTCGCCGCGCTCGCCGGCTTCGGTGGAGGCAACTTCGCCAGCTCGATGTCGAACATCAACTTCTTCTTCCCGCAGAAGGAGAAGGGCTACGCACTCGGCCTCAACGCCGCCGGCGGCAACCTCGGCGTCTCGGTCGCGCAGATCCTGGTTCCTATCGTCATCACCGTCGGCGCGATCGGCTCGACCATCAACCTGTCGCTCGCCGGCTGGTTCTGGATCCCGCTGATCCTCGTCGCGATCTGGGGCGCGCGCAAGTTCATGAACAACCTGTCGAACGCGAAGGCCGACTTCGCAGCATCCGCTGCCGCGCTCAAGGAGCCGCACACCTGGATCATGGCGGTGCTCTACATCGGCACCTTTGGATCCTTCATCGGCTTCGCCGGCGTCTTCCCCAAGGTGATCGCGACGCAGTTTCCGGAGTTCTCGGCCTTCCACGTTGGGGCGGCAGCGATCTCGCTCGCCTTCCTCGGCGCCCTGTGCGGCTCCATCGCCCGACCGTTCGGCGGCAAGCTCGCCGACCGCTTCGGCGGCGCGAAGGTCACGGTCGCCGCGTTCTCGGTCATGGCAATCGGTGCGCTCGGCGTGATCTACACCCTGCCGCTCGGCAACTTCTGGATCTTCCTCGGCATCTTCATGGTCATCTTCGGGGCGACCGGCATCGGCAACGGCTCGACGTACCGCATGATCCCGAGCATCTTCGCCGCGCGGGCAGGAGTCGACGATGCCCACAACAACTCGGGTGATGTCAGCGTGCAGCGCAAGACGAGCGCGGCGATCGGTATCATCTCGGCGGTAGGAGCATACGGCGGGTTCATCATCCCGCAGCTGCTGGGCGCGAGCCTCGCCCAGACGGGCAGCTACGCCAACGCCATCTGGGGCTTCGTCGCCGCCTACCTGGTCTTCATCGCCATCACCGCGGTCTTCTACCTCCGCCGCGGCGCCGGAACGACGGGACAGCGCATCTAGTGACAGCCACCGCCAGCACGGCAGCGGTCGACACCCACTGCCCGTACTGCGCACTCCAGTGCGCGATGGCCCTTCGCCCCTCCGGGGACGCGGGGCCATCGGCCGTGCCCCTGACCGTGGCCGGACGGGACTTTCCGACGAACCGCGGCGGCATGTGCAAGAAGGGATGGACGTCGGCGGAGCTTCTCGCCGCCTCCGATCGCATCACCGAGCCCATGCTCCGCCAGCCCGACGGCACGTTCGCGCCGGCACGCTGGGACGAAGCACTCGACCTCATCGCCGACACTCTCCGCGACAGCCGCGCCCGCTTCGGCCCCGACTCCGTCGGGGTCTTCGGCGGCGGCGGACTCACCAACGAGAAGGCCTACCAGCTCGGCAAGTTCGCCCGCCTCGCACTCGGTACCAGCCGCATCGACTACAACGGGCGGTTCTGCATGTCGTCCGCGGCGGCCGC
>Ga0307514_10005924_pt1 | contig 10777 bp, 10 predicted proteins | sample 16_EM_MG_FD_203088 | JGI IMG/M metagenome (GOLD analysis project Ga0307514, IMG submission 203088) | Populus trichocarpa ectomycorrhiza microbial communities from riparian zone in the Pacific Northwest, United States - 16_EM | ecosystem: Host-associated > Plants > Roots > Unclassified | place... | reverse complement strand
CCCTCCCACCGAACTCATCGCCATGGACAGCAACAGAACCGAAAAGATCCAACACTCCAAGCCCATCTCAATCAACACTACTGGTGGTTACCACCACAGGCATCGCTCTAGATCGGTCTCGTCCGATAGTTCCGATGGTTCCCCCTCGGACCCCATTCACACCCCTCTCAACGCAAATCCCCCCAAAGTGACCACCGTTTCCCCCACCTCTCCGTTCTTGTCGTACATTATGGGCCAGCAGCCCGGCACCAATAAGACGTTCCCATTCAGAAGGGGGACCATCGACTCGATTGGTAGCATTGGTCCAGTTTTTGACGATGGTCGGTCGCAGGTTCACACCTCCAAGTATCCTCATATCAACGCCCAGGTAGATGATGCCCAGGAGTCCGGTGCTGCTCCACTCCGTAGGGTCCATCGTCGTGCTACGACTTCTTGGACCACCGCAAGTCCTCCGCAACCAACGAACCAACTCACCGGTGATCGTAACGAACGCGCTAGCGGTCTCTTGCGCCGTCTTTCTCTCAGCACATCGTTCTCGAGGGTGCGAAATCTCTGCAAACTCATCGCGATCTCCTCTGACTCGTTACGTTATCAGCCCCAGCCGGGATACGGCGGCAACGACCAAACACCGGCTGCACCTCCGAACACCGCTTTCCCCAACAGCCCCACTAATGGAAATGCCCCATTGAATCGGTGCAACAGTCCCCCAAGAAAGCCCGTTCGGCGAGCGCCATCCCCTATGGGAGAACGAATTCTCAAGGGGCATTTTGATGGCTTCAATTGAGGTCGGTCAACGCGTGCCGGGGCCGTATAGGATTCTATTTAGTGTGCGTCAGCCGATCTGCGTCCCTGTTGGAGATAATCGACACGAGGGACTTTTCAATTCGACCGCTTACTCACATGTGACGCTTCTCTCCATAGTTCGAGAGATGAGGCTGCGACATTCACTGCCGAACATTCGAACCCTTTCTACAACATACTATGGATTTCGTAGTGTGAAAAGTACCGTGCCAGACACCCATTCCGCTTGCCGTATCGCATAGTGCGCACCATGTGTCTCGTTGACGTTGACCATGTGCTCTCATCTCTACTGTCGCGCGCTTGGATGTGTCATTGCGCTTTCGTTCTGCCAGTCCTAATGTTTTTTTCTAACTTTTATCCCGTTCTTCTCACTCTCGCAATCTGATGGTTTCCTGTACAGTGCTCGTTCCCGTTGTACGATATCTTTGTATCGTGGTCGTCTGGTGTTGGTCTGCACTGTAGACTTGTGTGTATCTGGTTTTTTTCATTGGGGGTTGGCCCGAATATCAGTCATGGCCGTGGTCCTGCAGTTTGTTTATCACCGGTTTGCAAGGAGTTTGCGGTGCGAACGAGAGGTGTTTTAGCCCTTGATATGGGGAGGTGGATCTCCGAACTTTGATGGGTGCTAGGCCCAGACGACTGTCTGATGGATGGCTACCTCGTGTCGTCCTACAGAGGGGTGTTGTGTACTTACCCCTCTGTGGCCTCGCTTTCTCCCAACCCACTTTGGGATCCTCGTTATCTTGTGGGGGGTGCTATATTCGTCATGTCGCTTCCAGACCTCGCTTCTCAACTGGTTTAGTCTGCGGCCTCCCCATCATCCTATTCATCAGTCCCACTTGGATTCCGTATTCCATCACTACAAACGTCGACGTCATCTGGTATGCACTCCCGCTTCGAGACATCGACTCAGGCGTGCAAGGCTCCCAGTCCCACTTTGGAATTATGAGTTGGTGAGTATGCTATAGGTGCGGTGACAATTGTCGCATCTTATGATGCTTTGATATAGACTCGGCAGAAGGTCAAGTTGGACCGGCTAATGTCACAGTTTTCTGATTTCGACGTGATCCTACATACACTATCCGTCTTTATGACACCACGCCCGAGGTTTATCAAAATTTGGAACTTCCCGCCCGGAACGATACCAATGACCGGGGGCCCGGCGGTGTAGATGATCTAACCTCCTTCACACCCATTCGACCCCCTCTGTCTTATCCTTTCCAGGCTGCGACGAATGATTAGGACCAAGTTTTACTCGTGCCCAGATATCCGTCTCTTGATTTTTTTTTGTTATTCTAGGTTTAAACGAAGGTTAGTCTTGGCGCAATCCCGGAAGGGCGGCTCAACTTGATCAGGGTCTAAGTGATGTGTGTAAGCATTATTTACCTCTCTAATTTCCACACACACCCACTTCTTCGTGTAAACCGCTTACTGGTGCCGCTTGCAACAATTTACTTAGTCAGGAACCTTCGCTTACGCGTTTCATGCCTCGCGACGTATGTAACGCAAAACACAAGTTATGTAGCACTCACCACTCGTGTGAGACAGTTCCGGCCCGGGAGCGGAAAGCACGCAATTGATCCGATCCCCCCCTCCAATGTCTATGAGGACATCAACGTGTACGAGGCTTACGTCCAACTCGATGGCGAATCCGGGATCACTTCTGCTTCCGTCGCTTATCCTATCATTCACCGTACCAACACCATCATCGAGTGCCGATACAGGCGCTAGCACTACCGGCAGTTCCAACTCGTATCCTGACAAAGGATCGACCTCGGATCGGTCGCCTTTTTATTTCGAGAAGTTCCTGGAAGGAGCTACAGATTCTACGTATGCGCCCACTCAGAGCTCTGCTTCTGAGGGTGGTAAATGGGAGATTGCGGAGCTGACGGGAGGATCGATCAACATCACCGTGAGAGCCACCCCTCGCAGCGGAGCCGATAAGCTTGTGGGCAATCCTAGGAGCGTGGTCATTAAGTACGCTCCACCTTTCGTGGCTGCGATCGGCGAGGATGCTCCCTTTGGGACGTTCAGGCAGGCGAGTACTGGCTCCGTTCGCGAATTCCCACTCCTCCGTTATCACTGCGTTCACCCTCCGTCCCTCAGTCTTATCTCAACTTTGGCGCTAGGTTATCGAATACAGAGCATTATCTCTGCTCGGGTCCACACCCAGTGTCACATCTGCCGAGGCCGCATACGGGGTCACGATCCCAAGGGTCCTCAAATTCTTCGAGGATGAAAGGGTATTGGTGTTCCAAGATCTAGGGGAGTGGATGGGACCTCTCGATGCATGGATGCAACCTCCTACCGCTACTACCATAGAGTCTCTCCCTTCGTTGGAGAGGTGCAGTTCTGTGGGAACGAGGTTGGGAAATTTCCTTGCGAGCATCCATTGCGATACCACACTCCTGTTGAAAGCTCAGACATTGACTGACGATGGAAGGCTGTGGTTCGAGAATCCTGATACGAAGGACCTCATCCGGGACGAGACCGCGAGGAAGGTTCTTCCCACCCTACGACCTTGGATCGACCAAGAAGCGGGTAAAATAGAGAAGATCGCAAGGATCATCTCTCAGGATTTCGACTGCGGTTTCCTTGAGATTCTCCATTCCTCGTCCTCACCTTCCCCCGGCATCCCACGATCGATGTTCTCGGTGGGAGATCTCTGGACGAGATCAATCATCATCGATTCTTCTCCCACCACCCCCAGTTCCAATCCCTCCTTCGACCCTGCTACGGAAGCCGAATTAGGACTCATTGACTGGGAATTTACGTCTCTTGGGAGGATCGGACAAGACATTGCCCAGCTCAGCGCTTGGCTCTTCCTCTTCTCGACATCATCGGTTTGGAGCTCGACCGAGCCTCGTTTCCGCAGTGCGACCGTTGGCGCTTTCGCTATTCTGCCAACTTCGAGTGCAAGTATTGGTCGGTTCGGGACCAATTCTGGGGTCGGGTTCGGCCACGGTATCGATGCGGAAGGTGGAGCGGGGCCTGTGAAGGGCGAACCGCCGGGGTGGTGGTCCACTGCAGGAACCATTATGGACGGTTTGTTGGTAGCCTATGCGCATAAAGTGAAGGAATACCCGGATTATGTGTGGTTTGTCGACGAGGATTATGATCAGCACAGATTGAAGAAGGAGCGGCTGGCCGTGATCAGGTCCATCTGGATCTTGTTTGGGAGGGAAGTCATTTATAATTCAGTCGAAGCGGGAGCTAGGTTTGTTGGGTTCTTTGCCGTGGGTGGCGATGGGGGTGAGAGCTCGGACGAGGTGCAGATGTGGCAGAGGGAGATGATCGAAGTGGGTTGTTGGTATGTTTCGGTGGCCGGAGAGAGCTCGGACGAAGAGTTTGAAGAGGCCGTGAGAAGAGAATGTGTGTTGAAGAGAATGTACACGATATCTGGATCTCTCTGAAACGTTGAACTTTGGTGTGCATTTTCTCTGGGTATACCTGACACTCGCTTGTGTGACATGTACTTCGGTGATGCCGCCTTCTAGCAGCTCCTAGCTCACTCGCGTCTATGAGAAATGGGTCACATCCCTAACTAACTGCCATTGTGTAACGAGTTAATAACAGCCGGTTGATAAGTCGAGTATCCCCATGGTACCCTACTCGCATCTGAGCGCCGGTCGCAAGTGGGAAGAGCTTCCGAAACCCTGAAAGGCGAAGACACGTCGTCGTTTTCACTTTGATCCTACTCCATCATCGTCACCATGGTTCCAAGTATCGTATTGGAGAATCGCGCGTAAATTTCGGTTCGTTGTAAATGTGGCACCTTACGTCGGTGAATGGCCATCGCTTTTTATCACTTAACCAGTAAGATTGAGGTTCACTGACGAGACACCGCCAGTGACGGCTGCGATCACAGCACCAATCACAGCCCAAATGATACGCCTCTTCTTCTTTTTTTTCTCCTCCTCCTTGAGCTCCCTGGCTTCGTTTTGTAACCTAGTCTTATCCTTCTCTGAAGCATTGGCGTTATCTTTGATGGTCTTTTCGAGCTTGTTGATCTGTTTTCTGTGCTGGGCCGTATCCTGCTTCGCCTTCTCCTCGATCTCTTTGAGACGGTCTTCCACCTCCTGCCTCTCCCTCTGGTAGTCAGACCCCAACCTCCTGGCGTCATTCTCCAACCTCTCGATCTCATCCTGCGTCCTTTTGGTCTCTTCCTCCAGCTCCCTCCTCGTCCCCTCATCCTTGTCCTTTATCGCCTGCTCCGTCTGCTCCCTGAGTGCGTCTATCTCCTCTTTGTATTTCCTGACCTTGGCATTCAACTCTCGATTTATTTCCTCGCCAGCGCCGGTCTCCGTGATATCTTTATTTTCGTCGATGAGTTCCTCTTGAATGCGCAACGGCAGCGGGTGGTTGCGGATAACGAGGCGGAGAACCTCCTGAGCTGAGGCGATGGTGTTCTCGTGGCGGGCCATTTGCCCACCCCCCCTGAGGACGGGTTTGAAGAAAATAGCCTTCGTCCTCAACTCTTCCTCGCGTCTCTCACCGACCTGTCGATCGATTCCTTCCCACATACTCGTGACGACGACGACGTTTTTGAGGGATCTCTCGCCGCAGAGCTCCCGGAACATTTTGAGGTTCTTCACTGGAGTCCCACTCACCCTGATATCGGAGATCCGGTGGAAGTAGAGGATGCCAGCGAGCTTGGTGCCACTTTTATATCTGCATGAAGGGCGAGGCAGTTATGACACGACAGCTTCCCATGAGGGTTTGTAGATGAACTCGAATTCGACTTACAAGGTGGCGAGGAAGAGCGCGACCATATTGAGGACATCGATGTCACTCCGATTGGTGTCATCGAATCCAGGTGTGTCAACCAATGTGACACGACGCCCATCTAGATCGAAACTATCCCCAAGTTGTACCACGGCCGTGTGGGATTCTAGACCTTCGCCAACGCCGAGCTCAGACCCGCTGACAAGGTTAATGAACTGCTTGGATCACGGGGACACATAATGAGCTTTCTCGAGCGATCCAGAGAAAAAGGGACCACGATGAGGAGTAAAACGTACGGTAGACTTCCCGCTTCCCGTCGGGCCCATAACACTGTCGCCTCAAGTGGATCGACGTAGTATCACAAATTGACGAGAAGGGTTGGAAGAGTACAGGCGTAAGTAAGGGAAGCGAGGAAATGCCGACAGACCTACGCGATGACCACGTCATTGTCGTCTGAATCCTAGAGTGTGAGTATGTGAGTGTCATTTTCCCAAGTTGTCGGAGGTGTAACATCACGGTTGAAGATTGTGCTGACGCCTGTCGGACGATGCCAGGAGGGGACAAGTCGTCTGAGGTTTGAGACTCGTAAGGTTCTTTGTGAGAGGTGGTGACCATTATAGCGGGGGAGAGTGGTTGACACAGAGTACCGGTCAGAGCGGGTTCTTATACTAGTACGACCTATCTAGCCACGTCTTGGCTTGTACCCCACACCCCAATTACAGCAGTTTGCATCGGTACCTGAACACGCAAGTTTGGGGGGCAGCCATTGTGGAGCAATGACACATTCCGTGGAGATCTAAACATGCCAGCACGGTCGAGCGGGTATCTTAATACTCGGTCCATTCAACTCGTCGCCCAAGCGGGTCTCGTCGGGACACACTCTCACCTCAACCTTTGATTCTCCTTTGTATCTTACTGGGACAGGGTAAATTAGAGGTGCGGTGAATAAACTACGAAAAATGAGTGACGACGCTCTCTTTTCCCTGGAACGGATTCAACTGAGGGGTCCATAGCAAGTAGCAACACCCTGCAGACGTGAAACGGAGGGTAGACGTACAACTTCTTCATGCGAGCGTTACAAAAACCTCCCCTATTCGCAGAACCCTCGAAAATAATCAACCAGTTGGAGATAACACCGGGAGGAAGGTACAGCAGGATGCTGAACGATCCTATTCCAATTGTCGATGGCGCTCAAGAGGTCGGGATCCTCGAGGGGGTTTCTTCGGATGCTGCGTTCGGGTGAGGGTCCGTGGAATCGCGATGAGGGAAAATGCACTCTGATGCTCAGTGAACGACTTCCCACACGTTTCGTCCAAGTTGACAGATGGCCTCACCTCTATGAGAGCACGATCGTAGTCCCCATCCGCAAAAGTCAAGATATGACCACGCTGCGATTGGGCGTATGGATCTGTGACTTCCTGCAGAGACCGACGACGTGGTGCACGAAACATAGGGAGACGTTAGATACGTCTACGGCCCCCCTCATTGTCTGCCCTCAGTAGCAGGAACTGGATGATCCTCTCCAAGTCGGAGGAGCGCGCGGCGACCGGAGTGGCACAGGTAGATGAGGGCGCGAATTCTTGCGCCCTCTACTCGTGTCATCGACGAGAAGCTTGGTCTCGGATTGGATGTAGTCGGGCTGTAGACTCTCGACGAAACCCGGCCGCCACGCTCCCACAAGCGTAGATTATCGCCTGCGGGCTATAGTCGAGGCATTGCGGCGGCGGCGAGGGGAGGTAGAATTTGAGGGTCAGTGAGGGTTCCACGGGGGTGGCGCGCAATGGATGTTTTCAACTGGAGATCTTTGAACGGGGTCAATCATCGTCGGTGCTTCTCCCGCAGCTCCAGCCCTGGCTTTGGAGCTATTACGGAAGTCGGAGTAGGGTTCATTGAGTTCGCGACTCCAGTGAGGATCGGACAAGACATCGCCCAGCTTCCAGCACTTGGCTCTACCTCATCTCCGCGTCATTTTCTTGGAGCACGACTAAGCCCTGTTGCCGCCGCGCGGTCGGGGATGGTATCACTACTTCACCAACATCAATTATGGACCTTAAGCGAAGGAGTACGGTTCGTCGACGAGGACCACGGTCAGCGCGGGCTAAAGAAAGAGCAGCTGGCCCACCCGGATCTTGTTGTGGCAGAGGGAGATGATCCTAGTGGGCCTTTGGTCTTGGGTTCTTCGCCGAGGTGACCGGACGAAGAGTTTGAAGAGGCCGTGAGAAAAGAGAGATTCTTGAAGAGGATATATACGGGATGTGAAACCTACCAACGATCAGCGAATTGCGTCTTGCGATGACTCTGGATGTGCCTGTTCTCTGAGCAAGTCTGACGCTGGTCACTGATGTTGTGCCTCCCGCCGGGTGTGTTGCTACCAAAAGTTACATTCCGCGAGACTACGGTCGACGCTATCCCTATACGGACATGGTCGTATGCTACTGTTCCAGGCACGCCTCCTATCCACCTTTAGTGGGAATGACCCCTTTTCGGCTCTGCGTATATTGGCTCGGACTTGAATCTCTCCTTGTCTGAGGGGGCCGACCGCTGAGCAGACGGTTCTCTGAACCACTCACCGGTCCAACGAACAGTATTCTCTTCATCCACCACCTCGTCGGCTTTGGTTCGCAAACACGTGGGTTATGTATGGTGGGAGAATCCGATATCCGAAGTAGGCAGCAAAAGACGCATGACTCTTGGCCTTACGGCCTCCGGTTAATAGCTGAGAAAATAGCCGCGGGTTCTGGAGGATGACTTTCCTCCGTGTATATGGGGAGATCAGGGGAGGCGCTGATGAAGATGTTCAGAGTTTTGCACCGGTCACAAACTGTTCGGCGTCCGAGCTTTTCTTCTCATCGATTCATCTTACGGGTTCCTCCATTGCTCTTTTAGTTCATCTCCCCTCTCCCCGTGGCCGACGCATCTCACTTGGATCTCATCAGGTGTCTCGTGCCTTAGGGGCGTCCTCGGGTTGCTGACGCGGGGGGTTCTCAGCTCTTACCCCAGTGCTATCCTCATTTTCCCGTGAACTCGCGTTAAATCGTTTGGCACTCGCTTAACCACTTGGCCAGAGCCAGACCATCATTATCCGAGTTGTGCGAGCTGGGACTAGGGTTGTGCATGAAAACGGGACACGTGGAATTGAGGAATGTAACACTGCAGTCTCCGTCGGGCCTAGCGCGAACGAAAAGACGAATTTGGTCGGTCAAGATTGATTGCTGCCGGACGGACCCAGTTTGATGGGTATGCTATGTATCACACGTCAACGTCCATCTGGCGAAAGGAATAGCATATCGAGGAAATGCGACATTCGTCGTTCACGCGCCCGCGCTGGTATAAAACTCGATAGATCCGTTGGATGTATGTTTCATTACCCACCTCCCCCTTTCTTGAGCTCTTCGCACTTCTGTGGTGTCTTTCCATCCACCGCCAGCCGCATCCAGTCACCCTCTGACTACTGTTCATACCTCTACCGATGCGGCTCTCAGGTGCCGGAGCGATCTTATGCCTTTTCCCCTTCTTCCTGGGATGCTTATCCCTCGTCGCGGCCTCCCCGTCGGACCCGGACGTTGTGGGCGACGCGAATGACCTTCTTCGGGGCAAGCGTTGCGTGAAACCGCATGTACGCCGGGAGTGGCGAGCACTCTCGGATGGGGAAAGAGCCGAGTGGATCGGCGCTGTCAAGGTAAGCCTATGCTTGGATGAATCGGGAGGACCTTTATCGAGTTTAGGGCGCCCGAAGTGCTTGGCAAAAGTTCCACACAAGGAATATGTTGTACCCTACCCGAACCACGTGAACTACACTGTGGACGTTCCATTGCTCAAGAACAGTTCCATGTTCGATGGTGTGTACGCTTGTCCTGCTCCTCTTCTCGTATGACGCTCAAATCCCTGATCAGACTTCAGTTTCATTCACATGGATCTGAATCCGGTGGTACGTTTCTTCCGTCTCGGATGTCCGGAAGAAGGCAAAGCTTACATCGACTTGGCCTGGTCAGATCCACTTCACGGGACTCTTCTTACCTTGGCATCGTTCTTTCATCCACAGGTTCGAACGCGCTCTACGCGAGGAGTGCGGATTCACCGGAGCGCAACCTTACTGGGACTGGACTAAAGGTTTGTGTTTTCCTTGCGTACCTTGGACTTGACTTCAACCCACTCACTTTCGGTTTCAGATGCTGACAATTTCTATGATTCACCCTTTTTCGATCCAAATCCCAAGACTGGTCTTGGTGGATGGGGAGACCCCTCGGACGACTTCCAGATTACGACTGGTGCCTTCGCTTCCGACTTTGTGCCTCTGTACCCTGTTCCCCACCGCATCCGTAGGAATTACACCTATATTCCAGCTCCCGGTGGCTTCGGAGATGGGACTCCACCCATAACTGATCCCCTTGTCACCTTCTTCACTCCCCAACGTGTCGAGGCTATGGTGGACGACTTTCCAGGTGACTTTCTCGGTTTCCAAAAGCTGTTTGAGAGTGGTGGTGGCGCCCACGGTGCGATCCACCAGAGTGTGGGAGGGTGAGTGACGTTGACGGTTTTGGTGCTCGGGATCGCTGAGTTTTATGGATAGCGATCTGTTTGGGACGTGCCCATTGAGTGCTGGACCCAAGTGCAAGAGAGGACCGAAGTGGACCCCCAACGGTTTGTTCTGTCTTGTTTCATCCTCAGATGGTCGACCATCTCACATCCAGAACGTCACCGCAGATCCGTTGTTCTACCTTCACCATGCCGTGTGTCACGTCATTAATGTGATTTGAAGTGAAACGCTAACGTGATCCATAGACGGTCGATAAATTGTGGGATGACTGGCAACGCCGTCGCCCGGAGAACTTCTGGTCATTCCATGGCGGAAGCGTCGGCGCTCACTCCGCCCCCGGCATTTACGTCCAGTTCCCCAACGGCGGACCTCCCTTCCTCAAAGTATGTGTTCTGACCCCGTACCCGGTAATTGGCGATTGATCTTGAATCTGTATCAGCTCGGCACTGACGTCCCGGGCGATGGTCTGTTGAATAACGCTACCGTCTTCACGTTGATGGATACAAGAGCTTACGATTTCTGTTACACCTACGAGTAACTCCACAATGCTTTGTTTTTTCTCTCCTTAGTGGTATATTGGTCGGACACTTGTTCATTCCCCTCTACTTCTTGCTTCGTGTGCGGACTTTGGTTACCTAAGCTATTCATCGCGGCCTTCGCAATCATCTGGGAACTGCTCGATTTGGTTCGAACACTGAGCACGGTTCACGATCG
>Ga0307514_10005923_pt1 | contig 10779 bp, 7 predicted proteins | sample 16_EM_MG_FD_203088 | JGI IMG/M metagenome (GOLD analysis project Ga0307514, IMG submission 203088) | Populus trichocarpa ectomycorrhiza microbial communities from riparian zone in the Pacific Northwest, United States - 16_EM | ecosystem: Host-associated > Plants > Roots > Unclassified | place... | reverse complement strand
CAGGTCTATTATTCGGGACTTTTGTTTACCCCACAATCAAGTCTGATTCGAGTAGGATACTTAAAAAATATCCCTTGGGTTATTATGGAACCCAAAGTGGTAGATGTGTGGAGCTCATTGATACAGACACTGGAAGGCCATACCGGCGATGTCAACTTGGCTGTATTTTCACCTGATGGAAAGCTTATTGCCTCTGCATCTGACGACCACAAAGTCAGATTGTGGGATACATTAACAGGAAAGCAATGTGGAGTTTTGGAAGGTCATACCGATCGGGTCTATTCAGCTGTGTTTTCCCCCAATGGAAAGCTTGTTGCCTCTACATCCAGGGACGAAATGGTCAGATTATGGGATATATCAACAGGCAAGCAATGTGCGGTTTTGGAAGGTCATGTCTACTCAGCTGTGTTTTCACCCGATGGAAAGCTTATTGCCTCTGCATCCTCGGACGCAACGATCAGATTATGGGATACATCAACAGGAAGGCGATATGGACTTTTGAAAGGTCATACCCAATGTGTCAATTCAGCCGTATTTTCGCCCGATGGAAAGCTTGTTGCCTCTGCATCCGAGGACAAAACGGTCAGATTATGGGATACATCAACAAGAAAGCAATGTGGAGTTTTGAACGGTCATACCAATGATGTCAATTCGGCTGTGTTTTCACCTAATGGAAAGCTTGTTGCCTCTGCATCCTTTGACAAAACGGTCAGATTATGGAATGTATCCACAGGAAAACAATGTGGAGTTTTGGAAGGTCATACCAGGGTTGTCAGATCGGCTGTGTTTTCACCTGATGGAAAGCTTATTGCCTCTGCATCCGACGACAAAATGGTCAGATTATGGGATACATCGACAGGAAAGCAATGTGGAGTTTTGGAGGGTCATACCGATTATGTCAACTCAGCCTTGTTTTCACCCGATGGAAAGCTTGTTGCCTCTGTATCCAAGGACAAAACGGTCAGATTATGGGATACATCAACAGGAAAGCAATGTGGAGTTTTGGAAGGTCATACCCATTATGTCGAATCAGCTTTGTTTTCACCCGATGGAAAGCTTGTTGCCTCTGCATCCAACGACAAAACGGTCAGATTATGGAATGTATCCACAGGAAAGCAATGTGGAGTTTTGGAAGGTCATACCCATTATGTCTACTCAGTTGTGTTTTCACCCAATGGAAAGCTTGTTGCCTCTGCATCCGGGGACAAAACGATCAGATTATGGGATACATCGACAGGAAAGCGATGTGGAGTTTTGGAGGGTCATACCGATTATGTCTACTCGGCTGTGTTTTCACCCAATGGAAAGCTTGTTGCCTCTGCATCCGCAGACAAAACGGTCAGATTATGGGATACATCGACAGGAAAGCGATGTGGAGTTTTGCAAGGTCATACCCGTTATGTCTACTTGGCTGTGTTTTCACCCAATGGAAAGCTTGTTGCCTCTGCATCCGGGGACAAAACGGTCAGATTATGGGATGTATCCACAGGAAAGCAATATGGAGTTGTGGATGGTCATACCGATTTTGTCAATCCAGCTGTGTTTTCACCTGATGGAAAGCTTATTGCCTATGCATCCAAGGACGAAACGGTCAGATTATGGGATGTATCCACAAGAAACCAATATGGAGATTTGGAAGGTCATACCCATTATGTCCACTCAGTTGTGTTTTCACCCGATGGAAAGCTTGTTGCCTCTGCATCCAAGGACAAGACGGTCAAATTATGGGATACGTCCACAGGAAATCAATATGGAGTTTTGGGAGGTCATACCGATTCTGTCAATTCAGCTGTGTTTTCACCCGATGGAAACCTTCTTGCCTCTACATCCGACGACAAAACGGTCAGATTATGGGATACTACAAAAGAAACAACCATAGCAATCATAGAAAGTCACGGCATCACCCAGCTTATGAAGTTTTCTAATGACGGAACGCATCTACATACGAGTCACGGCATACTGCAGCTCAATTCACCCCTCCACAGCAGCGGCAAGCAGGAACTAGCATACACGTCAACTCATTCCCTGTTTGTTACTGATCAATGGATCACATGCAACATGAAGAAATTGCTCTGGCTTCCTGCTGAATACCGACTATCCTGTTCTGCAGTAAATGACACTGGCAACCTTATTGTCATTGGATCTGGCTGCGGCAGAGTTATTTTCATATCTATTGATTTTACCGCTCTCCCGGCTGCATATCTCCAGCCATCTGTTAAAGCTGCTGTTGTAGCAGGTAAGGGCTTCTTTGGACTTGTTGGCTGTTAAAAGCTGTGATGAGCTAATTCACTGGTTGCTGTATTTTAGGTACAAGTTAAGTCAATGGAGCCGCAGTTTGGGTATGGCAGGCCGGGCATTGGATGTTGGTGTGTTTTTGTGTGATGATTGCAACGCAGGAGTTGTATGCGAGTTACCTACTATGGGGTTAGGGGAGGGAGGGCAAAGAGAATGATGAAAGAAGTATCATGTCACAAATTAGTTGTACTCAATGGAACCGCAGTTTGGGTATGGTAGGCCGGGGATTGAATGTTTGTGTGTTTTTGTGTGATGATTTGTATATGCGCAACGCAAGAGTTATGTGTGTGAGTACCTACTATTTTGAGCATATATATTAATATTTATTTAAGCAGGTGGGGGGGAGGAAGAGGAAGTATCATGTCACCAATTTCCTTAGTTATTCACTCTATTATTAGCTCTATTTATACATACTTCAACCCACAGCCAGAGCACGAGTGACAAGATCAGCAATATTAGGTACCTTCTTGGTCTCGCGGGTCATCCACATGCCCATCCATCCATCCAGGGAAGTATCAACTACTGACTTTTTCTAATAAAAATATAAAATATCAAAACGAGTTGGGTTACCCCGGTGAGGGGCTTCTTTCTACCTTGAGAGTGGATCATCAATACTGCAGCTTTCACTTTGAAATTGGAATGGATGGATATGATATCCGATAACCCTGCACCGAGTAATATTCAAGACAATATATACACTTTTTGCCTCTACGCTATCTACCTGGAAGCCCTCAATTGATACCCAAAGCCGTAAAGTAACGAACTTATTACCACCGTGCAATGCAATGCCTACCGTCAGTTCACTTTGTTGGAGAGTATATTCCCCCCTAGGACAAAACGGGAGCCAGGTTTGCCTAGATACCAATGGTACAGTATATTGTACACTAACACTGCCTCCCAAACCGCACACAGGGATCAAATCAACAATTACTGCTTGCAGATTTTGAAGCACATATGTATCTGCAATTATGGCGAGGGCTGCGGTGACCATATTTTTTTTTTTATGAATCATTAATCGCATTCATCCTAGATAGAATATGGCGATGGACTGCGGCTCCTGGTGTACCCCAGGTGGCCTCTCTCTTCCCCGCGGGCCAGTTCATGCTATCTACAATTTATATAACAAACTCCGCCACCGCCTCGCACCACTTCTCATCTTCCCACAGCATCTCACTCGTATATACTGTAATAATACAAGGTTATGAGTACGGGGAATTGTGGAGGTGGTAAGAATATGAAGTTTATTCAAGGAGAATTATTGCTGAGTACGCTATAGGCTTGGATATCCTGAAAGACTTGTCCTCTCTCACGGCCTTTTTCCAGCTCTTTTATGCCTTTCTCGTTTTCCCCCGTTGGCCCTATTTGGCATCCCAGTTCTTATCCCTGTCTTGCCCCGTTGGCCCGTTACGGACGTACCCTCGTGACCTTTAATAGGTACATAGCGAGAGTATTCCTTACACTCCCCCTTGCTCGAGCGCCCAAGTTCCCAATTCTTCCTCCATGGTTTCTAGGATGGTCGCTAGGTATGCATCCATTGCTCCTTCCATCCATTCACTGCTGCCATGGGGAGTACCTTGGTGAGGAGGTCTGCCGGATTGTCCTTCCCAGGTATTGTGTGGATAATTAGTTTCTCCGCTCGTACCTGTTGGCGAAGGTAGTGGAACCGATGCTCTATATGGCGGCTCCGGCGCATAAATTTGGGTGTTTTGCTGAGGTGGTAGGCCCCTTCGCTTTCTGTCTTTAGTGTGGGTAGGGTTGATATCCCAATCTCTGATAGGAACTGCTGAGCCCAGGCCGCATCCTTCGCACCCTCGCAATCCGCAATGTACTCCGATTCCGTCACAGATAGGGATACCACATCCTGTCGCCGACTGTACCATCCAATCAGCTGGTCCCCAAGACACATTATTACTCCCGTTTGGGATCTCGAATCCTCTCCCCCATATGCCGCGTCGGTATATATTTTCAGGGAGAGATCCCGGGGTTTTCCGCAGGACCAGCCCTTCCGATTTTGTCGATCCTAAATACCGCAAGACCTGGAGTGCTGTTTTCCAGTGTGTATTGGTGGCATCCTTTGTCCTTCTGCCCAGGAGGTTGACATGTACTGATATTTCTGGCCTGGTCATCCTGGCCACAAACAGTAGGCTTCCTATCAGTGACTGGTACTTTGGCGGTTTTTCGTTTTCGGTTTGCTCGGCTTTTTGGTAGGCTTCGGGATTTATGTGTAGAGAATGCCTTCCGCTAGAATTGCCATTGAGCTGCTGGGAAATCATGGATTCTATCAGACGGGTTTGTGTTAGCACTACTTGCTCCTCCGACCAATGCAATTCCATCCCTAGCATGTTTGAGGGTCGCCCTCGTTTGTCCAGCTCCACCCTCTGCTCTATGGCTTTTTCAGCATTGTCCAGGTCCTGTTCCATAAATGCAATTCCGACAAGGTCATCAACATGGGTCCCGATAATTATTTGCGAGGATCTTGTTGCTTGTTCGGTGATATTGGTATACGTTCCTTCGTCACCAATACACTGGTACATCCCAAGCGTACCAAGAATCTCAGCCAGGGTTTTGAACCATTCATGGTTGGCCTGTTTGAGCCCGTATAAAGCTTTGTTCAGCTTCCAGTACTCTGTTTCGCCATCCTCATTTATATCGGTGATATATACATCATGTTGAAGGAGTGTCTGTAGGTAGGCGGCGACAACATCCCATTGCCTGATGGCCCAATATCGATGCAGGGCAATGACAAGAAGGATTTTCAGGGTCTCGGGTCTCATCATCTGGGCATAGGTCTCATCATAGTTGATTCCGGCCTCTTGTGAGAATCCTCTTCCAACTTTCCGAGCCTTGTATTTTTCCACTGAGCCATCGGCCCTCCTCTTGACTAGGTATACCCATTTGGTATCAACGATCTTTGTGCCTTCTGGAATATCAGCTTTTTGCACTTTGGTGAATACCTGGTATTTTTCAAGTTGGGCTCTTTCTCTGGCTCTTGCTTTTGCCCATTCATGAGCTTGTGGTGACGAGCGGGCTTGGGCATTAGTGGGGTAATCTTAGTCTGTACCAACTGCCTGAACCTTTGCTGTAGGCTTTCGTTCCCGGGTGCTTGATCGTTTGCCTACTACGTTATCCCAGTATTCATCGTTTTTGGGATTTCGTTTTCTCCTAGGTGCCATGGGTACTGGTATTTTTCATTCTCAGGTATTGGGACTACTGGAGGTTCTTCATTCTTAGGGACTTGATGCATTCGAGACTCATCTGGTTCTTCGTCGGTATCTGACTCCGACTCCTCTATCACCGGGGTAGGTGATTTGGTGAGTTTGTAGCTCCCATCGTTCTTTCTGACCCAATAAGTGCCGAATGTTTGTGTGTATCCAATAATTCGTGCTTCATAGCTTCTGGCTGAGAGCTTATCTGTAACCTCATAGTCATAGCATATGACCTTCTGTCCAAAGGGTCGGAGGTTTGCTCGTTCCTTGATTGGGTCTTTCTGGAGAAACACTTCGATGGGAGTTTTTCCTTGAAGGGTTTTATGGGGTACCCTGTTTTTGGTGTACGCCATAGCATCAGAGGCCTTGTCCCAGAGTCCCTTTGGCAGCCCTGCACTGATTAATGCTGTACGGCTCATTTCAAGAATTGTCCGGTTTGCTCTTTCGATTATGGCATTTGTTTCGGAGTGTCTGGGTATGGTAGGCTTAAGAGTGATCCCTCGTTGTTGGAGTTCTGTTTCCAGCTCCTGGTTGTGGAATTCCCCTCCCCATTATTTTGCAGATTGACTTGGATCCATCATGTCCGGTGACATCTATAGTGAGATTATGTTGAACATCAACTAATCTGTCATATTCGTTCGTAGAGTGGTGAGTGGATGCTGTGTCATATTCATAGCAGCCCTGGTGCTCCACAGTGGTTTTGCCTATTTTGACGGCTTTGATAGTGACTCCTTCGCTATCAGATTCTTCTTCTTCGGCTTTTGCTGCTTTGGCTTTGGCTTTTTCACGCTTTTTAGTATAGCATTTACTCTCTGTGTGGTTCAGCCCTTTCCAGCCTTTGCCAATACAATATTCACATCTTTTGCCATTATCCTTCTTGACCTTAGTATCGACTTTTAGTACTACCGGGTCATCCTGTGTACCAGTGTTTTCCTTCCTTCTCGATCCTTTCTGCCGAGCTGGTACATGCTCTCGGAGTTTTCTGGCGACATCATCGTATCCATGGTCCTTGGCCCTTATATTCTCCACCGTGTTGGAGTAATATGCTGGAAGGGATTTTAGTAGGAATTCGGCCTTTGCTCTATCGCTTTTGGCGAACTTTTGCAATCCTGCCCCAAATCCATCGTCTCCAGCCGCTGTTAGATCTGCTCGTCCTATAACCCCAACGAATCTGTTCCATGTTCCTTCGTAATGTGTGGTATGTTCATCTATGGAGCTCTTGCGGTCATCGTAGGGAATATTGGTAATGCTATCTAACAAGGAATCAAACTCCGTAGCAGTTTTTCCCTCGTATGCCTTTTTTAGTTCATCAAAGGCGTCTTTGGCTAACTCGTAGGTTCCGATTCGGCTTCTAACATTATCCTCGCAATTTTTGAGGATTGTGGGCAGGATAAAGTCGTTTGCCTCCTGCCATATTTTGCCATCTCTTGTTGGCTTGATGAATTCCCCTGTCACCAGATCCCAAGCGTCGTATTGTTCGTTTATATCCGTAATGCGGAAAAACAGTTTTATGGATGTTACCCATTCAGGGTAATTTGCTGCTCCCGCTAGCTTGACATTTAACGATGGGATCTTGTTGCCTGACATTTTTAGGGGTTTCTCGGCTTCGCGTTGGGTAATCCTTGTTGGTGGGGGGCTTGGATCAGGGGAGCTAGGTGGATCGGGTTTCTTTTCGAAGAGCCACCCTCTTGACTTGGATCGGGTCCGGCTAGCTATCGGTTTTGCTGGTGTTATAGGAAATCCTCCTGGTCCACTGCTTGGTCCTCCTAGCACACCACTCATTTATATGATGCAAGGATGTGCGCCTTTTTTTCTTGGTGTGACAGGGTGCTTTTGGTGAAGGTCTTTTTGTACCGTTCGAGCTCGGCTTGTTGCTCTTTGGTTTGTATGTTCAGGTATACTGGGTGTAGAGCTTGGTATTTCTTTTCGACTTCGTCTTGAAGTCTCAGGTGCTTGATATATTCTTCTGGGTCGTAGTTCTCAGGCTGTTGTTCCTCTTCCTCGGGGTCCCAGTCAGGTGATAATTCTGGGCAGCAAGCGTATTTGGTTGGTCCGCTGAAGATCGCTTCGTAGAGTGACTTCCTGGTTGTTTGTCTGACGGTGCTTGGCTCTGGGCTTGGCAGTGAGAGGTCTAGAGGTGTACAGTGACGTCTGAAGTTTGGCTGTCGGCGTTCGTAGGCCCAACCCATGTGCCTTCCTTTTTTCTCCCGTTGCCCTTGCAGTTCTTGAACTTTCAACTAAGTGTTACTGGGTCTAAGCTGCAGATATCTCTTCTTAGTCTTGCGTTCGTGAAGCTTGGCTGAGCACCGGGCTCATAACCTGTAATAATACAAGGTTATGAGTACGGGGAATTGTGGAAGTGGTAAGAATATGAAGTTTATTCAACGAGAATTATTGCTGAGTACGCTATAGGCTTGGATATCCTGAAAGACTTGTCCTCTCTCACGGCCTTTTTCCAGCTCTTTTATGCCTTTCTCATTTTCCCCCGTTGGCCCTATTTGGCATCCCAGTTCTTATCCCTGTCTTGCCCCGTTGGCCCGTTACGGACGTACCCTCGTGACCTTTAATAGGTACATAGCGAGAGTATTCCTTACATATACGCCAATACTATGGTGTACCACCCTGCCGAGTGACTACCCCGCTCTCCTGCATGACTATCTCCTTGCCATTTTTGCAGGTCCTTGGTCTGTGTTGGCGATAGTTCCGGCCACAGACAGCCATCCGATAGAATGCCAATAGTCTCAACCCAACACTGGAGCTGCAGTCCCTGCCCTTGCTTGCCCCAGTTGCATTTCGACCCCCAACAGGTCTCGAAGGCAAGCGTAACAGTTCATGACTAAGGCGGGTTAAGTAGTTTGACGAGTGGCTACCTGCTCTTTATATTTTCGGAGCACATGCATTCGATATCGTATCCTTTGCACCTTGAGCCCATCGCTAAACACCTCTCAGTGTCGCTGGACCGGCACCTGCATCCGCCCTGTCGAGCCCAACAGACTCTTACAGTCTGCTGACTGCCGCTCAGGGTTTTTTAAACCTCTTCCGGCTGCCTCGAGTGGGTCAGATATTGGTATACTCCGTGCTAATGACTTGTGAGGCCCCTCCGGGTAACTCTCATGTATATTCGTGACCCCCCAGGCCCTCAGTGCCTTGCCCCACACTTCATGATTGTTTCGGTATTGTCCAATTCACCTGGGAGAGCCTTCAAACCATGTCTGACTCCTTCCACGCCCTTGTCAGAATGAGACTAACCAATGCGCACCTTATCGAGATAAGATAGGGGACTCAGTTGAGTTTTCATACCCCCTGTGATATTGCCCCTTGCCACGTAGGACTATAGGGGATTCAGGAGGTCCATGGTCTCTTCCCTGTGGTGTTGCCCCTTGCCACATCGGACTATATACGCACGAACGGTGACCTGTCATCCTAGCTAGCACTTGCACATGTGGGCTGGGCCGTCATTCCAGTAGCTAAGACGTCTGTTAGTTTTCAGGGAAATACCGGCTGGTACTTTATCTCCCCTCTTCAGTGCACGAGTCACCCCTTACACCGCTTCCCACCCGGAGGGAGGGCAGACCTCGCTGGGTCACACCCTCCCCATCTGCGGTGACCATAGTGCTGCCCACTTTGGCAAGACGTGGACCAAGGAGACCGTCATCACGGCAGCGGAACAAGCGTGGTACCGGGGATTAAAATTGCTCCCGGGCCGGAGGGGCAGCCTGGTCTACGAAGCAATTACCCTCGCTCTGGAATCCCCACTTTTGGAGGAGGGCCTGGATCGCCTATACGAGAGCCTGGGCCCAGCCACGCGCGAGATGACGGTAGGGTGGATCCCAGAAGCCGCCGACCTGCAAAAGAACGCTCGGGCAAGCCCGACACACTGGAAGGCGATTACAGGATTGTCACCGGAGGAAGCGGCGCTGGACGTGGGAGGCACGACAGGGCTGGAATGGAGGCGAGGCGGAAGACCACGTCGAGGCCCAAGTTGACGCGGGATGCAGGGTGATAATCACCAATGGGCCGGTCCCCGGCGACGGCAGGGCGGGAGCGGGATGGGTCGAGGCCACCGGGGTAGGATACTTTTTTTTTTTTTTTAAGAATCATTAATCGCATTCGTTCTATCTAGAACATGGCGAGGGTAGGATACTTTTCGAACCGCACGAGGATCTCGATCGGGATTCGGGAGAGGAATGGCCTCAGCGGACACGGCGGTCGAGCACATGGTCGCACACACGACAGGATTACTGGCTATCTTCACGGACTCGGCGACGGCCATACCATACTGCACGGGCTAGCGGATCATCACGTGCAAGTGGATCACATTTCCGGCTATCTCCGGGAGGTACGAGATCTAGTTACAGGACACCCTGAGGGCTTAAACAAGGTTCGTGAAGGCCCTGGGGTAGGGGAAGGGGGTGTATAGGGTATATCTGAACATGCAGGGGGCTGGTGTAGCCAGCGTAATGGTGGATAAAATGGAACTTGACGATCCAATAGACACAATATCATCCTCACTTTCCCAGCCTTCCAGCTCATCCTCGCTCCAACCCATATTCTCCTATCCAGATTCAAACGCACTGAGAGATACAAAAGAAACTCGCTTACCCTTTTTACCCTTCTGTTTCGGGGTCTGTGGACCCGCCTTCTTCCTTGAACCTACCCGGATAGGCTTATTTGCTTGCTTTTCATGCTTTTCATGCTTTTTCATGCTTCTTTCGTTCTGCTTCTTCCCGCTCTTCATAAAGCTTCTTCAAAAACTTGCCATCCATAACGCTCCCCTCCCCTCGACCCAAATGCCGTTGATCAGGTTTCGCATTCAGGTTCTGTGCTTCCTTCCACTGCAGAAATGTTGCATGCTCCAATGCTCGATCCTGATCCGCCGCAAGTGCAAACTTTTCCAACTGGTGGATAACATCTAATAATTCCGCACGGGATAATTCGGAATCTTTAGATCGTAATTGAAGTGTTGCTTGTCGAACCTTTCTGTGGATCTCTGCAGTATTTCGAGGGGTTGGAGGCTCAACTGGATCAGGTGGGGGCGCTTTGGTAGTGAGCCCGAGTGTAAGTTTGTCTAAGACATGTCGTTGGTTATGTGGGTATGTGGGATGAGGCCTGCACCACACCATGCACTAAGGATATTTTTTTGTGTATAGGTATACTGTCATTTACAGGCTAACGACCGAACCCCTGCAAGCGACCGAGGCAAAACATCCTTGTATGCCAAGGCACCCCTCCTCTCCCACCAGCCGTACATGACCATTCAGCTAACCGATACCCACTT
>Ga0307514_10005922_pt1 | contig 10779 bp, 11 predicted proteins | sample 16_EM_MG_FD_203088 | JGI IMG/M metagenome (GOLD analysis project Ga0307514, IMG submission 203088) | Populus trichocarpa ectomycorrhiza microbial communities from riparian zone in the Pacific Northwest, United States - 16_EM | ecosystem: Host-associated > Plants > Roots > Unclassified | place... | reverse complement strand
GTACGATATAAATTCTGCAGAAGATGAAAGTAGGATGGCCAGTACAAAATGCCCCACAAAGTTACGACTATCAAGCGCTACAGAATTTCCAATGACGTCTTGATTTTAATCTTGGAAAACCTGAACCCCGTTTCCCTCTATCGCACTTGTCAGGTCTGTGATATTACTTTTCTGGAGACAACATTTATTCATTAATTCTTTTGCAGGCTTTCGAACGCATCTATGTACTCGTCATGCAGTTTCAGCATCTCCGCTACAGATTTGAACTGGCAGTCGTTGGTATGAGAGACGGCCCTGCTTCGCATTCTGCAGTACCGTTTATCATGCGTCTTCAACTCCTATCGGCCTACAAAACGGATTGGCCTAGACTCAAGTGGATTGACGAAAATAAAATCAAAGTACCGACTATTGCGAGTAAGATTGGTGTCTCCGGCAGTTTCTTGTACTATGTCGGGAATCAGGCTCTGGATATTCTCGAGCTCCCTTCATATCGCATCAGAAAGCCTCTGTCACAACCACTCCAGAATCATTACAACACGACTCCTGCTGCAAATTGCGTGGCAATTGATCCAATTCAAGCTCTTATAATTACTAGCCATACCCAAGCGTAAGTTGATTTTTCTCTCTGTGAAATAGAGCGTTGCTAAAACCCTTTCAGCGGTATTAATGGTCAGACACGCTTATGCCTCAAGATTCGACACTTGTGGACTTTTGATAAACATCCGGCCGCTCCCTCAGCATATTATGACTGTTCAATTCACGCTGCGCAGCAAATCCACGAAGTATCCATGTCAATCTGTGCTACTCGAATGATTTGTACCTTGCGATTCGTCTCCGGCCTGTCGAAGCATTTGCTCATGGATTGGACCACTTTGCAGGCCATTGTGATTATATAGATTGTTAATTTTGATTCCTGATATTGACTCATTTTTCTCAGTGGCTCGAGGAGCAAGATATATTTTTATTGAACCCGTACTTTCTGCTCGGCGTCAGAAAAATCCACAACAGGGTGGCACTTTACCTCTACAACATCTCCGACATGGGTAAAGTATTTATTGAACGTGAATACGAGTTGCCAGCAATTTGGACCAACTCGATCATGCGTTTCGGGTGCAACATTTCGCCTAATGCTGATATATCCATTCCTCCTACTGCAATCTTTTGCTCAGATCCATCAGCCCGCATCGTTCTACTCTCCGCAAGGTCGGAGGGACCCGATGAAGCTTTGTCGCACTGGATGTTCATCAGTGAATCTTTCTTTCGACCGACTTCCCTTGAAGACAGACGCACTATTCCCTGGGGGTATTGGAGCCAGTTCTGTCTCATAAAGGAATTCCAGCCCAGCTCCCTAGTTGGCCTCCCGCAGGTCGTCGGAAGTCGTGTCGTGTACCTAGAGAAAGACGGGAGTAGGTCGGCTGCCGGTCATTGCCGCACGCGTTTGAAGATTATCGATTTTGCTCCTTACTCTGATCTTCCATCGCCTTCACCCAAGGCTTGGTCCTTACTAGGAAAATATTCTATCCTCAGACCAGGTGAATACCAGCGCGATTTCTCCGCCACCACCACGAATGGCTTGGTGGTTGAAAATATCTTTGCTACAGAAGATAACATCGTGCTCCTTTTGGTAGGTATTCACACCTTGATCCCAAATGTTATACTCAAAAACGCTTGCCACAGGAGAAGCACGGTAACATTAGACCGGTGAATATCTTGACTTTTGGACCCACACCTTCCAAAGCTCTGCGTCAAGAAATCCAATATCACCCAGCGGCCTAACTTAGGCATTCTTCTATATCTTGGCCTTTGACTGTGATTTTGAATTGAACATTTCTGAATGCGTGATCAAATACAGCTTCTCTTACTCTCTTCTTTTTTAATTGGTTTCCAGCCTCTGAGCCGTCCAACCCGTGTTGTTATCTGCGCAGTCCCCGCAGGTCAGCTCCACTTGCCTTAAAAAGTTTGCTAAACATTTTAGTTGTATCCGTACCTCTCTTCTTTTTTTCTATCCTCAACACTTCTCAGTTTCTCGCCCGGACCCCATTGCCTCCCTTTCTGTTATGCTCTCTAGATAAAACTACAGAAATACATTTCATATATTTCTGTACTTGCTGAAGAAATGATTGAATCTTGTTGCGTCCGGTATGTAGTCCAACAATGATATGTACCCCGGAATCAGGCCACTTCTCGAGAGTCGCTCGCAAGGCTTCTATGAAAACTCCATGCAGATCCGTCCTGTTTCGATCGCGACGTCGAAATTAATACATGCATAAGGAACTGGTCCAGCGATACATGTCCGTCACGGCGACTTTGGTCCGTCGCAACTGTGTAATTCGATTTTACAGGTCATCTGCTGAACTCGCACTCCAGTGGTCTGGGGTAAAATACTTATCAAGTTACTTACAGCTGAAGGGATCTTGATTTATAGTACTGCATTGAGTACTCTATAAACGAGATAAAACGAGTCTACCGTCCCAACCACAGCTTGCTAAGAGCCCTTCTTCGTATAGGGACCAGCCACAGCCAACGACAAATTCGGTGTGCGCATCTTGGATGTGAAGTAGTTGTGGTTGCCCTGGCGGGGGACGAGTCGTCCAACTCCATTCACAAATTTGTCAGTAGCAAGTGAAGGTTACATAAAAATGGCAACATACACCCTACATGTCATGTCATAGCTCGCAGTAGCCACAATGTCCTCTCTGTGTGGACTCCACTGGACTTTCCGGATAGCGTATTCATGGCCCAGCAACTGCTGTTCGCAGATTCCTCCTACTTGAGCAATTTCACCTTTTTGCACCATTCGGCAATCCCAAACTTTAGAAATTTTGTCAACACCGGCGCTTACCAAAACCATCTGCTGGTATTTGTTCCAATCTATTGACAATACTTCAGTTCCCGACGCAGGTATCGTCAGAACAGCTGCGGAGAGTGGATCTGTGAATGTATTGGCGTTGGGTCCCCTGTTCATGTAGGCTGGCGCACGCAGGTCAAATATTTTAATTGTTCCATCCGTGGAACACGATGCTAAGAGATCTTGTTGGTGTGGAGAGAATAGGGCTTGGTATACACAGGCGTGATGAGCTTGGAGAGTCAATACTGATCGCGGTCGTTCTGGCGTCCACTTTGAGTGACACACTGTGGGCATGAGAGTGATGAGCTATGACACAAAGCTCACAATCTTCACAGTGCCATCCCAAGATGACGATGCAAAAACCTCCTTCTGTATATTGGACCAATCTACGGAGAAGATTTCTCGTGTGTGTTCCTGCCAAACTCGGATTGGAAAATCCTACGGCAGTTGTGAAGTTGGTTGACAAATTAGGGGTTGAATAGCGTACATCGAGCATCACATCCCATAGTCGTATTGAGCCGTCTCCTGATGCAGTTACAAGTTGATTCTCGTGTACTTCTGACCATGCAAGGTCATAAAGACCGTCTTGTGTTTCATACCTGATGCCTTGAGTGGTCAGTCAGGATTGCAACAGAAACAATCTGACGCAGCACTTTTTATCAATCTGAAGCTTAGGCAGACCATCGGGAGTAGGAATGAGTGAAACAAGGTGCAATCTGCCATTGCCTACAAGCCCAAAATTGGCTGCTGATGCAAGCGCCAATCGAGTTGGGTGGAATGGCGACCAACCGATAGCATAATGTGCGAAGCCTGGCGTTTGAACAACCGACTTCATGGGCTGCATGAGGACAGTCGCCGATATACGGTGATGGTTCCAAGGTAAACCGGCTACTCACCTACAGTCACATGCGGGTGTCGGTACCAGGCATCCCAGCTGCCATCCTCAATGCGAAGCCTACATTCTCTATCAACAATATCAGTGATGCGATTGAGCGTCTGTCGCGATTCCTTGAAGTTGGAAATATTGCGTTGTTAACAGGGGCAGGCGTGAGTGTCGATTCAGGCATTCGGGCATACAGAGGCAAGGATGGGAGATACATGAACCCGAATTTTAAGTAAGCTCCTATAGTTCTGCATAAAGAATCCTAATATTCACTCTTGGGACGGCACAAAGGCCCATATTTTACCATGAGCTTACCGACGCTACTGAGAGAGGTCATACGTTTCGGTAAATTTCTTCCATCAGTGGTCATCGACCTTTCTGAAAGCGAGCTTCCCAGACAGAGATACTGGCATGTCATCATTTCACATGAAACAACGCCTATAGTCACCCTCATGAATCACTTAGGCTTCGCTCCTACCTGGGTTATCCATTAGTTCGAAATGCACAACCCAACTCGACTCATTTTGCCATTGCAGCCTTGCAGTATACTTCCTATATCCCATGGGTAATTACTCAGGTGATGTTCTTTTGACATCTGCGTTTTCATTATGAATTAATAGACCATTTCAAGAATGTCGATGGTTTACATCAGAAAGCTTTTCAACAATCCAGCGCGTCGGAGCATCAGCTTTCAACCCATGTTCAAGACCATATATTGGAACTCCATGGGAGTCTGCATGTAATTTCTCTGTCTCGTCAATTGGGTGATCTGACTGAAAAACTCCTGAAGCGTGTACATTGCAGCAAAGGACACATTGTAGAACGCAACAAGTTTCAGGAATGGCTTTCTGCAGCTAATTCGAAATGGCATCAATATGCGAAAGAACTCGAACGCACAAATACTCAACCAAGAACAAACCCTGATGGAGATGTATACCATTCGCATTCCGCAGAAGAAGATAATCTTACAGAGTAATAGGTTGACATAGACCACTTGGGACTAGCATATAGGGATTTTATTGTTCCAGAGTGCCCTACTTGCATGCTAGATGGTCACGTAAACTCTGTTGTGAGTGATTTTCTGGTCGCCTTATCTTTAACGCCAAGGTGATGGAACATTAGCACAAACCGGAAGTGGTCTTCTTCGGAGAGTCAATTCCCGAGATAACGAAGGAACTTTCGTATGTGCCGCTACCAGCCAGCTTGAGGGTATTCGACAAAGCTAACGCATCCTAGACATCAAAGGATCGGAAATTGTGATGGACTCCTCATTTTGGGTACGAGTCTTTCGACATATTCCGCCTTTCGGCAAGTCGTTTCACGTAATTCTGCGGGTCAGAAAACGAACTGTTCATAATCTAGATTGCTTAAGCATGCTCTAGAACTCAAGAAGCCCGTCTTGTTATTAAACCTCGGTCCCACCCGAGCAGACGGTCGTCTAGGTGTCGAAAAACTTGACGTTGCGACCAGAGCTACCATGGGGGAAGTTGCTAGACTTGTCATGTAAGTCATTTCAGAACGTAGGTCGATCAATTCCGACTTACTAGGGTTTCGTTCCGAAGAGGTGACCGTGCAAAGGAAGACTCCGTGACCTTCAACCTATTACAGAGGTGCAGAGATCTATCCAACAACTAATGACCAAGAACCACAGATTGACGATAATAAGAGTGTTACGTGTTGTACTAAAGAAAATAGAGAAATTTGGTAGTGGATTGGGTTACGGTGTATGGTATTTTTCCAAATAGAAGACGTAGTCAAACTTGTGAATAGGTAGCAATATTGCGCAACAAGATGGAAGGAAAGCATGCCAACGATAGCAATTGCAGACTATAACTAGAAGGGCTGATCTTCAGCAACGGTTCGACTTGATCACAACTGGAATGGATACATCAAAACATATTCCGCAAGATCGTCCTCAAAGTGTAGATCAACGGGATCGTGAGAGCATCGACAGAGTTCGTGCGGCTTCCTGAACTCTTTCGGCATCAAGCGACTCCTCGACCGAAAGATCGTCGTCTTCACCGTCGTCCTCGTCCTCGTCGTCGTGGTTGACGGTGGAAAATCTCGACGGTTTAAGGTGTGACCAGCTCCAGTTCTGCGGGTTTGGGCTGCTTGTCGTGCACCACGAGTGGCTCGTTGTGTGTCTAGGAACGTACCCTGGGTGCGAGCGACCCAGATAGTCCTGTACGTTATAATCAAAGTAAGGAGTCGATGGAGTCTTCCGAATGGTAGGCATTGATTGGCTGACCATGAGAGGGGATTGAGCTTCCGAAGACAGTTCTGAGCGGTGATCTTCTTCATTGTCTGAGATTAAAGGCGGTGTCTTTGGTCCCCTAGATACAGGCGTCGATGACCCATCCAGTGGCTTCAAGCCCTTCGAGCGGATCGTTCGAGAGGTAGATGGAGAAGAGGGAAGCTGGAAAAAACCAGGTCAGATGATTATCCATCATAGGAGTTGAAAAGACAACATACAGTAGCTGGTGAAGGTTGACGCTGCTTCCCCTTCTTCTTAAAAGACTTTATGCACCGTTTGCGATGATTACGCCAGTGGAACGTGTCGTATGCGCTCTTGGAAGATAATTTGATTTTCTTCCTGCATTGCTTGCATTCGACATAGTCAGGGCTGAGGAGATTAGCTAACGGATCACTCAAGATCGACAGCTCGCGGGTCCTCTCGGCTGAGGTTTTCGTCGGCTTCATGTAGTAATCGCTAAAGGTCTATTGGTTAAAAGAAGTTTGCTTCAACGGTGAAGGACCCGATATCTCACGAGCGGGCGGCTATCTGCGGCGTGCCATGTTTTAGGGTTTTTTCTTCTCCATTTCGCCCCCAAGGTTTGTGGCGTCTAAACCAACATCAAAACCTGCGTCTGTACTGTTATTCAGGTGGATAAATTATAGCTTACGCTTGAGGGGAAGCAGTCTCTGGTGAGTAGGGAGTGAAGCTCTGCAAGGGGATTTAAATTTGCCATATGACCTGGCAAGAAAACCTGGAAAACAAAAAACCTTCTCGGAATCGGAATAGTTACTCAAACTTGCAGTCCTGGTTGGCAGCGTGCTCTCAGCGTGCATTGGCGGTTGGAAGAAAGGAGGGGGACTCACCTGCAACGGGACAAACTTCGGCCTTGCATACCCATGACTCGCGGTGAAGGTGCGTGTGCTTGCTCCAGTCAGAGATTGAATTACGCAGGTGATAGTGTAATTCCCCAATTCACAAACATACGGCAATATCCGCATTGCGCAGTGAGCGTCATCGTCCCGTGGTTTCCGCAAAACTAAAGCAGTGCAAATCGGTTGCTCCGAAGGCGTTGAATTGACGCTTGCAACAAGAAACTGCCCAAATCGACTCTGAAAGTCAACCAGAAACAGGGTAGAAAAACCTTAAATTGTTCAAGTCAGGCAAGAAAAAAAATCAATACAGATAGATTCGAATCCCCGAGTGGAGATAAACCGTAAACATCTCTACAAGAAAAGAGAATAGAAAGTATCCAGAGAAAATGATGCATTCAAGACTGGTCCATTAAGCCCTCTTTGAAGCCACGAACGAAGGAATGAAACGGCATCATGAACCATCCAAGAATCGAGTCAGGGCGTTCTGGATGGGATATTGTGCGTGGGCGGACTACCTTGGGCATATCTTCTTCTGCAATGATATCTGGTTCCTCACGGGGCCGTTTCAAGATATGGGCTGGTTGCGATCTACCGGTATCAATGACAAGTGTGGATTCAGTCGATGCCGAAGAGGGTGGAGGCCTCGAGGATTGAATTGGGCAATGGATGGAGTTAGGACTATCGTTCTTCGAGAAGGGGGCAGTTCTATTTAGAAGATGTCAGAATGAAACTTAACGAGAACAGCCACCAAGGATAACAAACTCGAAACATGATGATTTGTGTTCGTCCCATTTTGTCAACTTGTAATCACCCTCCCCCTCAAGCTCGACGGTATGACCACAAAATGCACATTCGACATCTTTAGCGCTAAAGCACTTTGCCTGCGAATCATTGACAAGGAGGAGCCTTCGTTTCGCCGATGCCACACGATTGCTCGGCCTGAATGGGGCATAGACAAAAAATCACATAACTAATTTTGTGAGACCGGAAATGAATGTAACGTTACGCACATGTCAGAGCACCGAACTTTGTGCTTCGTCCAACTACCTGTAGCGTAAGCGGAGGTCTGACCGAGGGTGACCCAAGTCTGGCAAGCACGACAGAACACACGATGTTTTTCCACCTTCTCAATCTGCTTGTCTGATTCCAGAAACTCCCTCCGTTCTTGTTCAGACGGACGGCGAGCCGGAGTAGACTGAAGGGCTGGGACAGGGGATTCGGTTTCCAATACCAAAGCAATGTCCTCGTGACCATTAGGCGTGGCACTGATAAAACTCAGCTCCAAATTTGTGGTGGTCAAAAGAAGAAATGGACACAACTCACGGGACAACATGTGCAGGCCGCTGATCACATCGAACTCTGTGAATTTCCCAAGGGCGAACAGCATAGGTTTGTTTGCGACCGAGATTGACAGGTTTGTTGCACCTTAAGCAATGGACTTGATGGGGTTCCATTTTTCCACATTCGGACTGGTTCTCAAAGTATTGAATTCTCTCAGCTTCCTTGCGGCGAACCCTTCCGGTGCTGATGGTGGACTCTGCAATTGAAATATTGTCGTCGTTATCTTCAGCGTCTTTACTATAGCAACGAGAACATGAACTCCATTGGAAGAAGAAAAGAATGTATTTAACGCACACTTTCGAATTAGGCTTGTCAATTGCAGATCCTGGTTTTTTCAATGAAGCGAGCGATTCTCCTCTTTTATGGGATTTGATTGAAGAAACGGAAGACATCGCGCGTACGTGTTTAGCCCCCCTGTTGGGTTTCGCTTTACCCGAATCATTGGCGCCACGGGAGACCGGCCTTGGACTAGGTCCAGGAAGACTGGAAGCATACGGTGTTTAGATACAGTAAGTCCGCAAGGCTACCGAGACAAGTTATCCGCCTCACTTGAAACTGCGATTCTTCTGTCTTTTGCTAGGGGACTGTGGGAGAACAACTTGAACAAATTTATGAGATGTGACGCAAGTCCCTCTCGCACCTTGGACGAGGCTTGCGAAGGAGACGCAGTTTGCTGCGGTTCCATGCTTGAATCAGAATCGGAACTTTGCACAAAATAAGCAAAGCTGATTGAATTGGTCGCTGGACGAAGGACGCACTCTGCTTGCTTGGAAATCGTTCTCTTCCTCTGGAATGTGGACATCAATAACACAAAACCTGATAATGAGATGCGTGCCACACCTTATTCTTATCTTTATAAGTAATCAATGGTCCACTACGAGGAAGCAGAGCAAAAGGGATATACGCTCAGTTACATCATCAGAAAACGACAAAAAAGGAGGCACAACCGTTCCGGTGACGCTGGGGACTGGTTTTCCATTGCTGGCATGACAGAGAAATTTGGAAAAATGAATGTGGGATTTGTAAGATTTCTTGAAACCAAAAAATGAGAGTGCGGGTTTGAATTTGAAATGGTGGATGAAGGTGATAAACCCAACACCAGTCCCGGTCACCCACAACTTGAACAAGATTAATAAACGGTAGTTCTGTCACGCGTCACATGGCATGTTACTTGAAGTTGAAACTCCGAGTCCGATTGACAAAATACAGGAGATCATAAGTACAAAATTACTACAATGCGTACGAGTGGATATAAATGGGTGAAAAACAGAACAACAAAATCAGTCATCCGGAAGGAAAGTGCGACTGCTGCTAGTAGACATCATATGCTGTGAAAGCTGAAAATTCTCAAGACTTGGATCAGGAACGTCAAAGAAATAAGAAGGGTGATGATTCTGGTGCTGATGATGCTGATTTGCATAAAGGTGGTTTTGCACGCCATATGAATACGAAGGGATTTGTTGTTGTTGTTGCTGCTGCTGCACATTTTGACCCGTTCCTGAATGCGGGTCGTAGTAATACTCCTGGGGATGAGCCACGGTATTCTGAGGATACGTCATGGCAGGCGGCATCGAAGGTGCATGAACCCCATAGGAAATCCATCTCGAGTCGTTCTGCGACGGAACGAACTGATATTCTCGTTCTCTAAGCGGAGTCGTAGAAGAACGGTCGCCAACCTGTATAGTTTGATCTATCGAAGCACGAGGAGACACCGACGAATGATCTGGAAAGCGAAAAAAAAGTGAGAACCCTCCTTGGATTCCCCCAATATGAGAGATTACCAAGCAATGGGCTATCGGCTGATTTTCGGTGGAGGCATCGCGATGCCTTGCCCTCCCGCATGCAAGCCGCACAAGCGCGCTCAACGCATTCACAACGCTTCTTAATGCATGACGCGCAGGGCCTCCAAAAGGGTATTTCAGCGGGGACATTCAAACCATAGCTTGTTAATGAACGGCACCTTTCACCATTACATCGGATTTTGTCGCGTCTGAATAGGAATATTTTTTTTTACTCCGGATGTGCGATCATTGAGATCCCCACTAGAAATTAAATCTTACCTGCAGCTGACACAGGCCTGTAGAAAACAAAACAAAATTTAATACACTCCCAGCCCCAAGAGAAAAATCCGCACTGCTTTCACTCTCGTCCCATGACCCCTGCCTTTCCTGGGTACAACTATACACTCCTTCAGATTCTCGACACAATACTTGCAAGGCCGGGATTCTTCACATCGCTTATTATCTTCCCTACACCCTTCACATCTTAACTTGACGAGTTTCGGTCCCCTGGAAACATGTACACATTCCTCCGAACGCGCAACACACCTCGAACACGGCCTGTGGTCGTCGCACTTCAGACAAAAAAAGACCAGGATCGACGCAAAAAGACATTCTTTGTCAGAATACATGACAAATATCCTTGGGGCTTGCCTTTTTGTTATCTCTTCTGCAACCAACACAAGCTAATTTAGCCCGCTCTGTCCCGCGCATCGTCCTTCCTGGGCTATCCTCACCGAGTGTCATAGCGTTCGGGACACTGCTAAAGCAGCCATTTACACCGCCAAGCCTATCCATGTCATCTGTATCAATCACCAACC
>Ga0307514_10005921_pt1 | contig 10779 bp, 9 predicted proteins | sample 16_EM_MG_FD_203088 | JGI IMG/M metagenome (GOLD analysis project Ga0307514, IMG submission 203088) | Populus trichocarpa ectomycorrhiza microbial communities from riparian zone in the Pacific Northwest, United States - 16_EM | ecosystem: Host-associated > Plants > Roots > Unclassified | place... | reverse complement strand
AAGAGGACTGGACACCAGCAGAAAGATCCACCCATCATTTCTACTTCAATTTTTTTTCTGTTTTATAAACTTGAGGATGCGACGTCGTTTTCTAACGCTCAAAATTTAATCATCAATTTTAGAATTGATTATTGTTATTGTTATGAATTAAAAATTGATAAATTTATATTCACTCCAAAATCTTGGTGATTTAAATAAATTTTTAAATAATATTTTTTTATAAACTATTAAAATTTTGTGTGCATGTAATTTAATCATACGATAGAAATAAATAAATAAAATTGAGAAAGGGACGTTTTTTAATATATGAATTGAGGTTCATCTAAAGTATTGGAATAAAAGAATTATGTTATTAATGAAAATTTATATAAAATTATATAATTATAATTATAGTATCTATACAATAGTTTGTATTTATTTATATTCATTAGAAATCTTGATTTCAATTCATCTTAATATAACAAACCAAATTCGGACATAATTAGGACTTGAGTGGATTATTTCTGATTTTCTGTCTTAAGAAAACTTGAAGGTTTAGCATTTACAAATATTGGTTTTTATTTAAGAGTTTGTTTGGCATGATTTCCGTAAATTATTTTTTTAATTTTTGATTAAATAAATAGATTAATTTTAAAATTAGAGTAAATCTTAAAATATTTTTAACCTATTAGTTCTAGCCCATATATCTTCATTTTTCACAAAAAATCTTCTATTTTTTTTTTCTTTTTTAGATATGCAGTGCAACTATAATTATTTTTATCATAAATTGTTCTGCTGGAGTTTGGTTGAACACGATGGTAAATAATGGTACAAATGATCATCTTTTACCACCAATAAAGATCTCTAGCAACACACTCAAGCATGAAAACTCTATCAGAGACAGGTCTTCTTTACAGCTAACGAGGATAGTATCAGAGACTTCGAAGCTGGGCATGAGGTGGTTTGTGATGGGAGACAATGATACTCTATTTTTTCCTGATAATTTGATTAGGGTTTCATCGAGGGATGAACATGATCAGTATTATTACACAGGGAGCAGCACATCAGAGAATCACAAGCAGAATATAGTTTTCAATCACAAAGCAGAATATAGTTATCCATTAGCAAAGGCTCTAGCAAAGATGCAAGACAGATGTATTGAGAGATATCCTTGTTTACATGGCTCTGATGGCAGGATTCATGCTTTCATTATTATGATTATTACTATTATAGTTTTTAAAAACTAATTGAGTTTATTTGCAGTAAGATTTAAGTCAGATTTAAGTCAGGGTTAAAAAGGATTAACCTAAATCTAAACAGGTTAACCTTGATTTGTTTTTTTTTTTAAATATCAACACAGTATGCTTTAATCAGAAAATAAATATATGTTTTTCAAGAAAAAAGCCACTAGGTTTTTTATCTGAATTTTTCCTTGGATCAACCTGAGTTTTTGATCAATTTAAACCGGGTCAATTGTTCTTTTATTTTTTTTAAAACCTGAACTGATCCAGACTTAAGTCAATTAGATCTTACGTTGATTTATCTGACCGATCTAAGTTTTACAGATAAGATTATTATATAATTATATAATTTTAAAACTTAATATAAATTAAATTAATATATCTAATAATTATTATTTTTAATATGCAAGTTTGACACATATATATTAATAAAATAGATTGTTTTATTTTGTCTTCTTCATAATCATTTATACCTATATCAAATATAATTTTGTCTCCACGTCATCTATCACGAACAATGATGTGTTTAGTCCTTTTCTTTCTTGCAATGTTTGATCTTTTGACAATCTATTTTTGAAAATTTTTCTGGCCAGAATGATTTCTACGGCGACATATTTGGATTCCTTGCAGTTCATCCTATCACCGCTTTAGTCTCCCTCCACCATTTCAACAAGATACAACCAATAATTCCTCAGAAGAGTAGGTTGCGAGTCCTAGAAAAGCTCAGGGCTCCGGCCAAACTAGACCCTGCTGCACTCATGCAAAAATCCATTTGCCATGCCCAAAACACGAAATTGGAGTGTATATGTATCTTGGAGCTATGCAGTTCAGATATTTCGGGGCATACTTTATCCACGAGAAATATAAATGATAGCCAGAACCTTTTTCATTTGATACCTAACAGTTAATCCTGAAGGTTTCACATTCAGCAACCGACCTTACTACGAGCGTGTATGTTTCACATTTGTGACTGGGAAATAGGCCGTCCTTTACAAATAGATCGAGTGGAGGCTCATAAGAGACCTAAACCTTACCTTACCTATGGGACGGGGTAAGAAAGTTCTATAACTATAGTTTTATTTGAGGTTCCTAAGAACTAATGTGACAAAGTTATAGTTTTGATTTTCCATTTGTGTTTTGAGTAGGCTCCTAGAAGAAACTGTTGCAGAACCTTACCCACAGAGAAAAAATGACACGTTGGAAGTTCAGGTAGCAGAATGCAGAGAAGATGAAGTCATTGAAGTTCGGTGACAGAGATTGAAGAGCTTGTTTTTTAATGTGCCTTGTGTAATTGATTAATTTTTTCCATCAGCATCTAGCATTGCAGATTTTGATGATAGAAAACTCGGGGCAGCGAAAGAAAGGGAGTTAGCTCATTGACGTAGGATACCATGATTCAATTGTATAGGTCAGTATTTATTTTATTTTGGAAAACCTCAAAATTACCTTTTTCTACAGGAGCAAATCAGCTTCATTGATGAGATTGCATGCTTTCACTCAAAATGCTGGCAGAGGATATGAGTCTGTCTGATTTGTTTGCTTGTGATATGCTCTAGGCTACTGTGCCTCCTGGCCATGTTTCAGCAGTTGATATCGAATGATGTTCCTTTATGCTGTAAAAGTGATGTTTTATTAGCTTTTAGACAAGCTGTGGATGGTTAAGCAAGTTAGGTTTCATTGTGTTGGAATTGACCTTTGGATGCATGGCTACAGCTTCGTTAGGTATTGTGGTCTCTGGACCACAGCTGTGGCCCTTGGTGTTTTCTGTCGTTGTCTCATGGACAACGTCAAAGTTTTCCAAGGCATCACCAGGAGTTCTTCAGCTCTCTCTATTATTTGCTAGTTTCCTCTTGCACGAGTGCCACCGAACAAGTAATTCCCTCTGCAACTGAAGCAGCAATTTTCTAAGAATAATATTTATGCCTTCTACTAGTTAATCCCGTTTCACAATTTTGAATTACTTTATCTTCAATCATCGACCAAAGGCGGGTTATTACATTTTATAGTTTCATGACGTCCAAATTTGTTCTCGAGATATTAATTGATACATAACTAGAATCAACATGCAGGCAGATGTCCAAGCTCCCCAGCTACCATTGCGAAAAAAATAAAAAAACCACAGGAGATGGGATGACAAATAAATAGTATTGTTATTAATAGCATTCTGAGGACTTCAAAAATTTCTACAATCAGGAGGATGCATTAGCGTGCGATAACTCTCCTTGAGCAATCATGCCAGACCTAGGGACTAGAACAAGAAACAGAACCAACAGGGAACCCCAAAACATACAAGGAAAAATGAAATTGCAGAGATACAAAACTGAAAAAAACAGGGAAAATCCCTCCTCTCCTGCACAGATAGAGAGCTTCTGTACATTGAAATTGTTTGATTCAAATATCTGAAATTTGAAGCCTTTGTTAAGCCATCCTCTAAAATCATAATTAGGCTAGATGGGTAAATTTGTGTGGGAACAAAGAAAATTCTGAACCCACTTGATTCTGAAGATACACTCTGGCATTCAGAACTTGGTAAATGGAGTCTCTATAGCCAAAAAGGGAGTTGTCACTTGTCAGGTCACCCCTAATATACAGAACTGGGGTAGATACGACATTTTGCACCCATACAGGGTTGGAGTTAGTATGGCAAAGAAAACTACTCAGTCGGAACCGGATGGAGAGTGTATTCCATTTGGAGAGTCCTCTCCATTAGCCAAAGTGGAAGGGCTCCCACTATGGTGGTTCTCCTCATTGCCACTGGATCGAGGTTTACCCAACCTTGATCGAATATGAGTGCCCATGGGGAATGGTTCCTGCAAAGAAAAAAAAATTGTTTTAGCGACCATTAAAAAAAAAAAAGGTGAAACAATCAGTTATTGAAAAGCTAAAACGCTGAATAACACTGAAAATAGTCCTGAAAAATCAATCCTCTTTCATAAATTTTTGTGTACTAAAGTATGACTAGCCACAACTACATACTTAAAACTTGTAGTCCAGAGAGAGAAGATAACCAGTAGAAAAATCCTAATCACCAAACACCAGAGTTCGCAACAACTTCAACCTTCCTTGTATTCCTAATTTCTTTGGTATTTTTTATTCTCACAATGATGTGGGATTTATCATCTATGACATGCTTTCAGTTGATCCATTATTTTTCGCTTGTTTTTTGGGAAAAATAAAAATTCTACATTGGTTACTATCAGATGAACTAGTAGAAAATAAGTAGCAACATGCAATCATTTGGTTATTAGCCCTAATTAGATATATCACTTCAAAAAGATGCTTGAATCAGAGGCAGTATTATAGCATTCAAAAGATCTCTACCAGCTAATCTGGCAGCACCATTATTTAGGAAGTCATATACCAGAATCAGTATTCAGGAAGTATAACCATGATCAGAAGACATACAAAGAACAACCCAAGGTAGCCAATGATTAGACCTTTTGACAGGCCAACTGAATGTCAAAGTATCTTACCGGATCACCAGCATTGGGACCATCAGAATGAAAGAGTATAGGACGACAGCGTTTATCCTCATTCATCAAGCTTGAATTCTGGAAATGCGCAATAAGAGCAGTTTTTCCCTGAATACGAGCATATGCAAGAGATGCCACTTTCTCGCTGTTGAACTTCTCCCACTTTTTTCCATTGAATGCCTACAGAAGACGTGTTCAGCCTCTGTTAGCTTCTACATCTCACATGCATGAAGGAGAATTTCTTTCATACCAATGAACACAAATTACTATCATTCCACTCAAGCTAATAACACACCTTATGGAATGGAATGATCTGTTGAGGATCAATCATATTGATGAATGCATAGCCCACATTGCATTTGTTCTGTTAAATCATGTTGTAAATCTCAATTAGAGCTTAAAAACAGGAAAGCAATAAGTAATCTCATATACATGTGTGCATTGTGCACCATAATATTATATACTAAGGTTGATCCACCAGAAAATTCACTTGCCTTGAAGTCAATTGGCAAGTAAATAAAATCATAGGTTCCTCGACACTGCTCATCAATTGCAGCCAGAAGCATCTTTGAAGTATATCTACAAGAGACACCAAATAAAATGAGAAGACAAAAAAATATAAAGTGCAAAGAACACAGAAAATGCACCCAAGGGATCCAAATGCTGTCAGATTCCATAGGAAACCAGGAATAAAAATGGCCAAAAGCAGCAAACTTGACATGCAATGAATGTGAACACCACCTTGTTATGTAATAAGCCCCAGTCTACTAACATGGTTGAATTAGATGGCCTGGACCAAAAACATCCTATTGGTCTGGTTGGGGTGTTCCCCACATGCTGTAAGGTTGCTGGCGGTTCCAATCAGAGAAATTGGAAACTAACTCAAAACATTACCAGCATGGATGGAAATCATGAAAAAACAAGCCATACGTAGCAAGTTTGCCACATCAACCAATAACCTTAGCCTTTAAGACATAATTATTTTATTTTATTTATTTATTTATTGGGGGAGGAATTCAGATCATGAAGGCAAACAGGAAAATGGTTGGATGGGCAGGATTTTCACATACTTGTTTGGAATGTTCTTTATCATCAATGTGGTTCGGTTGTCATCGCCACGCAGTATGCAGTCAATGTCAAGTTCATATTGTTTCTTATCTGAATGGTTCGAATTCGATTCAATTCTACGATGTGAGAAGTTCCGCACGCGCTCATTAGGAGAACCAAAAGAGGCTGGCATTGAAATCATTGGGTTCCTCCCAGGGAACATTTGGCACATCTGCGGAGAAGCGGGTAGGCCAGTGCCTTTAGTCATGTCCATACAACTTCCACCATGAGAGAAAATGTTGTGGGAGGCAATTTCCATTGGATGTGGTGGAGAGCTACCAGGAAAACCCACACTCCCAAGAGCACCCAAGTGAAAACTAGAAGCTTCAGGAGACTCCCCAGAAAATGTCTGCCGCCTATCCCATAGAGAAGGATTGACAGCTGGTGCAGATCCAATGTGATGGGGTGCAGGTGCAGAGTTCAGCATAACTGTATGTCCTCTAGGGAATCCAGGCATGTGTGGAACATGATGAGCGTGAACACCGTTGGCAAATGATGGTGAATTTGACCAAATCATGGCATTTGAAGGATGTTGTTGACCTGACTTGGAATTCTTCCATACATAATGATGCCCAGGAAGAGTGCAGCTTCCAGTTCCAGGAGATCCAAAAACTTGAAAAAGATCCCACACAATAATGAAAATAACAAAACAATCAGTAAATTAAAAATTGAGGAAGCTTTTATAACAAAGGTAAACTAGATTTGAACTTTTAAAGATAATAATAATAATAATAATAACTGGTTCAGTTAGCACATGGACCAACAGTACTTGCAGCAAAATGGGTTTTCTCCATTAACGCTTTTATAACAGAGTTAGAACACCATAATTATTCAATACGTCTGAAGCATTACTATAGCTGTTCTTTTATATTTATCTATGAATCGAGGACATATTTTCACATTTACAAGCCCGTCAATATCCAACTTTTAAAAATCGCCAAGCCATCTTCAAAATCAGGAATCTAAAATTCTCTCATCATAAAAAAATTCAGTTACTGATTTTCATCCCTCATTGAAAAGATAACAAGAAAAAGAAAGTATAAATGAAATGGTGCATGGCACATGATGATCATCTGAACTTACCCCCTCCATTAAGCTCCATCATGTGCCCGTTTGACCCTACCCCTCGAATATGTAAGCTGTTAATTCCTTCTGTCACTTTGGAAGTGAAACTGCTGGGCATGTCTCTGATAGTGCTTGGAGAGTTGTATGGAATAGTATTGGCAAAACTATCATGGTACTCTGGCAAGGAATGAGGATGAATACTTGGAATACATTTGTTGCCAAACTTCATTTCATCTATGGAGAATTGTTTAGCAGCACTTGCTGTCACTGGAGATGGTAAGTTGTTTGAAACACTAGAACTCCTGTGAAGTTCAGCGAATGCACCCAGCTGTGATGGGATTGCAGAATGTAAAACCTGAGAAGATCCATTAGCCATGTAGCTAGATGCTGATACTCCAGGAGAAAATGTGGCTGTGAAACATGTTTTCAGAGGATGAGAAAAAAAACTCCTTTAAGGAAAACAAGTTCAGCTCATTTAATTGAAACAAATTGTGTCAGACAAGATCCTACCCAATGGTCCAGATGATAAGTCGTTAAAGGGGCTCTGTAAGAGATTACGTTCAGCTTGCTCATGCTCAGGCTGTTGCATCAAGCTGCCAATAAAAAAAATTGAATAAATTATCAGCAGCAGATAAAGAGGGAGAAGAACAGTTGGAAATCTGCAAGCAGCATATCAAAGAAACTGAGAATCACCAATCCAAGTTCAAGCAGAAGAAAGATAGAAGCAAAGAGTTGAAAAGGACAAAAGGTAGCAAGCAATTTGGATTATGCCTTCTTAAGACCACATGATAAATATTAGATCCACAAAGCCCCATTAGAAGTTAATTTCAATCTTAACAGGAAACTATGCTGTAGAAACTGTTACATGTGATGTGAAATACCTTCTAGTGCCCCCTGGGTGACTTGATTCAATCTTGATCTGCTTGCCAGCAACGTCACTCCTATTTAGTGCAGAAAGGGCTGCTTCTGCAGCCCTAATGTCATAGTACTCTACAAATTTGTGATGATGCTTATGTGGGGATTCACGGATCTGCAAACCACATACAAATAACAGTATGAAGCAGGAAATCTTTCATCCTTATGTAAAAACTGAAATAATACTCCGTAAACCAACTACCTCTTTAATCTCCCCATAAACACCAAATATTTGACGAAGCTCGTCAATTGTAACAGAAGAATCAAGGTTAAAGACCACTAGAGTGCCCTGGTTCATATCTTTCTCTGATGGATTGTCCTGATAGAATAAATAGCCAAAAAGAAACACCAAGCTAAAAAAGGTCAAATGAGCAGGTACAGCAATCAAATATGTACACAGAAATCAGACAAACAAACATAATCAAGCCCATAAGTTCAAGATAAAAATATAATACTGACGCACTTTTGGAATTGAATAATGTATGTCAAGATTCCTATGCTTCAATGGCTTATTTTGAAGTGCACTCATTGCATTTCGAGCTGCTCTTATATCATAATAAGAAATCATCACAAAGCCACGGTGCTTGCAGGCTGTATAGAGAGTTCGAATATCTCCATATTGCTGACAGAACAAAACACAAATGTCAGATGACATGCAAGATAAACTGGATGGACTAGCTGGTGCAAAAGTCAAATAAATTACTGCAGAATGTAGAATAATATGCACCTCAAAAAGAGCCTTCAATTCAGAAACTTCAACGTTGCTATTGATGTTTCTGACAAAAAGTGTTCTAGAAGGATGCCCAACAACAATTGAACCATTAGAGTCCCCTTGACCATTGGAAACTCCCCTGAGGAGACCAGAATTTCCTCGGGCCACATCCCCTTCTAATTCCATGCCTCCACCACTGCCGAACAGGTCAAAATCTTCCAGATCATCCAAGTTATTGATCTGAGCATCACGCCCAAATTCAGTAGTCACTCCAGAAAACAGGTTATCTTCAGTGGGGAGGAGATTTCCTATAGTTTTCGCCTCAAGTTCTTCAAGTGATTCAAAAGGCTCTTCTTCCTCATGGGAAGAAGTGATGGTCTTAGCAGGTTGATGAGATTGAATGTCATTTCTTGATGACCTCACTGCAAATATGCAGAGTGGATTTTGTCAAACTTATGGCAATTGGTAACTTTAAATCTTTTAGACAAGGCTGGAAGCAAGGAAAAAAAGAATCAACCGATAAAATGCATTGCTGAAAAGATATAAGATCACAAAATTTAAACATGTTCAAAGATTTATCCCAAAAAAATAGAGTTTGCAATTTACTTATACATTCACTTGATGATAACAAGACATCCATTACAAAAGCTCTCCTCGACACATGATAAAAAAAACAATTAGATGTATGTTGTACAAAGGAGGCTTACACTTTCTACTGAATATTTCAGAAAATGAGCTCGAGAAGAGACTGCTTTCCCACTGGGTCCCACTGATATCAACCCTACTTCTCCCTGTACTATAGGATGCAGGTTGCATTGACAAACTTGACCAGGATTTTGGATGATGATCCATGGAACTCCATGCATGCTTGGATGTATTAGCACTTCCTTCACTAATGAGTGACTTCTCTTTTTGATCTCTGGCTAGAATTGACCGTGATAACTCCGCATGATGCATTAGAATTGGTCCACCTGGTGAAATTTTTTCCAAAGGAAAAGAAGCTACACAGTTGCCGCTGGGAATAGGTATCTTTCCATCCATTCCAACTGAGGGACAAGATTATACAATAATTAAAACAGAGATATCCTCCAGGCAAATCCGGTGAGAAATTAAATAGTTCCGAGAACTTCACATGTTGTCCCAGAACACAGCCAGGCAGATTCATTTAAAAGATTTGAACATATACGTCACTAAGATATTAATTAAGAATTGTTAGACACTGAAGCAGGAACACGATGCCAGTGATTACATTATGAAAACTTTCACTGTTGTTTCACAACACTGTAACAAGAACGGGAAACAAAGATTGAAAAAAAGATCTGAACCTGAGTGGAGTAAGATATAAATCTCCATATACAACAAACATGAAATCTAAACAGCCATAGAAATACCAGCGACAGGTATGGAAAGCTACTGATGATGTTAATTCAGTTTAAAATGACATAAATCATTCACTCAATGTATGTGCTCAAACATTCACTCCATTTGGAGCACTCAAATTCTCCAATGACTTGACTTTCACATAAAAAGGTCCAAGTTAAGCCATGTTAGCTACGACCCACTACAAAAGCCAACTCCATCGAAGGAGACTTTTAAAGAACACTAATTAGCAGATTGGAGGAGTTCAAAAGGCAAATAAATAAATGGCACCAACCTTGGTGATCAGGCATTACATTAGGCTTCCAAAACCCAATTTGTCTCTGTCCAATACAAATTGCAAACAAATTACTTAAATAACAAACAAAAAGATTATCACTGTACCACTTCTTTTAGGTACAATGAGGGCCACCAAGTCATAAACAGAAAGATAATACAAATACAGCACACGTTAATACAATGCAATCCCAAGGGTCACCAGATATATATATTTGAACTTACCTCAGCAGGAAAATGGATGTCATCGAAATAGTGGGAGGATGCAGCAGTACTACCCCTATGATCCATAACTTCAAACGGCATGGTGCAGCAGCAGCTTTAGAGACACCCAGAAACTCTCAACAAAAATCTCTTTCACTATCAAAATTGTTGGCTCTGTCCGCTGCTCATTGCTTGCCCTTCTTCTGTAGAGAACTCAAAAACGTCAAAAGTCAGTTTCTTCAAACAAAACAAACAGCTAAGAGACTTTGATATCTTTTAAATTGTTACAAAAAAGGAGGGGGGGGTTTAAAGCCCACATCATTTTAAATTATAAACAGTGGAAAACAGTTATCAAAATTAAAGATGCATGAACCCATAAAACAACTACTTGTTCAGTGAAACGAAAAGGTTGGTGCTTTCTTGTCAAGTT
>Ga0307514_10005919_pt1 | contig 10782 bp, 17 predicted proteins | sample 16_EM_MG_FD_203088 | JGI IMG/M metagenome (GOLD analysis project Ga0307514, IMG submission 203088) | Populus trichocarpa ectomycorrhiza microbial communities from riparian zone in the Pacific Northwest, United States - 16_EM | ecosystem: Host-associated > Plants > Roots > Unclassified | place... | reverse complement strand
TAACTCGAGCGGTGATCAATTTTATATTCACGCTCAGGCGTCTTGGCGTCATGAGATCGCGATGCAAAGCTCGCAACTCTGTTTATTGCGGAGGGAAGATGGAAGCATAGGCTTAGGCATATACGTGAGTTTAGTCCTCCCAAATTACGCCTTTTCCTCAATAAGTGTTTAGACGCCTGGGAGCGAGAGACCTTTGGATCGTCGGCTTAATATTAATTTTGTTTTGCGAGTTCAACTCCCCACCAAGAACGCGCCATTGCAATTGAACTCGCTCACAGCTGGTTTTAGTCAGTTCGAGATGGATATTGAGACCAGAGAGAAGGTTGAATATGGTGACCTTGTCTTTGCCACATCCAATGCAGCGATCCGTTCCATGGTCTGTGTTTCTTGGAGCCCTGGTAATACTCCGCTGACTAATCTTCTCACTAGGGTGCTGTGGCAAAAAAGCTTGTGTTCGCGACTTCTAATGGCCCGATTCTTGGCACATATAATGTTACCAAATCGATGGTCATCACCACATCCAACGGGTATATAGATATCAACGTCAACGCTTTCAACAATGATCCATCGCACCCAACGTCCATGACTGCTACGACGAGAAATGGGTATGTGAACCCAATTTGTTTGAGCATTTTTAGTCAACTTGTTCTACAGGCGCATCGACGTCAAGGCAAATCTCTATTACACAGGGAAGTCTGTTCCAGATCTCCACTCAAGCACCCACAACTTGCCCAAGAACTCGAATGGCACGTTTGCGCTTGATTTCACCACGAGCAACGGTGCAATCGCAGTTGACTTTGCGGAAGCACCCATCGGGAACGCACTTTCTCTCTCAACGACGACGTCCAACGCTCACGTCGACCTCTATCTCCACCCTACGTACGAAGGCAGGGTTAACGCTATTTTCGGAACCCATGGAGGCTTCAAAGTCGATGCAAAGGAACCCAGAACAGAAGATCCCACCGGCTGTGATCGTGAGCGCATCGTCGAGATCAAGCGAGTCTGGGCCGGCATTGTGACCGGAACCATTGCCTGGGATACGAACAGTCAAAAGAGGGGAGAGTTAATGTCGACGAGTAGTAATGGCGTCTGCACGCTCCACATTTAAGGCAGGCTATATCCATTTATGCAACAGTTCCGGACAGAGATGGCATTCTGACTGACGAAGAAAAGCATCTTGAACCTATGTGTATGTATCATCATCTAACTTGAAAGCTAGCTGTCACTTGAAGAAACTCAGTTTCCTCACCCCTGCGGGAATGATTGGTTCGCGGCATCATCGGCACGAAAAATTTACCGGGTGGGATCTTGACACGTGCCAGCGCTTGGATTACTTCAAACGATAGCTCTGCCATCGGCCACCCCGGAACGCTCAAGCGAGCTCGCGGGATTTCGCCGTGCCGTTGAGCGCTCGCTGGAACGCTCGCGCCCTTATATCAACCAAAAGCCCTAAAACAACTCCGACCCAAGCTCCCTCGGATATCTCCTCTTGGTATCACCACAAGTTCATTCCAGGATCTGTATTTTCACCGGTCATGCCTACCGCCAATCGCAGCACTCTCTCTTTCCAGCTATCCGGTATCCAGCCGGAATGCTCCTCCCCCTCGTCGACCCGCGCATCGAGTCCTATTTACCACGCCGTAAGCCGACATCCCACTTCGCGCTCGACGAGTTATGAGCCGCTACGATCAACGTTCGGCTTCAACCACCACACAAGTCCGGATGGACGGGCAAAGTCGAGGGGATCGATAGACTCGGACAGGAGTAGGCGTTCTATTCTATCGTTTCCCCGCTTTTGGAGTCTGGCCATCATGCTTGGGAGACCACGAAAGTTCAAGAGTGCCAACGCAGGCCTCTTAGATTAAAACGTAGTGTAACAAGTGAAATACAAGACGGTTAAGATGGTGAGTTCCTTAATGAAGTCTAATATGGAAAAGCTCAGCCTGACTTAGCTTTTTGTAAGTACGACAACGCAGATCCATCCCAACGAAATGACCCCCCCAAAACACTACCATCCAGTCACTCCTTACCTGAACTAGATCATTGTAAGCAAGGAGGGCCTCCCCTGCTTGTTTAATGTCCGCTCCTTTTCACAATCATGTGTGGCAGAGATCTTGTAGCCAGTATTCGACTGAGACATCTCAGTCTGTCCATTAGTACCCTATTAGTATGCTAATATGTGATTTAGTCGTGACCCACAAATGAATATCTCAACCACCTTTATCGAAGGTCACTAACATCCCAGGCCCGATGTTATTATAGACTTGCTTTTGTAAAAACCGCATAATCACACCCAGCGCGTTCAAGCTTACTGGCAGCATGGCCTGCATTTCCACATAAAAGTTCACTTATCCCCCTTCGCACTCTTACCCTTGCCTCTAGGGCTGAATTTACACCAACAGGGCTCATGTAAGAGATACTTGACGGATTCCTGTTGACCCAGGATAGCGGCTCCGAGGGCGAGTAGAAGTGCTCCGGCCCGCGATTCTAAAGTGTCAGATGTCAACCGAACAAACTCAACAGTGGTCGTTGCAAAAGGATACGAGAACCACAGGACGAGCACGCTTATATGGCACGAAGTAGCAAGCAAGATCCAGTCCATCCAGATGAGCAGATTATGGATACCATTGGGGACCGAGTCAAACAAATGAAAAGGCAATGGAGATGACCAGGGGTATCCTAGTACGGAGTGAATTGAACGTCACGAACGAACTGTTTGATTTGGCCAATCATCTCATGTTCAAAGCTTCTGCATTTCTCAACAAGGAGGGACTGAAGGGGTGCAACTCCTCGGCCATGTCCTGCTCTTGCTTGAACCAAGCGCAAGACCTCGCGTCCTGTCAAGTCTCCGTTGATTCTCTTACACTCGAGACGAGTGAGGTGAGGTAGAATGCCTGGCTCGGAGATGAGGACATCATAGAGTCGCATGTCGATTTCACCAGCGGTGAATGCAAGGGTCTTGAGAGAAGGTCCGACCGCCTGGAGAGTTGCGAGCAGAGCACGGAGCTCTGAGTTCTCCACCGTGCACTCTTCGAGCTCCAATCGTTTGATCGTGCAACGAGGAAGAGAAGTAGCAATGGAGCTATCCATAAACTTGAAATACCTGAAGCGTGCACTATCTAATCCCAGATGAACCTCTTCCAGAGCTGGCGCCGAAATTGACTCGAAAATGACATCGATATCTCCGGGCAGGATATCGACGACCGTAAGCTTCCTGAGCTTCGGGAAGGATGCACGAATAGTGGACGAAGTAGGGTACAAGAAACCGTGCGAGTCGAAGGCGAGGCTACAGCGGGAGATCCGAAGCTCCTCGAGATGGTCTTTCGCAGAAGACAGTGCATCCAAGAAGCCCTCAAACTGGATAGGCTTGATATATCGTATCCAGAGAATCTTAAGATTAGAGAGCATGCTCTTAGACCAAGCACCGTTTGGTCCAACGTCGTCGATTGCTAGTCGCGTCAAATGCGGCATGTCAGGCATCTGCATGCGTACCGAGTCACGTGACTCCACAGTGAAGTCGGTGAGCACTGGACTAAAGTTTGGCGTGAGGCGCGTCAAGAACGCGGGAGCATCAGCTTCATCGCGGCCCTTGCAGACCAAACGTGTGCATCGGTGGATGTGCGGAGCAACTAGGTCCAACATTTCCGTCACCATGGACGCACGGTCCTCCGTTTTGCCCCAAGAGCCCACATCAATCGTAAGAGTGATTGGCGTGGTTTTGCTCCTTTCAAGGAACGCCTGAGCGCGTCGAATCATAGGTCTGGCTTGAGAATCCTCCTCGACCTCTATAAGAATGTTGCCCCATGCCCGCGGCGTGCTCAACATGATTTCCCTCCACATCTTGCTCACGAGAGTCAGGCGGAGAGCAGTTTCAACAGCTTCCTTATCACCGACCGAGCATACATGCTCGAAGATTACTACGAGAATTTCCGGCAGCACAGCGTTGATTGGGGCAGTTCTTGCGAGCGCGGCGATCCTTTGCTGGGCGAGGAGTTTCTTCTCTTCCTCGATCTCCTCTCGACGCTTCTCGAGATCTCGAAGCTCTTCATCGAGACGCGCAACTTGTTCATCGACTGCCGCTACCTCCTCTTTGACACTATAGCGGAGTCGGGGTCATGACTCCGAAGGCCTCGTGTTGTGATCCAAAAAGACTTACGGGTACGTCGACGTTATCTCTGCCTCGGTTGTCATAGCCGGTTTGTATGCGAGAGCAGGTTTTTAGGGAGAGTGGTAGAACGTGCGGAACGACAGGGGTGAGAGAGGGCTTTGAAGAAACTTTAGCGCCGAGCGAGTGTGCCGCACCGCCAGCACACAAAGTGCTCAAAGAGCAGAGAAAAGAGCAGAGGAGCCTGTCAGACGTCGGCAATAGCCTGTCACTTGTCCACAAGGGCGACTTGTCTAGAGCGGAGCAAGATAGAATTGGGAGTCACAGGAATATCAAGGGTGAGATGAAAATAAACAACGAGTCGGTATTCGGGACATGATAGGACACATAAGTACAGAGCACAAGAAAGCCATAACCCTCTATTCACTTATGGCAAACGACTCATCATCACCCTTGGGCCTCACATCCTCTTCGTCGTCGGATAAATCAATATAAGCAGTCTTCCTGACAGCAGCTGTTCGTGCAATGCGTGGTTTGGGAGGTGGCGCCGCAACCGGAGGATCCCCGCCATCGGAGGTCGGAAATGAGTCTTCATCGTCGCTGTCTATGGGCTTCTTCTTGCCCTTAGCGGCAGCAGCTTTCTTCGCTGGAGCCTTAGGCTTTGTTGTAGCTTTCGAAGCCGTAGAAGCTAGGAAGCCATCCATGGTGGCCTGCTTCCTTTCTGTTATCTTGAGCTTCTTCGGCACTGGCCTGGCGTCGAGATCATCATCTGAATCGGCAGCAGTCATCTCCCCACTAGAAGGGAAAAAAACAAAGGAATAGAAAAGAGAGCACATGAGTTATAGCGCTTACATGATGTCTATGAACACACCTCTTCCGCTTAACTGCAGTTCTCTTCTTTGCAGGAGCTTTGGCAGCAGGGGGCTTTTCAACAGGATTTGAAGGGCCGTCCATGGGCGTTTCATCATCAGTCTCCCCCTTTCTGGTCAGGCTGATTCGGTTGCGAGCTGGAGGATCTTCCTCGTCGCTGCTTTCGGCAAAAATGGCAGCGGCAGCGGCAACCTTGGCTTTACTTGCAGCAACTCGAGCTTTTGTCTCTTCTCCGTTCTCTCGTTTAGCCTTCTTTGGTTTGTAGTCGGCTTCAAAGTCGTCATCATCATCATCGTCCTTTCTCTTAATGGGCTTTCCGATGGACTTGCGAGTTCTGATGACGGTACCCTTCTTCCTTGGTTTGTTGGTGGCCTCCATCTGTTCATCTTCATACAATAATGCCTCCCACTCTTCGAGGAATGCGTCAAGGTCAGTGTTCCAGAGATCTTGGGGAGTGAGCTTGAGATAAGCCTCCAATTGGTCCTGCTTGGCTTTCGCTTGTTGATTAAGTTTCTCGATCTGTGAAAAGAAGCAGATTCAGCGCCAAGCATCGCCTCGCTATGAACCAGCTAGGCGCACCTTCTCCTTCGTCAAATTCCAGATAGCCATTCCTAGCAGGTAATCGAAGTCCGAATTCGTCTCGTTGTTGACGGTCGGCACCTCTGGCTCGTCTTCGACCACATCGGCAGTCTCCCCGGCCTCCTTAGCGTGTGACACTTTGGGGAAGGGTTTGAAGTCCTTCCTTCGCAACTCAGCTACGATGTCGGCCTTCTTGCGGTTGGATACAACGAGCTCTTTGTCGACTATCATTCTGACGAAGCGGGCTTGATTGTTAAACTTGTCAAGCTCATTAGAAAGTTCATTTGATACATGATCCTGATATCGTCAATACCTGTCATAATGGCAGAGGGAGGCCAAGCACACCTTTCGCTTCTGGTAATACTGCAATCGCAGTGGATAGAACTCATCGAGAATCTCCTCGGGCGATTCGTATTTATGGATCTTGCCGTTTGTATCAAAGGCGATCATATTGGACGTATTGATGGTTGTCGTGAGCTTGAAGAACTTTTCGAGACCCTCTTCCTGCGCACGCGCGACATCCTTTTCTGCCATTGTGACCACGAAGTGTACGGTGGTAGTTGTGTGATACTCGCGGTAGTCCTATCATAGCAGTCGATATAGAGCCGGGAGGAGTAACCGAAATAAATTCGCACCTTGACGAAAGTCTCACCAACCTTGGCCTTCTCCTTGTCAGCTTTGTCCTTGTCGCTACCAACAACCCAGTCCTCGAGTAGCTTCTTGTAGTCGTCCGTCCACTTCTTGACAGGCAGTTCGGTAATCTCGACAGTCTTGCTATCAACAACCTTGGCTGTACCCGAGCAGATATACTTTCCCTTGTTGTCCACCTTTTCGATCCTGCCCTTGAAGCCACGGTACCAAGGGGCCATTGGAACCATGGGTTCGCCTTTCATTTGGCGGCGAATATTCTCAATAATATCGACAGGGTTGTAGTTTGGGATCGAGGTACTCCAACCTATTATAGACGCGTCAAGACGTGAAGACAAAATTAGGCAAAACACCACTTACCGGTGCCAATACCGTCCGCGCCATTGACTAAGACGAGTGGAAGGACAGGAACATACCACTCCGGTTCAATACTGAGACCATCATCAACCAAATAGGAAAGAAGAGGGTCATCACTGGAATGCATCAACTTCCTAGTGATCTTCTCCGGGAATGTCGAGATATAACGAGCCGAGGCGTGGTCCTTGCCTCCGGCGGCCCGAGTACCAAATTGACCGGCGGGAACAAGCAGATTCAAGTTGTTCGAGCCGACAAAGTGCTGAGCTAAGTTGACGACGGTCGAAGTCAATGACGCTTCGCCGTGGTGGTGAGCAGTGTGTTCGCCAATATAACCAATGAGTTGAGAGACCTATGCAAGCGGTCAGAACACAATCAGGGCAGTACATTTCACAGGCTAACCTTCAACTCGCCCTTCATCTTGCGCTTGAAGCAACCAAATATGGCCTTGCGCTGGGAAGGCTTGAGACCGTCAACGACGGAGGGGATAGACCGAATGTTATCCGCCATGGAGAAGAGAATGAGTTCTTTGTTTATGAACTCGCTGTACGGAATCTCGTCACGGTTGTGGTTGAGGTACGTTCCGGGCTTAGTATCAGGTCAGGAGCAAAGTTGTGGTTGAACATGGTGTACAGACGGACCGTAAAGTTTCGTAGCCACTCCTTACGATCCTCGACCTTCTTCTTGCTGAACGCCATGTCAATGAGGGCACGATCGTCGCTCTGGAGCTTGGAGAATGGAATCATATGGGTCGGCATATTGCTGAAATATTCCTTAGCGTCCTTGTCATCGGAGGTACCCAAACCCTGTAATCAAATATTAGTATGGCACCTGTAAATGCCTCTATTATGACAGGCCTTGTAGTACTTGGAAGACCAGCCAGTCATATGCTGATTTTCCTCCACCCATTGCTGGAACTCGGGAATGGTGAAGAAATTGATAGATTTCTTCCCATGACGCACTCGGACGATAGGGGTAACGAACTCAACGAGGAAATCGGGGAGCTTGAGAAGCGAAGGGTAGAAGTGGTCGAGGAAGTTGATAATGAGTCCCTTGATGTGAGAACCATCGTGATCCTAAATCAAATGTTACAAAAGTCTTCAAGTAACCTTCCAGTCGCACGTACTTGATCTGCCATGATCATAATTCGTCCATAGCGCAGGCTGTCCCTGCTCGTATACTCTTTGTTGTGCTGCAAGCCCATAATCTTCTTAATGTTCTGTATTTCCTCGTTCTTCATGATTTGGTCATGGCCCGCTTCGCGGACGTTGAGGAGTTTACCGCGAAGGGGGAAGACACCAAAGTTATCACGTCCGACGACAGAGAGACCTGCTACTGCCAATGCCTTGGCGGAGTCACCTTCTGTAAGGATGAGGGTGCAATCTTTGCCGTAGCGAGAGCCAGCGTTGTTCGCGTCGCAGAGCTTGGTCATACCGTTCAGACTATTTTTTTATATCAGTGATGCCCACAACAGAGTCGCAATGACCAACCGAGAACGTTTGCTACCGTCCTGCGTCTTCAGCTGTTTATCGGCTTTGAACTTTGCCCAGTTGAGAATGTTGTCGATAATTGCAGACTTTGCGACTGAACCGAATGTCAGTCTACCACGAACAAGGGAACACGATTCAGCAGATACCTTTCTTGATGAACTCCTCAGAAAGGAGAGGCTTGCTGCCGAACTTCGACGCAGGGAGAGTCAATTGTTCCTTCGTTTGAGAGTCGAACGTCGGATTCTCGATGAGCGCATTGACGAAGATCCACATATGCGCCTTGATCTGCGGCAACTTGACCGTCGCCGCCTTGTTCTTCTTCGCGACTGCTGCCAACAAACTCTTCGCGATCTGGTCCGCAACGAGGGAGACGTGTGTTCCGCCTTTCGTCGTAGCAATGGAGTTGGCAAAGGACACATGTTGCATCGCGCCGGAGTCGGAGAGCGTGAATGCAACTTCCCAACGCTCGGAGATGCGCTCGTAAATGACCGTGGGCTTGGCCTGAGCAGCACCGCCGGATTTTTCCTCGGCCGCTGCGGCCGCAGAATCAACATACATATCGACGTACTGCTTGAAGCCCTTGACCGATATGCGTTTATCGTTTAACCAAACTTTCACGTCCTTGCCATTCTTCTTGCCCTCTGCGTTGGTGGTCTTCATAGTTCCCGCCAAGTCGTAGACACGGCGTTGCAACAGTGCATAGGTGTCAGAGTCGATACCAGTCATCCCAAAGCGAGCAAAGTCGGGCTTGAATGTGACTCGTGTATACTCCTCGCCCCTGCCGTTAGATGTAATCTTAGCTGCGCTGACTTTTCCCATGTTGTTCGTCCACGTCTGCTTGTATTTAGCAGCTTCGAAATCTTCCCCTGCCTTGCAAGCGGTTTCGACCATGAATTCCTTTGAGTAGATATTGGCCAGCTTTGCACCATAACCATTACGACCACCAGTCAGTTTCTTCTGGTCATCATCGTAGTTGGAGGAGGTGAGGAGCTGGCCGAAGATGAGTTGGGGGATCCACTCCTTTTCAGTCCTGTGCTTGACGATGGGGATACCACGGCCATTATTGTAGACGGAGATGGTTCCCTCCTCGATGTCGATATTAACTTTGAGGGTGTCCATATTTTCGTCATTGACCTACTGTGTGTAAGAGTTGTACAAATAGTCTGATCAGTTATGGCGAACCTTGTTATCAGCCGCGTTGACGAGTATTTCATCGACAATCTTGAAGAAACCAGGAACATATTGTACCTCTCTAGAGGTTGATTGAGCTTTATTCGCCAAGGGGTAAGAATTCACTGACCGATGAACCATACGCTTGGTATCTTCGTCGTAAACCCAGAGGGCCGCAGTGATTAATTCGATGCTACCAATATAGGAATCGGGACGCTTGAGAATATGCTCAATTTGCGTCATCTAGAATCCATCCGGCAATGTTAGGGGCGCTCCACAGCCAGCGTTATACGGTGAACAGACCTTCTGGTATTGATCAGACGCATCCTTCGGCCCAGACGGCGCTGCCTTCTTTTTGAGAGGCCCGTCTTCAAACGCCGCGTCGTCGTCTTCCTGGGCTGCCCTGGCTTTCGCCTTCGGTCCACGAGAACCAGCGTCGATGTCGCTGTCATCCTTGCTGTCTATATCCACATCGATTCCGTTGTTCGCTTTGGGCGCATTCGTCTTCTTCGTCGTACCGGACGCCACTCTCGGCTTTGAAGCGGCCTTGGTTGCCGCCGCTTTGGGAGCTCTGGTGGCTGCTTTGGCCTTGGGAACCGTTGCAGGTGCTTTCTGAGAGACGGAAGACGCGTGAACATGTATGGCTGGACTCGCCACGACCGCAGCCCACGGACCTTTTTAGTGATAGGCACGAAACCCTCCGAATCTGAGCCTCCTGAGACACCATTGAGATCGAAAGCTTCACTCTCAGAATCACTCATGGTCGAATAGCGCAGCACAGAGCAGGCGGTAGTAGTGGAGGGGAACAAGCGCGAAGCGAGCGGAGATTGAAGCGTGACTCTTCTCAAGGAAACACGCGACGGCTGGGTGCTCCACGCCCGAGCCAACCGCAACATCACTCCAGCACACCAGGTCTTCAGTGTAGGTTTCCCAGTTGAACTCGCAATAAAGTACGGCTACAAGTAATTTTCAGCGACGATTGGGAAATGTAACCATCAATTCAATCCCACCCGTCACCCGAAAAGCCATACAGAATTACAGAAGCAGGCAAACTAGCTACTCGATCTGCTCTTCATTCTCTCGCCGTTTCTTTCGCGGTCGTGCCGCCGCTTCCTCGTCCCCGATATGCTTAGTCGCCTGTGGGGGATGTTGTTGGTCCTTCCCCTCTTCTTGTATCTGTACATTGGCCAATTTCTTTGCTTTGAGCCGCTCCTTCTTTCCCTTCCTCGGCTTCGCTGGCTTGCCATTGCCGCTATTCGCGCTGTTCTCATTCCGACCGAGCTCCTCGACTGGTACACCTCCCCAGGTACGACCATTGATTGTTTCCTTGAGCGCTTTCAACTTCGCAACGCGGTCCTTGTCCCAAGCGGCCTTATTCTTGTACGGTGCTATCCGTTTGACAGACATATACTGATTGAGCTCGCCATCTGTTGCCATTAGAATCTCGGCGGGGGTCAGCGAGAAGTGGTCGGGGGGTACGGTGGTATACTTGAATCGAGTCGGCATCCCCGCCACCTATCAAGAGAGGAATCAATGTTAACCAAGAGCCAAAAAGTACAAATACGG
>Ga0307514_10005918_pt1 | contig 10784 bp, 16 predicted proteins | sample 16_EM_MG_FD_203088 | JGI IMG/M metagenome (GOLD analysis project Ga0307514, IMG submission 203088) | Populus trichocarpa ectomycorrhiza microbial communities from riparian zone in the Pacific Northwest, United States - 16_EM | ecosystem: Host-associated > Plants > Roots > Unclassified | place... | reverse complement strand
GGAGGGGGAAAGTGGGTGTCCACGGCAAGGTAGGCGGCTTGGCGTTTGGCGGATTCGACGGGGGAGAGTGGGGTTGGGAGTGGGGTGGCGGTGGACATGTTGTGGGGAGATGGTTGAAGGTTTGGTGGCCGGGGCGGAGGCATCTGCAACAGCCAAGAGTTAACAACCACACAAGCCATATTTCTAGTTAACCATCAGCCAGAAACCCCGATAAACTACCCTCAGTCATCAATTGACGCCTCAGACATGGTGCTCTCCTTTATCTTGATTCAAAACCGACAATACGCTACCTCCTCCCCTGAGTAAGACTGTGGTTCTGACGAGGTTGGAGCATCTTGATAAGTTGGAGTGATTCAAGTGTGGGTAGTTGGGGGAGGTTCAGGCCTGAGTATAGAGTGTAGAGTACGATGCCTTGGTAATGTGTTGGCCGATAAGTTTTCCTTCTCGTTGTATATGTAGCAAGGATACCCTATATCGAGAATGATATTTTCATGACTCGCTAAATTGATGCAGCTTCATACACGCACATTGATGCATAGTTAAAGACCGTCAAACATGCTTCAGCGAGCACCAGAAACAATCAAAAGACCCCAGATTCCTAACAATGCCAATAAAGATACCTCCGTTAGTAATTCCATCCTAGGAAACCTTATTAATGGTTCGACCTCCTATAAAACTGCCATGCACTCCTACACAATGGACAAGTACTCGAGTTACTCGTCTTAAACCACTTGAACAAGCATCCAGCATGGAACTTATTCGAGCACGTAACACACTTCTTCCCTGGCAGCGTCCGTTCCTGCCCTACTATACTATAGCAAATTGCGCACTCATCGACCCCCTCAAAATGTAGACTGACGTTCTTCCTAAACAGCATAACAGCGTCAATGATGCTCCCTCCCTGAAGAGCTACTACAGCATGACTTGCAAGCTGCAATGCCTTCCATTGTGCATCAGTAAATCCAACTTTCCTGACACCCTCAATCTCGGGTTTCCGCAGGGGAAATGTAGGAGGAAGACGTATGAGCAGTTCCATAGTTTGATCGTCTACTGGACATGTTATGGTTACTTCCCGGACAGGACGGGAGACACGGACGTGGATTTCAATGTCTGTAGAGGAGCCTGGGGTGGGGGAGGGAAGCTCCTCAGCGGCCCACGTGGAGACGGCAGTGAACTCAGTGTCGATAATGAGGGGGGAGATGTATTTCTCGGTAAAATTCTCAACACCCGTGACTATTTGCCGGTTCATCTGGGCCATAAACCACGCCTTGACAAGGGAGGGTGTATATAACAAGGAGAGATAGTAGAGGTGGGTTAGCAGTTGTTTGATTGACTTTTCAGAGCTCCAGTCTTCTTCATCGATGGGAAGGGATTTTATCTGGTCTCGATTTGGTTCAAAGGGGCGACTGTAGGTTATCCCAAGGAAGTCAAATGTCAGATCAAGGAGTTTGTCGAGGTAACCACCATCCTGAATGTTTGTAGTATAAGCTGATTTCACTTTGAAAGTCTATAGTACTGTTAGCCTACAGGAATAATTCTCCTGGAATAACTGGCAGTACCTACAGCATTCGTAAAGTGATCAAAGACCAACCTCCAGGCTAAGAAGCATCCTCGAACTGATTCCTCTGTAAGCTCCCCCAATGCCTCCTCATCAAACATAATCCCTTCGAGTTTCTCAGCCGAAGGTGTCTCCATTACCAAAGAAAGTAACTCGAAAGCTATTTGTGGCGCGAATTCATCGTCCTCTCCTGCTAGAGCAGCTTCAATGGATACCTGCTCTTGTTGCAAAGGGGTGTACTGATGTAGGATTTCGTATGCAGTTTCTTGGGTGGGTTTGGGCGTGCATCTCAGAAGCGGGTAAATCCCATCCATAGATGTGAACTCATCTATGGGGATTTCTCGGACCAGTCGTGCTAGGATAGTGTTGCATATATTTCCTGCAAGATCTTCTGTGTGACCTGAAGTAATGTCAGGTTACTCCTTCGAGGGATACCAAACAGATTAACTTACCTTGACCAGATTCAAACAATTGTATAAGGGATTTGTGGAACTCTTTCTTGTACTCATTAAAGGCTTCTTCATAGTCACTATTGCCCTCATAATTCTTTTTCAGGATTTCGTAGAGCTTCATGCACCAATACGTCATGGGAGACATTGTAGAAGAATACTGTGGCTACCAAGTCAGTTTGGGGCAAGGAATTATGGATAAAAGTCAGTTACCTTCCAGCCAATCAACACAAATCGGCACAAATACCGCCAGTGACTCCCATATACGTCTTTCACAATTGGGACCAAGGATATTAATAACTTAGCAGTTTCAGAAACCAATGCTTCGTTAACTGCAAAGATATTGTTGGTGTCAGCATCCTCACCCAGATCCAAAAGAGTGAGAGTGTTTCTCAGCAAAAACATAGCCCGCTGGGTTGGGAAGTTGATGTCCTCATCTTTAGATTTGGGCATCAGTGAGTTCAGAAGGACGAGTTTTGGTGGTGCTGTCACGCACTTAGTAATTCATATTAATGTAGCAGAGTATATTTCAACGCTACCTTTGTTGGGGTTTTGGGCTAGGAGCATCCCGGAGACATCACTAGCCAAAGAGCTCCGCAGGTTATCCATCAACTTAGAGCCTGTAAGAGGCTGGGACAGGGCAAGCAGAAATGAGACCGCAGTGAAAGTATCTGTTGATTCTGTGTTAGTCATGAGCATACTTAAGTGAGGTTATAATCATACCCTCAGTATTCCTAATGCCAAGCTTCTCAATGAAACCTTCAGCTGCCTTCAATGAGCAGCCGTGGATTTCTGCTAGTTCAGAGAGTAGCCAGTAGAGTACCCGAGCACCATAAAATGCCATAGTGGTTCTCCCTCGAGATATTTCCAAGAGTTTTAGCCCAAGACGGTTAATATCGGTATGACCCGTTTCACTGAAGAACCCATGGTGAGCTTTCAGTCGAGCTGCCATGAAAGATTGAACTTCAGAGACGAAGCTTTGCTCATATGGCCTCACATTGGCTGCCATTGGCACTCTGTCTTTAGTAATCTCCATTATCAGCAGAAGTTTCATGAGCGTTAGGGAACGGGTGTTCTTGTCCAGGAATTCATAGAATATGGGGTCTTGAATCAATTTAAATGTGTATATTGCAGTTCTTAGTAATTCCTGGTATGCGTAACTGTCAGAAACGTCATTATACTCAGACGGCGACCCATCCTCAATAAGATAGACACATCCACCGAGAGGGTTCATAAGGTCCACTCCAGGTCTTGGGGGCTTTCTGAGTAGCCCCCTCAAATGTGGTTTGCCCTCGCTACTATGAATGCACCACTCCTCATCAGGGAACATCAAAGCGTTACATATGGCCAGCCTTCTTTCCCCAGGCGTCAGTTCAAAGAAATGAAGCGCTTTCGAGGCGAGAAAGTCCACCCTGGGACAGGATATTAGAGCCAAGCGTAGACACAAGAATAATGTCACTGCATTGGGTAACTTACGGTATTGGATCTCGGTCATGCCCTTCATGGTCAGGGACTGCTTGTGTAATGATCTTTGCAATGGTCAAAGTTAATACGTGTGCATCGTGCATTGACTCGGGCATCTGGATTCCCGTCTCTATTGACTGACTGATGCGTTTCACAATGTTTTCGCCCAGGCTGAGCGTTAAACCCTCGAGGCGTACTAAACTGTACAACAGTTCTCTTCCCTTTGATGAATCCTGAACAAATCTCACTAACGAATGTAAATGATTCCTCGCCATATATTCGAGCTTCAATAATGACCCTGAGTTTTCGACCTCATGTGGGTTAAGATTTCCAACCCGCAGTGCGATAAGCTCCAGGATCCTATCGGCAGTTGACTTTGGTATCAACACTTCTAAGAGTGGTGTTAGTGGTGGCCCAGAGCACAGCTACAGTGAGGCAGTTACCCTGAACTTTCAATGCACCAATCGTGAAAGCCCAAGCTTCATCATCATCCTCAGCCACAGCTTTCTGGGCCTTCTCCCTAACATATTCAACAAGTACGGGAACACAGGGCACTTTTCCGCGAAGCTCAGTAGGGAAATTTCTGAAGATGTCATTGATGGTTTCTGCTTTATTGTCTTCCTTCGATGACAGTAAGGCATTGATATTTTCTGTCCATAATGTCTCTATCGTGTCCGCTGAGTCGGTGAACCGGAGCCAATGCATCATAGCCTTGAAGATCACAGGTGCCATTGGGGAGGGGTGTAAAACTGGGAGCTGTGCGCTGAAGAAATCTTCTGTGGCCTAGATTTCAAATTGAGCATGAAGTGGCAAAATTGAGGGCTCCGGCCGACTTACCAGGCGAAGCTGCGCATCCTTCCATATCAAACACGGTGATAAGGCTAATGCCTTCTCGAGCAGAGATGCCACTAAGGACGCATTATCTGTATTGAATAAGCCCAATGTTTCTGGGTCAATGCTTCATGAACGTACCTTTATGCTTTTCCAAATTCTCCAAACATACTTTTATCACCTTTCGATAACTCTCAGCCAAGATTTTGGCGTCTGAGCTGTCATCTGGTATTAGTTTGTTAAATTCGGCTAGTAATTCGAGCCACCGAGCTCCTACAGAGAATACTTCCGGAGGGATCTCAGAAGAATTCTCCACGTACTTCACCCTAGAGAAAACAATCTCTTCCAGATTATCCCACAATGTCATGAATATAACATTCAATCCATCCACTTTTAAGCTGGGGTCTGTGGAATCCAAAAGTGCAATATTTTTCTCAGGACTAAGTTTCAACAGCCCATTCGCACAGATAGTGGTTGCTAAGGCGCCCGTTACCCTGAACTTGGACTTTCCTCCTTCCAACAAGTACTCCTCATAAATTGGAATGATTCGCGAGTGGACAATTAACTGCTTTAGGTCTGCAGAGGGTCCTTTGAGCGATAAAATTCTACAAACAACTCCAGAATAAGATGTCCAGCTAAGGAGGGCATGCGTCCGTGATACTGTTGGTCCATTGATCCCGTGAACGTATGCATCAAGAAAATCCTCGATACCTTGGCGGTCCGCTGGGATAACTACCTCTGGGAGTAAATCAAAAAACCGATTTACCTTTGCCCAAAAGTCTGGCTGAGCTCCTTGAGGCCCTTGGCTGACCAATTGACCAAGCAGTGGAATGGCTCTGTTTGATTTCTTTCCCTTCACCAGCAACCAAATATCAGGGTAAACTTCGGTCAGCTGTATCAACGTGTCAAGGTAGTCAGAAACAGACCCAGGTTGAGGAATGGGCATCGATTTCGTAATGACGCTCCTCGCAATGAGATCCAAATTTGGGTGTAAGAAAACTAATACAGTTAGTGGTCTTTATGAGATCACAATATGGTTTATGCTTACCTTGATGCTTTTTTAAGCATCCCCGTAATAGGTTATAGACCGCACTCCGTAAGCTGGGGTCTGCGCTGTATGCGAATTCCCAAAGCCTTGGTTTGCAGAAGAACTTTTGGTATGATTCAGCTGCCTTAGCTATGGTCTCCAGAGGAACATCCACTGCTATGGGTTAGTATATCCTCCGAGCGGCCCGGGGAATCATTTCCACTGACTTAGGATATGGCGTACTGCAGATATACAAGCCCCAATGACTCTGGCAAACTTTGCTTCCGCTTCTTCTGCATTTTTTCCTTGTACTTCGCTACTCAATGTGTACACTTGCTCTCTTTCTACAATATTGGTACTATATGCTAAGATATCTGTGTGGTAGACTTCCCACACCTTTTTGAGTTTTTCAAGCCCGAATGTTTTTATCAGAGATTCTCTGGCAGCCTTCGACACGGTTCGGTCATTATCATATGTCCCACAAAGCCACGGCCCAATGATGTGGGGCATAAACCTTGCGACTTTCTTCTTGTTTGCCGAGCAAATGGTGCCATGTAGTGTGTGGGTAAGCTGGCGCACTCGCTTCGAGTAGTCTACAGACAATCGGGGGTATAGCTGCATCTGCGGTGGTTTAGCAACGGGAACCTTGCTAACGGACAATGGCATACCCACCCATGCCGATAGTACCCCCTCATCGATCTCTTTCTCTGGTACATCATCAATCACATTCGACAACTCCTCCAGAGCCCTTATTTTCGTATTTTCGTGCTCTTTCTTCGATAAGTTTTTGAAAATGATCTGGATAGAGGAATCCCAAATAGCAGACAGATCGAGGGGCTCCCCAACGTGGGAAATCGGGGAAATTGCCAAGGAACTCCCGAAACCAGAGGCAGTTGGAAATGTGAAGGGATTTGAGATCTTCGACATGACTGGGCAGATTTTGGAGGTTTGAGTGTTTGAAGGTTGTGCGTGCACACAATAGTGAGGCACCGTATGGTGGGGTGGGGTGGGGGTTGCAGTAATTGCTAGATGCTCAAGTTCTTTATTGTCACACGTAGAATCGGTTTTTGGGTACTGGTATTGCTTTGGAGGACACTGAATTAAATTAAATACCTACCTAACCTTTGTCAGTATGACTAGTCCTAGACAGAGGGGTTGACTTCTTGGCTCAATGACGGTGTGGCCGCACATGTACTTACTGGTATGAGTAGACATGGATCATAGCACCGTCATTGAGCCAAGAAGTGCAACCCCTCTGTCAAGGACTAGTCATACTGACAAACATTAGAGGTATTTAATTTAATTCAATGTCCTCTAGGGAAATAACATGATATGATATGCACCAATCCACCCGAAAACTAGAGAATACCCCCCCTTCACCTATGGCAACCAGACTACCCTTCATCATATAGCTCCGGAGCAAAATAGAGCTTGCTTTTACCAGCTATATTAACATGGTATGGCGATGTTTTAGTTGATATATGCGCTAATTTCCAGCTCTCGTACTCCGTACCATATCTGCCAATTCCGACTCAGCTCAACGGCCTCTATGGCGGCCTCCGTATCCTCTGCAACTTCTATAACTGCATTCTGCGCTTCCCATACCTACCGCCTTCGGCCTGGGCGGCTTCACAGGCTCTTCCAATGTTCTGTACGGCGCAAATTCCATATCAGCCATTTCTACCGATACCTTGCACCACTGTACTATGCTGTTCGACCTCAGTAAACTTACACTCGTCAAACTACATGATTAACCTATTCCTCCATTCGCTGGCTTTGTACAATGTCTTCTCCGTCAAGCTGATCGATCAACTCAAATGCCATGCATAGCTGCTGTTGTACCTGCTCAGACTTCCAATCATCCTCACAACATTCTGCCACTGCTTTCTTCAACCCAGACAGTACCCATAGGTTTCATTCACCTCCATACTACACTCCGCAAACATTCCTATATATGAATGTATGGTATATCTGAGCTGTAGAGTAATTTTTGATTAGATATACATAGTCCCACAATATGCTTGGTTCTTGATGTAGAAGTTCTTCTCGATATCGCGGGTATGGGTATGCGCTCAAAAATAACTACTGTACTTTTTTTTCCCCTTGAGTCTATACGGCTTTCCCGCCTTAGGCTATGAGGTGGAATAACTACTGTACTATGCACTAGATGCGAGATCTTCATTCGGATATTGCAAAGGTGGGCATCTCGAATACTGCTATGGCGATATCTAATGACCTTGCCACAGAAGTCTGTACTGATATTTCTGAACGCGTACTGTACTATCTGTTTGTAGCAGCTCTTGCTGAAACTTTGCATAAACCGAATCAACATATGGCTACATCCCGTCAAATGTTTTGGGCGACATAGTACAGTGGTTCAGAGCATCGATAGAAATGGGTATCATGGCTTTGGACATTTTGATATGGAATTTGCATTGATATGGTGTTGAAAATTGATGAGTTCTTGAAGGGTATGGAGGGTGAATAATACCCCGTCATGACGTGCCCTCAAGCTGCCACTAGGTATAGGACCGCTTCCAATTGTGCATGAAAAAAAAAAAATGTATGTACATAGAATTGTTTTAGCTGTCCTCCAGTCAAGATATATCAACATTAGCTAAGTAAACAAAAGCAACTGTGGAGTAAAGCTTGATAGAATATTTGCCAGCAAAAACCGCTTGTCCATGATCATACAAACGCCCTTAAACTGCCCTTGTGTTCATGCCTAGGAAGATTCGGTTCCGGCCTCCTCTTGCTTATCTTTCGTCTCCTCTGATTTAACTTCCACTTCTAGGCTATCAACTTCTTCCTCTTCCTTCTCCTTCTCCTTGACTTCCCCACTCTCTAACTCTTTCCCTATCTCAGCCTGGCCCTTCTGTTCCTGCTTGTCCTCCTCACTCGCAACTTCTGCCTCAACCCTTGGAGGCACAGGCTCAAGCTTCCCTTGCTCTTCACTCTCCGCCTCCCCATACTTCTCTTCTTCCCTTTCCCCAGCGTCCTCGGCAGGAGGTGGTGGCGGTGACCCGGGCGGAGGAGTGTCCACCGCTGGTGATGGGGGGGACTTCGATCGTTCCCTGGGAGCACTTCCCATATCCTCTTGCTCCATAACCAACGGTATCTCCTCCCCCTCCCCCTCACTATTCCCTGGCTCGTCTTCCCTATTTCCACTATCCTCCACTACCTCCTCGCCATTAACCAATTCTTCGCTTACCCCCCCACTCACACTCTTCACCTCTTGGGCTCCCTCCATTGGTAGCTCCAAATCAAATGCATCCCCTTCTGCACCTTCACCATCATCACTACTTGAACCACTTCCGCTATGTCCATCAGACTCATCACTATCATCAGAACCATAATCGACCTCATCATCATCATCAGAGCCCTCTTTCTTCTCGTTTTCATCCTGACCCCCTTTAGCGCTAGACCCATCACCTCCCTCACTTCCACTTCCACGGCTGAACTCATCCGCACCGCCTTCCGCTCCATTCTCTGCTTCAGCTGGGATCGTGAGGTTATCCTCAGGTATCAAGTTATACCGTTCTGAAACAGTCTTGAAGAACAGGTACAGTCCCCACTCTCCTTCTACCTCCCAAAACACCCCCCTGTGTTGAAACCACGCATGCGCAAAAATCCTGTATAGCCTCCTAAAAATGCTGCTCAAATGCTTGCCACCCTGAGCCGTCAAATTGAGCCTACTTGGGAAGTATCTCGAACTCGTTAGAATAGTGGCTGCATGGTCTAGTGTATGGCAACTGTAATCGATAGCGCAGCAGCTCTGGGGTGGGTCGTGGACTGCACAGAGATACTGCCATTCACTTGCCCGCATTTGAGGGCACGTTTTGATGGTACAGTTGTCCTGTAGCAATGCAACGATAAGGTGGTTGAGATCCCGCGTGAGCCTGCGTGTGAGCTCATAGCACCATAATTGCGGGTCCACACCAGAAGGTGGATTTGCGATGGCGGCAACTGAGTCCTTTGAGATGGGGATACTGTGAGGCGTGGGCGAGCCAGGAGTCGTTATAGTAGTCTTTTCAGTGAGGAGAGAGGCGAGGTGTTCTTGTAACTGGAATGCCGAGTCTACATCGTGGAGATCGAGGGGAGATGGTCCGGTGCTAATGTCCCTGCATTTAGATCCTGGGCGGATTCGCCGAGTTATAGTGGCTCTTGTCTTGTTTGCGGGTGAGGCGGAAGTGGCTGCGGGCGGGGCAGCTTTCGATATAGGGCAACTTGGAGCAGCTGGAGAGGTTGAGGAACCTTCGATTTGAACTTCAGTGAATGGAGGTGGAGAGGGAAGCCGAGGGGAGGGAGGGGCTGCCATTGCTAGTATGTACTAGAAGGGCAGAACCGTTATACTCAAGTACTCCAAGATATCTGGTGAAGAAACCTCCGTGTTTGTGGGGTTGTTGAAAAAAGTTCAGATGACAGTGTAAACTGGGTGGAGCATAGAAGTAAGCTTGGCAAGCGACTCACGTGATGCGCCTGCACCCCCTATCAATATTTGGTTGGATTGTTATTCTATAGATTTCAGTTTTATTTATTAACAGGATTAGCAGGATGATGGCGGTGGTTCTGGAGAGTCTGATGACAGTTGTTGGGATAAAATTTATTCACGGGGGGGATTTTTTTTTATTAATATTTTGTTAATACAGAAAGTCATAGTAAGAGCTGTAGATATGTATAGGAGGGCAGAGGAAACTCCTGGCTAAAGGTTACTTCAACGTACAATCGTACGAATTGGCACTTATACAGTGAATTAGCACACAAACATACAGAGTATACACGTACCATAAGTCCTAATCTACTGTTGGGCACTAAATGCCGTATGATCGTGCAGTATTAAGGGTTCTCTGTCTTTATACCCAAGACAAGAGTAGGATTATGTGTAAGCCCATAGGTAGAAGAGGAAGCCATTTGATATGGTCACCATATTTGAAAACCAAGAAGTCACGGCTCTGAAGAACTCTCCCTATTACTTCTTGCCCCCTAAGCATATCAATTTTTCTGTGCATCCGCCTCACAACCCGCATTCGGCGAGGAGTATTTACACAGTCTGCTAGAGGGTAGCACATCACAAGGCCATGACGTCGCGTCACAACCCTACCCCACTATATGACGCCACAGTGACAACATCCCCACCATTACCCAGAGCCGTTCCCTGCTTCACGCGCGCAACAACACAAGCCCACGCCATTTCGCAAAAAGAATATCTCCACCCTCCCCAACCGGGGTAATGGCGCCGGCAGCACTAACATAGCAGCCCCCACAGCTACTTCCCCTGTCTCTGGTCACCCTACAACCTCCACCAGAACTCCCTCTCTCGATACGCTGCTCTCTGGACATGCATGTTTACCTCTAGGCTCCTTAGTTGTGATTGAGGAGTCAGGGACAACTGATTTCGGAGGCGCGCTGTTGAGGTATTATGCCGCGGAGGGGGTAGTACAGGGGCATCATGTAA
>Ga0307514_10005917_pt1 | contig 10785 bp, 11 predicted proteins | sample 16_EM_MG_FD_203088 | JGI IMG/M metagenome (GOLD analysis project Ga0307514, IMG submission 203088) | Populus trichocarpa ectomycorrhiza microbial communities from riparian zone in the Pacific Northwest, United States - 16_EM | ecosystem: Host-associated > Plants > Roots > Unclassified | place... | reverse complement strand
TCATACCAGGAGATAATTGGCTTACAACAAACAGGGACAGTACGAGATTACCTTACCAAGCTTGATAGCTTAAATGCATATGCTGCTATCCCCGAGAAACAACTCATTAATATCATCCTGAATAGTCTCATAACCAAGCTCCGAAGTCATATGGTCCACTACGAGTATCTACGATCCACTCCCACCGAATGGCGTCAGAGGCTTATTGAAATGGACATTATTGGAACTGAGTTCTCTGCCAGAAATCAACAGTCAACGTAGAAGCTGCAATCTAGGAAGCGAGGACGAGAAGAACCCCCCAGTACATCCCTTAGGGGAGGCACAGCACCTTCTCGTGACATCAGGGATGCCAAACGACCATATATCAGTCAGGAACATATCAACAAGAGGCTTAAGGACAACCGTTGCTACAAGTGTGGCATAGCTGGACACTATGCTGCTGAATGTAGAAACAACTAGCATAATAGCCCACCATCTCGAAAAATCCAAGCAGCCTCACAACAAACTCCATCAACTGCCTTGGTCAAGCACAAGCCACAAGAAAACAAGCAGAAAGCAGACAAAGGACACTTCCGAATTACGGAGCTAGGTTCGGAAGATGAACAGCCGCAACAGAAAAACGAATAGGGAGTATATCAACTACTGTCGGACGGACTCCTCGTCATACCCCACTACTGACAGTATGAATTACGATCACTGGGGAGGAAGTAGAAGCTGTGGTAGATAGTACAGCAAGTGCACCAGTGGTTGGAAAAAGGTTGGCAATTAAAATGGGTATTTGGAAAAGAGCTAGGAAGGTTAATGTGAAGCGAGGAGATGGGTCTGTACTTTCAGGAGGAAATTATGTGGTTAATAGTTTATTTCGTGTTTATTCTAACGGTTCTCTTTTAGGTAAGTTCTCTCTGAATGCGGAAGTTTTGGATATTGGGAAGAAGGATGTTATATTGGGTTTATCTTGGTTGGTCGAGAATGGATTTGTGGTGGATACTCAAGAAAGGTGTTTAAGGAATATGAAGACTGGTTTGGTAATTCCCTGTTCTATGAGATGGATACCCTCGGTTACACTTATGAATATTAATAACGAGCCTATGGTTGATAGAGATGTACTGCTAATCCTTGACGTCCGCGAACGATACTCTCGTTACGCACAAGTCTTCTCAGGTGAACAGGCAGCTCGTCTACCTGAACACAAGCCATGGGACCATCAAATCCTATTAATCGATTCTAATGTCAAGATACCTACTGGAGCAATCTACAAGACTACGTGGGAAGAAGATGAGGTCCTGCAGAACTATCTCAAGACCGAAGTACCTACTGGCAAAGTCCGTCATTCTCGTTCCTCTACTGGTGCCCCCATCTTGTTCGTCCGCAAAAAAGATGGTTCACTATGCATATCTGTTGATTATCGAGCCCTCAATCGACTTACTATCCCAAACAAATATCCTCTCCCCTTGATTAGTGAACTATTGGACAAGACAAAGGGAGGCAAGTAGTTTACAAGGTTGGACTTGAAGAATGGCTACAACTTATTGAGAATTGCTGTGGGAGATGAGTGGAAGATTGCATTCAGGACCAAGAAGGGATTGTTTGAGTATACTGTCATGCCGTTTGGATTGATGAATGCCCCTGCTAGTTTTCAAGAAATGATGGATACGATATTCAAGGATGCTGAAGGATGTGTTTGGTATCTAGATGACATACTCATATTTGGTGGAGATACAGAAGAAGAACACCAAGCACTAGTCAAAAAGGTCCTAGAAAAGTGTGTCGAGCACGGACTAGCAGTCAACTTACCCAAGTCCAAGTTTCATGTCCAGCAAACCCTCTTTCTCGGACATATCGTCAATGGTCAGCAAGTACAAATGGATCTCGCTAAGCTCGAAGTCATAGCTAAGTGGCCTGTCCCTACCAAGAAGAAAGAAGTACAAGCCTTCTTAGGCTTTGCTAATTATTATCGATAGTTCATTGTTAACTATAGTTCTAAGGCTAGACCTTTAATTGAGTTAACTAAGGACGTACCTTTCTCTTGGGGAGCCGAGCAACAAGCAGCCTTCGATGAACTACGCCAACGATTCATGTCTGCACCTATCCTCACTCAGTTCAATAGAAGTCTTGATACCATTATCGAGACTGACGCTAGCAACCAAGCCATCTCCGGAATCCTCAGTCAATACCATATTACCAATGGCATCAAGCGTCTACACCCCATCGAGTATCATGCTAAGACTCTTACTGCTACCCAATGAAACTAGCCAATTTATGATAAAGAGCTATTTGCTATTGTGGATAGTTTCCGGAAGTGGAGAGACTGGCTAGTTGGTGTACATGTGAACGTCTATACAAATCATCAGGGTCTACAATACTTCAATACAAAGTAGAAACTCAACTCTCGTCAGGCGTTATGGTACCTCCGCATGTTCAAATTTTTTTACACTATTCACTACAAACCTGGATCAAAGATGGGCAAGGCTGATGGCCTGTCTAGACATTCAGAGGAGGAGAAATCTGGTATGGAAGCCCGATTTTTTGATGAAGGACAGTTGTTAGTAGATGGGGAGGACGAAGAACCTGATGCAGAAGATATGGAACTGTCTAGGATTGATGTGTCGACTTGGGATGAGAAAGATGGATTGTGGATTGTGCCTCCGGAGTTTCGAACTAATGTACTACCGCAGCATCATGACAGTGAAGTAGCAGGGCATTGGGGTAGGTATCGGACTCAAGAGCTAGTCTCTCGGAATTTTGTTTGGGATGGATGGCAAGAAGATGTGTTGAAGTATGTGGTGGGATGTATGAGATGTCAGAAGGCAAAGACAGACAGGCATAGCAGGCAAACGAAGTTGGTACCAATCCCAACTGGGGAACGACCTTTTGAAGAGATAGCTATGGATTTCATTGGTGAGTTACCAGAGTCCGAAGGCTTTAATGCTATCCTTGTTGTTACTGATCGATTCACCAAAGTACAACACTATATACCTGCAAAAACAACTTGGACAGCCTTGGACGTCGCCACTGTATACATCAATGAGATCTGGAGACTCTATAGCCTACTAAAGCACCTCATCTCTGATCGTGGGCCTCAATTTGCTTCCAACTTCCTCAAAGAAATCAACAAGAGCCTCGGGATTAACCTTCGCCAGTCAACAGCCTACCACCCTCAGACCGATGGACTAGCAGAGCGAGCAGTCCAGACTCTCAAGCAATACCTTCGAATCTACTGCCATGATAGACAACATCGATGGAGAACTTGGCTACCTCTTGCTGAGTTTGCATACAATACTGCCGTCACATCTACCCACAAGTACTCTCCTTACTGCAGCCTGTATGGCTTTGACTCTCGCACAATACACCTCTCTGATGACCATGAATTCTCCTCTCCTGCTGCCGAAGAATGGCTTGACCGTATGACAACAGTACACAACCAAGTGCATAATACCCTTAAGCAGATCAACAACAAACGAAGTGCCATATACCTTGAAAAAGCACGAAGATTTGCAGTCAATGATTGGGTACTAGTGGACCGCCGGAACCTTCAAATCCGAGCAGGCTATAACCGATCCTTAACTAATATGTGGATAGGACCCTACAAGGTTCTAGAAGCTATTGGTTTACACGCTTATCGATTGGAAGTACCAGAAGGAACCCGGTGGCATAACGTTGTGCACACAACCCTACTGAAGCCATTCCACAGGAGAGACGAAGACCAGGACATAGACGAAGATGACTCAGATGTTTACGAAGTCAAGTCCATTGTCAATTCCCGCAAGATTAGAGGAGTGGTCAAATACCGTGTGCGTTGGGTTGGGTATACCAAGTTTGAAGATACTTGGGAGACGTGGGATAAGTTGGATAATTGCCTTAAGAAGCTACGAGAGTTCCGAAAACGCCACCCCAATAAGCCCCGAGATGAGAGAGAAGTTTAAGAGATTAAGAGACAGCATCAAGTGAATGCTCTTGAAGTACATAGTATGTTTTACCTCCTCCTATTCATCGCTTTTTCCCACTGGGTTTTTTAGTGATAGGAAAGGTTTTTAACGGCCATAGTATACATGTGTAGACACACCGGTCTTGTAGAACTCCAGATTCTGGGGAGGAGGGTATCTAGATCGTGAAGCGTTAGTACCCGTGGCCACCAAGTTACTCGAGGTATTACTAACACGACCTGCTTCTAGAGATTACTTGAAACTTGTATTTAGGCATGGACGCCTGCCTCGAAAGGGGGAGTAATGTTACAACTCTGGTAAGAAGACCTTCCTGGTGCAGCCAGGAACCCCAATACCAACTGAACTCGCTAACTCGGAGGCCTGATCAACCTCTAGGTAAAAGGCAGTTAGTGTATCGACGTAGCATGACGTTAAGGATTGAGCAAGAAGAAGTGTGTGACCTCAGATGACCTCTCATGTATGTTTATCTATAGTTGTTTGATATTACGTTTGGGAAACTATGTGTTGGATTGTCATTATTGGATGGATTGTTTGTTATCTTATGTATGTCAGCCTGAGTGTAATGCGTTGGGAAACAGGCTGCAGAATATATGTACTTAAGCGCCGAGTATCCGAATTGGGAAGTCACTTCCCAATCAGGATGCTTGGCTGACGAGTCTTGCTATTCCTTAATAGGAGTGACAACACAGATCTGATAACTCGTTATCAGATCAACGCTTCTATAAAAGCGAGCTGAGTTAGTTAGTTAAAAATACAAGCCCCAAGCGGTGTTCTGATTCTTATATCTCGTTCCTATCGAACACGCAAATAACGCCGGTATTATTTATCGTTTACACTTCGACTACTTTGTCTCTTACCCCCCTATCTATAAGCGTATTTGTAGTACCGCCGTTACATGTGGTTTTCCCCTAGTTATTTTCTGAAAGTTTCGGAGGAGTGCCTGTTATAAGTAGAGTTAGAAGAGGAAGTTTTGGTGGAGATACCCAGTATTGATATTGCGGAAGTGCCTCAGAGATCAGAAAGGATTGAAGAGTGGGGAAAAAAGGCGAGGTTGAGAGTAAGGGTGATGTAAGAAGTGCCCTTGTACAATGTTAAGGTGGCGGAAGTAGTGGCGGAGGAAGAAAATGCAGAAGACTCACCGTGGAGAGGTATGTCCTTGACGCCAGTGGAGAAGAGGAAGTTGGAGGCAGTTCGTTATGTGAGAGCATACCTGAAGGATAGATCGCTTCCTACGGAGGTGTCACAAAGGCCGATAATTCCAATAATCAAATCGCTAGCCCGAGGTATGTCGCTGGAGGGTGATCATATCTAGAAGATCACCAGGAGGCATAAGTGTAGAGTTAAGATGTTGGATTCTGCGGAAAGTGTCAGAAGGGTGTTTCAAATATGCTATGAAGGATTGGGGCACCGCCAGCTGGGGTCAGCATATGATTACTTTAGCAAGAGGTATTGGGTTCCAGTGGCCGCCAAACTAATTCAGAGGCATATTGAGGCTTGCAAATCATGCCAGGCATTTTCGAAGCCTAACAAATTTCAGTTACCTGGATATATTCCACAAGGAGGGGATGTTTTCTCACATTGGTTGATTGATTTTGCTGGTCCCTTTCCGAAGGATGCAGAGACAGGCTGTGAGTATGTGTGCTTAGCAGTGGATTGGCTTTCAAGATGGGTTGAGGGGGAACCTACAATGGATGCTTTCTCTGAAACAGCGGCAGATTTCATATACCGGAAAATAGTCTGTTGATATGGCTGTCCAGAATCCTTGCAATCGGACAATGGCCCTCATTTTATCAACCCAATTATTAGAGCGTTGGTACGAACCCTGCGCATACATCACCATATGTCGACGCCCTATTATCTGCAAAGTAATGGATCCCAAGTGGAAATAATTCTTGTTTAATTCCAACTCTCATAGCCTCATATATTCACTTTTCTTACAGCCAACCTATTTCGTAATCCCCTGTATTTCTGCAGGATCATTCTGGCAGTAATGCACCTTGGTCCTTCTGCACTATTTCCGACCAGCTACTATCTACACCTATATACAATACAACCCAAAATTTTGAGCCTATTAGAGAGGTTTTACTACCTTTTTGATCTGACTGTAACCACAGCAACTAGGCTAGCTAATGCATGTGCTGGGTTCGTGCTTAAGGATGGCAAGGATAAAAGATGTCAATGGATCCCTTACGTGGCTTCAATGTACTGCCCCATCAGCTGTAACCCCCATAATATTGTTCGCCATATCTGATGATTACTAATGAGAGATAGGACGAGAGATATCTATAATTATTTTAGCGCGTAGGTAGATAAGAGACTGGGACGAACAATGGAATAGTAAACCTCTTGGTGGGTGAGATATCTAGCGTGAAAAGTAGTATATAAAACCTCTCCAATAATTTGGTCCCATGTTGGGCACTAAAATGCGGTAATGGGGTGATTCACATCCTAATCCCGATGATGTGCGGGGTAGGTACGTAGCACCTTTTGCTAGAATAAATCAATCATGGACCTATTACTGCGTCTCTAGTAGCTCGGAAAATCCCCTGCAGGACTCTTGCCAGTCCTACCAGTACCTAAGGTTAATAGAGAAGGGCTCGAGTTGGCCTTACTCGGTTTGGGTTTGCAATCATGTGATACCAATCAATCTGCATACGCTAATGATGGAGCCATTGGATCCAGGTGTTCTGAGTTACACAACACCAAAACGTACATTATGTACTTAGCGTAGCAATAGACGAATCAGATCTATCGATCCAACGGCCTGCAGGACGTAGTGGGCGGCTGAACATCAACTTGTGTTGCAGGCCGTTCGCGAGCCTCAGGTGTGTAGGGGAGATAAATATATATATATGCAGTATCGGAAAGTTGAAACCTCGAGAACTTTGGATCGATAGTCAACATGTCGTTCATCATTTCCCGCTACTTTAAATCCCACAAGACACGAAGTAAGGTGGGGTCTCCACAGCGTTCGGGTTCCACCACAGCAAACCCTGATCGGGGGGGTCCAGCACAGTCTGCGCATGCAGCCAGCAATATTGATAGTATTCCTGACCGGTTGGGAACTCAAAGTGGAAGTAAACTACCCGGTACCCGGTCCGCTGATATCAATCGGAATGTGATTGATAGCTCCCGGAGCACCCCAGGACTCCTCCGGCTTCCACCCGAAATCCTCCTCATGATATCCACACTTCTCACCCAGTTTCACGATCTCAACTCACTCATACTCACCCATCCCCGCCTCGCTGCCTCCGCTCTCTCAACTGTGCTCTACCAGCGAGCCATCTCTCCCTCTGGCTATGGCGGTGCCTACCTGCTCCGTGACGCTGTCACCAACAGTGTACATTCCCGCATGCGGATCCTCCTCACCTCATACGGCATTGACCCCAACACAGCTGGAAGGCGAGGGCAAACACTCCTCCATACCGCCGTCTCAAATTCTGACATCACCTCCGCACGAATCCTCCTTGAAGCAGGGATCAACGTGAATGCCACTGATAGCACACGTACCACTGCATTGCACCTAGCGAGCCGAAGTGGAAATGCTGAAATGATCTCCTTGCTCGCCTCTCACCATGCAAATCTGGAAGCTGTGGACAGTGAGGGCCGCACCCCATTCCACAGAGTGCTAGATTGTAGCTCCAACGAGAGTCGTATAGCTGCAGTCAGCGCCTCCCTCCGATTCGGGGCGAACCCAAATGTTTTTGTACGCCTCCCTCGCACCTCGACCACACCGGCCCTAGGATGGTCGCCTCTCCATTCTGCGGCAGTTGACTGCCCTGACTCACAAACCATGATCCGGCTCCTAGTTGAATACGGAGCGGACCTCGAGCAGCCACTACTAAACACTGACCCACCATGTACACCACTAGCGCTAGTTGCCGAGTTCCTGGTCTGGTTCCACTTAGAGCATGCTGAAGCTACACACCGAAGCCTGGCCTGGTTCCGCTCTAAGCACGCCAATGCTACACACCAAAACCTGGTTAGGGAATACGATGAACATTGGAAGGCAGTGGAGTTGTTACTTGAGCTAGGGGCGGACATTGAGCCGGCGCTGCTTGCAATGAATCAACGACCGAACTTGGGTCCGAGAGGAACGAATATAGGGAATCAGCACCCAGTGTTCTTGTATCGCTCGGTTTTGCCTGACCGGCGGACGAAAGTGCATGAACACAATAGACGGTCTGCACCGCTGATACCAGAAGACAGGTGGGAGATGGCGAGCAAATGCGTGAAGGAGGGACTGGAAAGAGCTAGAGACCGGGTTAGGGGAAGTAAGTCTATATTCCAGAAGATTACCATCCTGACATGTAATCTATGTTAAGACTACTTTGGGTGCGCACCTCGCAATATATTTGTGACAAGGAGAGATGTTGATGCTGGATTGTGCAGAGCCAAACGTCAGGCGAGTGGTGCAAGGTTCGAAAAGCTGGTTTATGCCTTTGCAGTGAGTTGTGTGCATATTGGAGAGGGCCCTTATGACCGCTGGCGACACCCCAAACGTGGCCACAGGCGAATGAATTGAACATCTGCACTATATCTTCTTCAATTTTGCATTCTATATACCCCAAATCCTAATGATAACGGTCAGCAGTTGTTGGAATACCCTCACACATGCGATTACCGATTCCTTAAGAAAGCAAAAATACCCTCGCACCAGCGTCACATGAATTTCTGGATTCTAATTGGGAAAGTCGCGAAAACAGATGAACGATATAACGTATTTGGCGGGGATCCGGCGCACTATCGAGATATGGCGCACTACCAGGATGCATGTATTTAATCGTTAAATAATCGAATTACTATGCAAGTGGGCTCAAATTGAAACGAGAGCTATAGTGTTTACATAGGAGTTATCTTCAAGTGCCGTCCTGGGGTGAGTATTGATCTATGAGGTATCAAAGGATGGAAGATAGGAATTGGGGTGTGTATGGACCAAAAATTGACACGATTGAATTATGGCCTGAAAGCACTAGTGGGGCTCAAGAATATGATGTATAACAAATGTGGGCTCAGTCTCAGGACCAACGGCCTACTTACCATCTGCAAGAGAAGTAGTAAAATACATAGCAGATTATGCTAAAAAATACAATGCAGGTGGAATACAGGATCCTAATGGGGAAAATCATGGAAACAGACGAACGATATAAGCGCAGGTTTTCGCATGTATTTAGAGCTCTGTTCATTAGAGCATCAGCACTGTTTAAGTCTTCTTGAGTACTACAGCATCAATAAACTCTTGTATCTACAGTATGTATCTGTCTTTTCTTACAGCAACCCCTCCATGCCCTCGTTTATATGTTCATATTATACATATCTGTGTACATATCCTAGTTTTAATGAGATTCTGGACAGTCTTAGTTTTAGTATAACTGTAATCAATTATTATCCATTGTATATGTTCTGGGCCGCTCATGGGCAACACATACCTCCCCCGGGCAATTTATATAATTCCTTAATTATTGTAGACAACGCAGTTGAATTGATTGCCAAACTAGAGCTAACTTATATCTATAGCACAGAAATAACTGCATGCGGCTTCAAAACCCCCCCCGAAAAAAATCTATGAGTGACTCCATCAAGCAACTCCGGATGTCCTTTCACAGCCCAATTTGTGTCCGTTCGCCCCAAAATGAGAGGTTACCACCGTCATGACCAGTTGGCACTTTTGTGTAACAATACATAGAGCATTTGAAGTAATTTTTAAATCATTGGCAGTGGCGATTTGGGCAGGACTTTTTGCAGACACATGAGGCAGAAGCCTGTGTGGTGGTAGATGCCTGGCGAGTACCTAGTGTTGGCTAATCTAAGTGTGGTTTGTCTAGCTTCCGGAGTATCTGGAATATCATCTTCCAAACCCATAAGGTCCGTAGCTGGTTGAAGGTCCTTAGTTGGGTAAGTATACCGTACTTACTTGGTTAATAGTTGGTGGTGCTCCGGCTGTGGTTTTGTAATAACTTTTGCATATAGCCGCTTGTTATCAGTTTTGACTCTGTCTTCGCTTGGAATACCTATACTAACTTCCGATTAAATGGTTCATTCAAATTTCTGCCCTATCAACTAAAGATCAGGCTAGAGTGGCAGGTACGAGAACATATACTAACCATAGGTGGTAGATGTAGAAGAAATATCTTTGATGTTATGAGGCTGGCCCTCATTCTCGGAGGGGGATGTTCCAATTTCCTTAGAATCTATCTCTTGTTTAACTTCTGCTGTACTTATCCTGTTGGATTAACTGTACAATGCCAGATCTCAACTCGGTTTTTATACCACGGATACAGAGCACGTTCAGTCATAGATTTGTATTTTATATCTATACCTTACATCCATCCAGTCTATATCTTACATCAGATTGGTAGCCCTATGGGTTCAAAATCGGTGTAAATTCCTGCTGCTACCAAGTGAAATTTCCCGTAACAGTAGCACCACAAGATTCGCCCGCGAAAATTTGTCCTGTGTAATATTCCGGTGTACAATCCTGCATTGCTTCAGTAAAATCTGAGGATTTGTAATCGCTTGTAACGCCCACCTGAGCTGCTTCCAGGCTTGCACCAGATAAACCGCAGGTTTTCTTTACACTGAACAAGCATGGGTTGCTCATGACTTTGGATATACTACAGCATCAGTATATAGTAGTCCAGTCACAGGGAATTTTCATGATTCACACAGGAGTAAACCTGTTTCTAAACTTGAAATAAGCGCTGTGGTGATTGAATACAAAATACTAAAATGCTAAAATAGTTATAAATTGCGTAATAAGTAAGACTCGAACATGAGCTTATTATTCATAGTACTTAATGTTTATCACTAGATTGTTTTTGCTGACCCGTCTCTCGAGTTC
>Ga0307514_10005915_pt1 | contig 10786 bp, 6 predicted proteins | sample 16_EM_MG_FD_203088 | JGI IMG/M metagenome (GOLD analysis project Ga0307514, IMG submission 203088) | Populus trichocarpa ectomycorrhiza microbial communities from riparian zone in the Pacific Northwest, United States - 16_EM | ecosystem: Host-associated > Plants > Roots > Unclassified | place... | reverse complement strand
AGGATCTTTAGTTCCCAATCTGGTATTCCTATGCCATCTTACCCCGAGGCAACAACTGGTAACACAAGAACCAGTTAAGATACCTAACTGAGAAGTTAGCTAACTGCCAAGCACTAATGGATCAATACCAATGACGGCCAAGGCACGTATTCACCCCACGAGAGAGATATAATATACTTCCGTGGGGCTTATTCCATGATGCTGTGTACAATAGCTCATAACCGGCGAGGTCTCCAGACCGCTGACATGAGCAAGTGCCCCTATGGTTACTATTGGAGCCGGATGGTACAGGCAAACCTCAATAATTGCATAACGTCAGGACCAATATTTATAGAGGTATCATGTGCATGTTGGTAATATGATATAATAAAATAAGCTAGCTACACATGCCTCCACTACCCCACTACCCTACTACTGCACTATCCTCCCTAACCCAGCTGTCTCTGCTGCACTTAATGAACTGGAAGGTTGGAAATATGAAGTGATTAGTGTTTGCCGTTGTGGTTTCCGAACCTGGCCATTTCTCCAACCATATCTCCTCTAGCACCATAGTCTCATGATCATCTTGTTTCATTTCGGCTTCAGCTCATGCATCAGCTGTAAATACCTACCTAAATTTACATATTTTCATAGATCTGCCACCGTGTCATTAGTTACGTACGTATATCTGCTGCGATACTTACTATAGTTCCTAGCATAGAGCTTCGGGCAGTGGGGCCTGTGCCAGCTCAGAGCAAGGCTGGCTAGAAGGAATCATAGCTACTTCTTGATGCTAACAGTGCAGCTATAATAATAGGAGAGATTTGATACAGTGGAGAGTCACTACGCTAGGAGTCACATGTGTGTGGGAATGGATTTCACCAGGCATAGGCAAACTGGTTCGCTGGCAATAGCTAACTCATCCTAAGACTCCAGAATAGGAAGAAGTACCTATTTGCTATTACTGGTGGAATTCGATGCTCCATCTGTTACGTGTATTAAGGAGTCGGGGAGAGGTTATGGAATATATTCACTACAAAGCACAGAGAATGTAGGAGTCAGCAAGAATGCTTGGCATTATTTCGCTTCTTAAACTGGGTTCATCAAGGGTAATGTATTTAAGGACCAGGAGTGAGACATTATCTAACACAAGAGGACTTGTATGCATATATGGCTGGTTAAATGTAATACTAAATAAAGTCGCGTGCCTAGAGTTTGGCCAAAACTCGCAATATAGTATTACGTGAACAGATAAGTATAAATCAGAGCGCTCAGAAATATTTCAGCCAAAACCCAACACGAGAAAACCCCCCTATACCCAGTTACTTTAAGAAATCCTCACCCCATTTATATCAATGTCCCATATAAGCCAGGCCGAGCCCATCACACTAGTAACCTCCAATCAAACCCTGTCAATCCAGTCCCGGCACCAGATGCATCAAAGCAGCTTAATACGTAAAGCAATCAATCCCCAAGCTAGAAGCCCTATTCTCAACTAAGGGAGATGGAACAGTCATATTTGCGTCACTCCAACTAGCCGCTGAGGTAGCAAGTATTTTCCCTCGGCAGCCAGGAAGGTCATAGAGCATGAATCTGCAAGGGTTCTTGGTGGCGCGATCCCACCTGAAAGAGGATATCATGTTATCGAATGGCCATATGAAGTCAAGGCAGACGTTGTCCGAGAGGCCGCCACGGGCATGGACGGTCAAGCCTACAAAGTTCAGGGCGGAATAGCCCTTGAAGTCCCAGACGGCTGCGGTGGAGGCGACAGAGGCGGTTGCAGTGAGGAGGGTGAAGACGGTGGTGAGTTGCATTTTGAGTAAGGTTGTAAGCTACAATTCGAATATCAGTCTTGAATATACACGGGATTGAGAGGGAGTGTGGTTCGGAGAGACTCACAGACGTAAAGGCTTTGTTTACAGAAGAAATTATATGCTTGAAGGTCTTCGAACTGGGCTGCTGTGAGGATAGGGGATTCGAACTTGGAGGGTATTCTGGTTGATATTTATACAGTAGAGCGATTAAGCACTTCAATCCAGATTACTTAGAACCGCTCATTCCTGTCAATATAGAGAAGGAACTCCCGAGGCTCTTGGTTCCTAATCCGGTACTCCTATGTTCATCTTACCCCCTGACTCAATAATACACGAACCTATTGAGGTAATTGGATTGGCCCACCTAAGTTTCATGATCAGTTGACTACTAACTATGCGTCAGTGATACTAGATTCTTCTTGCTACTTCCTCATTCCTTGTAACTATGCTAACTATCGAGTCACAAGCAGTATATTACGCCTGAGCATGAGACATGGCCCAGGACCGTGGTCTCGAGACTTTGTAGACCTTGAGCACAAAACTTGGTGCGTAGGCCTTTAAGCATGAGAATAACACTAACATGTTTAGGCTTCCATACTTCCTCAGGAGCTATCCGACTGTCTCCATAGATATCTGCATGACACAGCCAATGAGAAATTTTCACAAAAGGTTACAAGACGCCTCGTCTCGTGCCCAGGCGTACTACAGCATATCTAGAGATTGCCCAACTGTTAGTAGCTGGAATCATGCCCTATGAGTATATCTGACCAATGCCAGCCAAGGTATGTATTCAGATTTGATATCTTATCCAATTGGACTTATCTGACATCTGTACTTATTCCAGAATACCACGGAACTCTCTGCTTACTATAGCTACCAGCATGAAGCCCTGGCCAGCAAGGCCTGTGCCAGCTCAGACCCAGGCTGCCTAGAAGGGATCATAGCTACTTCATGATCTTAGCGGTGCGACTACCTCTTAGGTTATTTCTTATTGATATGCATAGCCAATATGGCAAGGCGCTTCTCTTGCTACAAGCATATGTATATAGCAAAAAAAAACAAGAATATTCCAGTAACAAAAAAATCCCCATTTACTGTGGAACTGGCGGAGGTATGCTTGTAAGGAGAGATCTCTGTAATCTTACAGATCTAATGTTGGCATAGTAGAAATTTGCCGATGGAATTGAGTTTGTGCTGCATAGCATAAGTACATAGAATAATAGTCTACAAACGGCTGCCTCTTCTGCTGCTGGCTGCTTTAATTGGCTCCTCACGATATGTTGATATTCCACGCGTTTTCTTCTGCATTGTTCCAATGTGATGGGTTTACAGCTGTCAAGTAACTTCACCAATTCTTACATGTTATTGCATTGCATGTACTGAGGTCGGTTCCCCATCCATTACGTTGGGCAAATACTCACTGGTAGACTCGGTTATTCTCCGGTTGCTAATGAAGTTGTGTTGACAGCCTAACCTACTACCAAGTCGATGCGGCTGGGGCCTGAGGATAAATATACCACCTTCCAACCTCGAGGTGTCAATTGCCTTAACTACCAGGATATTCCAGCACATTTTTTCTTTTTGAGTCTATACATCTGCAGAGCCTAAGGCTATGAGATGGATTCCAGCGGTGGAGAATCCAAGGCATATGCGAGCAAAGAAAATATCGAGAAGAGCACGGGGGCCATATACAAGAGAGTTCAAGCTCAAAGCATTGAGTATGCATAAAGAGAAAAAAGATAGCCCTTATTAAGTAAATCTTTTAGGCAGGCAAGTATCTATTTCTATATCTCCTGATACTGAAGATATGAAACTTCATATACGTGGCCCTGATATCAAAGTTGGAGAATGGCAAATTGAAGATACTGTAGTTACTCCCGAAATGTGAAGTGTTAGTACTAATATGAATAGGAATTTTGAAAAGATTTCGACCACAAGTCTGATGTGTAGCTAGCTTAGATATTATATTGCCACGTTCACGTGATACCACATGATACCTCTATAAATGCATAACCCCTCTAACAGCATAACAGCCCCTCACGGCCGTAGAGTAGACTCAAAAAAAAAGCCCCCAGTCCCGACATTATGCTATTATTCCTTGGGCTGGTGAGACACTGCCACTTTTGCATTAGTTGGCCACTCCTACATGATCTATTATTTTTATTACCCTGAACAATATATTCCTCACTGCGTTCGGAGTATGGGGGCTTGGAATAAGACTACAATAGATTTATCGCAATTCATGCAGGAGTGGTGGGTTTGTCATCAGGCCCAAGTGATAGGTACATGTATATAGATGAAGTCGAATTAGTATTGGTGCAATCAATTAATAGAAATGTCTTAGAAAGCAACCAAGACAGAGACAGTGTTGGGGCTCGAAGTATTGCTATTACACATGCTTTACTACAGCATGGAAGTGGCTACATCAAGAAAGAGCGACAAGGCATTTGAGTAGTGTGATATTTCACTACCACTTGTAGAAGTCATCATAAGCTGCATTATCTTCTGACTGTAATATTAGAGGTTGTAGATGTTCATTTTTTTTTTTTTTTTGAGTCTATACGCCTTTCCCCAGAAGGGAACCTTAGGCTATGAGGTGGATAGATGTTCAGTACAGGCTTACAATAAGCGGAATATGTACATATCAGTTCATTTCCACTTCTGAGTCTATACGCTATAGGCTAAGAGACGGAAATATTAGTTCATTATGTATGTATTGGTGCGGCTGGGGGTATATTGTTTCTACTAATCTTATTTGTGCTGATACAGCCTTACTTTTCCAACAGCATTGTTTCTACCAATCTTATTTGCGCTCTGCGGTACGACCTTGCTTTTCCAATGTTATTTGCGTGCTGCAGAAAGGCCTTATTTTTCTTGCATTTGTTTTCCTCAAGGTGCTTGTGTAGCATGAGCTTGTGTAGCGTGAGCTTGTGTAGCGTGAGCTTGTGTAGGTGCTAGTGGAAACTGACGGTAATGCTAGCAACGGTAGTCAAAACTAGCATATATACCGGTAGGTAGGTAGACGTGTGGAGCTGAGTGCTTATTCTTATTGGGATCCCAGTTTTTGTGTAGCAAGCAACGAGCCTTCTTGGCACTGTCACATCGTTGGCCCTCACAAATCCCGAGTCAATTTGAATTTGCTTTTGCCCCATAATTACAACTTGTGGAGCCCTGCCATAGGTAGACACCATCGTATATATAAACCTCTGCGCCAAGTGTTACGAGAATAGATTGTAAGGATTCACATGGTAGAAAAGGATTGGCAGGCCTATCTCACCCAGAATATAGATAGATACTTGTAGACTCGAGTGTCATCCTGCATACAGGTGTCTTGAGTCCCGCTCTGGCAGCTGATAAAGTTCGAATCACCAAGAAAAAAAAAGCAAGATGTTCTGTTCCACCCCCTGTGAGCCCTACGTTATTGGTGGGGTAAATTTAAATAATTATACTCAGTACGCTAGTCCTATCGTGTACTGAGGTTAAGTTGACGCCATCCTTTTCAGCAGTGCCTGGCGAATATTTGCCGGATATATCTGTAGGCCCAACATGAGAGGCCCAATGGAATATGGGGAGTCGAGGCTACATACAAGTCCTCTAAGGCCTTGGAATAGATTGAGTGCAGACTAGCACATGTCATATTTTTGAGTTCTGTAGGGCGATGTACATGCAGGCATGAGGTTAAATATCCCTGTTCGCTTACTACGTGACACACTTGAACTGGTGCCTCCTTTTTTAACATCTTTGCATGGCAGGGACAACAGCCCTAGACAATCTCTTCCAATTTTAATTCCCCTCCAATTTGTAAACCGTGAGTACCTGAATGGCCTTTATATTTTCCCCTATTGGAAAATCCTAGTCCAACAGATTGCAACTGGGTATACCTAGTTAGGAGGGCCTAGGTACGTCATAGAACGTGCCTCCCCATTCTATAGGTTGTCACTCGTAATTACGCAATAGGTATATAGTCAGGATACGGAAATAGGGCAGGGACTGGCCCGGAGGAGAGAGAGACCATCGGGGTATCCCGAAGTTGCAGTCCATCGCCATATTCTAGATAGGATAGATGCGATTAATGAATTGTTAAAAAAAACAGGATACGGAAATAAAATTGCAGAATTGCGGCTTGACTTACTTGACTGATTGTCATGTGTACAGGCCTCGTATCAACAAGCCCACCTCCAGCGGGTTGATTCCTGTTCTTTTTATCACGCGAGTTGTGAACTTTCAGGTTTCATAGACACTAGATTATAGCAGGGGCTCGAGGGGTGTTGGCGCTCTGTGTTTGGGGATTTTGTTGGAGAGTGGGATATATCGAATGTTTTTGCCTCCAGGCACCTCGGCCAATCAATCTCCCCATTTCCGTCTATTGAGTAAGCGTGACAAGTGCATTGCTAGTGGACGCCCCGTAGAATAGAGTAGGGTATGTCGCGAGATGGCATCCTCCGTATGCAGTTAGAGTACAATAGCTAGTATAATTGACCAATTGGTGGGACAATTAAACCCAGGCCCAACCGAAAGCAGATTGGTTGCCCATGGTGCCCAGGCGTCAAATTTAGATGTTATCCGTTACAAGGCAAGAGTCTGTACATGCAGTGGCATGACCTTCGCCATGTTCTAGATAGGACGAATGCGATTAATGATTCTTGAAAAAAAAAAGTGGCATGACCTCGGCTGACGCGTATCACCATAGACAGAGGACTCCAGATCGAACACGTCACTGGCAAGGCAAGACCTGAGTCCGGAACTTTAGGCAGCATGGATCAACACAGTCCAGTGCCCGGGCCCAGAGTGTGGAATAGCGTAGATCAACATGTTTTAGTGCCCAGGCCAGAGGTATTGATCGCATTGGTCGATCGAGATTGCTGGTACTCTATCGGGTGGAGTAGTTGTGTTTTCTCCTACGAGAAGGGGGCTGCTGTCTATGAGAGGACGAGAAGTGGTGCGAGCGTCGCAAATTTTCTTTTGTGAGGTATCTACATGTAGGTAGAGAAAGGGGATGAGGGGCGGGGCTGTCCATCGCCGTACTCTAGATAGGCTGAATGCGATTAATGATTCCTCAATGAAAAAAGGGGGGGGTCCCTGTCAAATCAAACCCCAGAACTGGACATGGCACTGCCAGATCACTATTCGCACATACATAGAAGGGCAAGATGTTGGAGGAAGGGGACTTGGGGGAAGGATAACCCGCTGGGCGTCAGCCCAGGGATATAGTCTCTCAAAATTACGCATTACTCGTATGCCTCCGTTAAGGGGGATATGATGAGCCACTTGGGAACCTGGGTGGATTCAAGGGGAAGGGGAGTTAATTTGCCGGCGCAACTGTTTGAATGCGAGTAATGAGTCGCTCCTCCACCCCCAAAAAGGGTGTCAACTGGAGAACCAGCTTGCGAGTGAGGGTGGTGGTGCAACGGTGGAACGGGTCAGCGAGTCCAATCCTCCCTTGGCCAAGCCCCAGAGCGGGAGCAATAATGGTCAGGTTTGAATACCCGTAGTTGCACGTACCTGTAAACTTTCCGAAACCGAAATTATGATAATACGGTGGGGCAGGAACTTCTTGAAGCGATATCACACACCTAGTTAAACGATTACTCTGTCTGTGGCCATTGGGTGCATTTAGCTGCTACAATATCCACCCAACGACAGTGGATTCGTGGTTTCAGTGAGGGTGTGGTATTGGGATTGGTCATTTTAATGAAGAGGGACTGCTGTGTAGTGGTGGTGTAAGCTAATTAGACTCATAGGAATTACAGAGATCGAGCTTGGCGGGCCGGCAGCTGGGGCTCGAAGGGACAACACAATACCGGTGTCTTATCTCAGCTCGGATGCGCACTCATACTATACTCATACTCCCATGAATTGCTGGCGTACATTCAACTTGCAGAATGGAAGATGCATGCACGCAAATTATTTGCTCCAACTCTAGGTCCTGTCTAGCGTCCTAGCTATGTTTCCATCCCAGCCAGCCTTGCTCTGGGCTGGGACTGGTAGTAAGCAGAGAGGTCCGTATCCTGTATAAGTATTTTTATTGATTTGTCAGAAGACGTAGACATTAGTTACCACACTGCTCGGAGGACGAGCAGCTTGTATAGAAACTCTTAGTGATGCATGTCATGTGAGTGGTCTGGAGTCCGAGCCAGTTATGTGCTACCGTACGCAACATTATTGCATACTTAGGTGCAGATAAAGATAAGCTCGAGAGAAGATATATCTCTAGTGGGCTGAATTACGTGCCTTGGCTGGTATTGGTTTATACAGTTATATGTAGGTACAGCTCCGGGAGAGGCTGGCAGTAGGAGATATGCTGCTTGCGACAGCTCCAGGCTCGATAGTGTGCATAACTACGAGGAGTGAGTTACTAAAGGAGTATTACGGACTTATAGTTGAGGTGCACCCGATCCCAGGATCGTGCTTGGCAGTCGCAAATACCCTAATAAGTTAGTGTAGCGGGCACCGGCCTAATAGGTTCTGGTGTTACCTCGGGTGTTGCCTCGGAGTAAGATGAATACCGGATTGGGAACATGGAGATGGGAATACCGGATTGGGAATCAAAGACGCTTGCATGTTCCTTCTTTGTATTGATATGAATGAACGATTCTAAGTAATCTGCTCGAAATCCTGCTCTGTGCTTAACGTGCATTGTGCGTTCTAATGTATAAATACCAACCTGAGTGCCCTCCAAGTTCGAATCCCCCATCCTCACAGCAGCCCAGTTCTAAGATCCTCAAGTATATAATCTCTTCTGCAAACAAAGCCTCTACCTCTGTAAGTCTCTGGACCACACTCCCTCGCAATGCTGTGATATTAAGACTGATATTCGAACTCTAGCCTACAGCTCCACTCAAAATGCAATTTACCACCATCTTCACCCTCCTCACCGCTACCGCCTCTGTCGCCTCCGCCGCGGCCGTCTGGGACTTCAAGGGTTATTCCAGCACGAACTTCCGCGGAGGCCCGATCATCCATGCCACCGGCGGTCTCTCGATCCGACAACGTCTGCATTGACATCGTAGGGTACGATAACATGATGTCCTCTTTCAAGTGGAACCACGGCACCGATAATCCTTGCAGATTCAGTCTCTATGACTCCACTGGTTGCCTAGGGCAAATGCTTACTAGCGGAATGACGAGCTGGGATGTTCCTAATATGGCTGCTCTTCCTTCCCCAGCTGATAATAAGGCTTCTAGCTTGTGGGTTGATTGCTTTACCTATTAAGCTGCTGTCGTGCTTTGATCCATCTGGTGTCGGGATTGGATTGACGGGGTTGGGTTGGTTGATCTAGATCTGGAGACTCCTGGTGTGATGGGCTTGGCGTGGCGCCGGCTTATATTGGCATTATGGTGCCGGCAGTCTAGAGACTACAATTTTAGGGGTGTGTGCCAAGAACGTATCAACATCACCACCATAACAGATCTCGAATATTTTTAACGTAAAATCGATAGATTTGGCTATGCAGAACAATAATTACGTTCCCAAAAAAAAATACGAAAAAAACTGAGTGAGTAGATAGGTAAAAAGAAAAGACCATTTTGTATGTGAGAGCCAATAAATGTCCCATGCCAAGAGTGACTAAAATTACCAAAATAGGCATGGTGTGGGGTCAGACTAGTCCCCATCTGTATTAGCAGCTACGTGTTGCAAATCAGCTTGCTTTTTTCGAGCTCCTTTGTGACACTGTTGAACTCCTCGCTGGCATTTGAAATTAGGTTGTTCCGAGTCTGCCAGTGTGTCCGAGTCTATGCTACTGGCTATAGCCATCAAGCGTGCCAAAGCATCTCCTTCTATAACTAGTTCTTCATCAACATCCGACCCCTAGGACCCCCATCAAGCTCCGAGTTCTCCTCTTCACTGTCAAAGTAAAGTTCTATATCACTATTATCGTCAGGTACTGGTACTCTTCGAGCTTTACGAGCTTCGCAAGCTTTCGCAGTGGAAGCAAGGCACGCTTTTCTTTTTTTGCTGAGCGGAGGCATTACCTGTTGTTGTGGTTGGCAATCTATTTCGTGGTCACCAGTGTGGTTGGTAATCTTTTCGCGTCACATAAAAAAAATAAAAAAAATAAACCGTGCTGACTAAGGCTCAGGACGAATGTCCCATTTTGCCAAGACTTGTAGTCTCTAGACTGCCGGCACCATAGTATCAATGGAATGGGGATCTATTTAGGTACAGAGGGGTTTTCTAGTGTTGGATTTTGATTGGAATATTTCTGAGCGCTCTGATTTACACTTGCCTGTTCATGTAATACTATGTTGCGAACTAAACGAGTTTTGGCCAAACTCTGGGTACGCGTCTTTAATTAGTTTACATTTGATCAGCATGTGTACAGCTGTTCCATGACCCAGTTTATACTCAGCAGCTACAAATGTGAAATAACGCCAAGCATTTCCACCAATCCCTTGGCTCGAATATACGGTCTAGGCCTAGGCCTGGGCACGAGACGTCTCGAGACCAGAAAAGTCTCGTAAAAGTCTCGTAAGTCTCGAGACTTTTGTAGGCTGTCACACTGTTTCACACTGTCTCACACACAGATATGCACGTGGCAACCAATGAAAAATTTTCCCCAAAGGTCTCGAGACATCTCGTCTCGCGCCCAGGCCTACTTTGCAGTTGTCATTTTGGCTGTGTTGTCGATGTTTCGCCAAGATTCCCCCCCAGGGGTTGACAGATCGATATCGATCGTGGGCCGCTGAGACACTGACTGTGGGTGATTGGATGACAATTGCGAATGCGGAGCTGCCCAGAATGCGGTTGTTCTGTTCCATTCAGCAATCTGGAAGATTGGTCAATGGATCGATCCATTGGCCAATGGGGCGCTATTTACAGTTGGTATGATCCATTCAGCAATCACGCACAGACCCACGTTAGCGCGTATGGTGCCGGCAGTCTAGAGACTACAATTTTAGGGGTGTGTGCCAAGAACGTATCAACATCACCACCATAACAGATCTCGAATATTTTTAACGTAAAATCGATAGATTTGGCTATGGAGAACAAT
>Ga0307514_10005913_pt1 | contig 10788 bp, 7 predicted proteins | sample 16_EM_MG_FD_203088 | JGI IMG/M metagenome (GOLD analysis project Ga0307514, IMG submission 203088) | Populus trichocarpa ectomycorrhiza microbial communities from riparian zone in the Pacific Northwest, United States - 16_EM | ecosystem: Host-associated > Plants > Roots > Unclassified | place... | reverse complement strand
GGACGCCTTCACGAGTACGACGTCTCCCGGGCGCAACTCGCTGCGCAACAGGTCGATCGCCGCCTGTGCGTCGGACACGTGCACCGACTCCTCACCCCACGAACCCTCGTTATATGCGCCCAGCTGCAGCCAGGACGCTTCCCTGCCCCCGACCGCGACGAGCTTGCCGACATTGAGCCGGACGGCCAGCCGTCCGACCGCGTCGTGCTCGGCGAGCGCCTCGTCCCCGAGCTCGGCCATCTTGCCGAGCACCGCCCACGTACGGCCCCCCTTCGCCTGTGAGGCTTTGCCCATCGCGGCGAGCGCGCGCAAAGCCGCTCGCATGGACTCGGGGTTCGCGTTGTAGGCGTCGTTGACGATCGTCACGCCGTCCGGGCGCTCGGTGACCTCCATACGCCAGCGGGAGAGGGAGCCCGCCTCGGAGAGCGCGGTGGCGATCTCAGCTGCGGACATGCCCAGTTCGTGGGCGACGGCGGCCGCGGCGAGCGCGTTCGACACGTGGTGCTCACCGTACAGGCGCATGGTCACTTCGCTTGCACCGGAGGGTGTGAGAAGCCTGAAAGCGGGCTGTCCGCTGTCCGTGAGTCGCACGTTCTCGGCGCGTACGTCCGCTTCGCCGGACTCTCCGAAAAGGATCACCTTCGCCTTGGTTCGGGATGCCATGGTTCGTACCAGGGGGTCGTCCGCGTTGAGGACCGCCGTGCCGTCCTCCGGCAGACTCTCGACGAGTTCGCCCTTGGCCTGCGCGATCTTCTCGCGGCCGCCGAACTCGCCGATGTGCGCGGTGCCGACGTTGAGGACGAGGCCGACCTTCGGCGGGGTGAGGCCGGCGAGGTAGCGGATGTGGCCGATGCCGCGGGCGCCCATCTCCAGCACCAGGAACCGGGTGTCCTCGGTGGCGGACAGGGCGGTCAGCGGCAGCCCGATCTCGTTGTTGAGCGAACCCGGCGTCCACACCGTCGGCGCCGCGCGCTGGAGCACCTGGGCGATGAGGTCCTTGGTGCTGGTCTTGCCCGCGGAACCGGTCAGCGCGACCAGGGTCGCGCCGAGCCGTCGTACGACATGACGCGCGAGGGCGCCGAGTGCCGTCTGGACGTCCTCGACGACGATGGCGGGCACGCCGACGGGGCGGGACGCCAGTACGGCGACCGCGCCCGCTTCGACGACCGCGTGTGCGAAGTCGTGGCCGTCCACGCGCTCGCCCGCGAAGGCGACGAAGAGGCTGCCCGGCTCCACCTCACGGGAGTCCCGGACCACCGCTCCGGTGACCTCGACGGACGGATCCGGTATGTCGTGCGTCTGCCCGCCGACGACTGCTGCGATCTCGGCGAGGGAGAGGGCGATCACAAGTTCATCCCTGGGTCTTCTGGATAGCTTCGCGAAGCACCTGGCGGTCGTCGAAGGGACGTACCACCCCGGCGATGTCCTGGCCCTGCTCGTGGCCCTTGCCCGCGACCAGCACGGTGTCGCCGGGCCGAGCACGGGACACCGCGGCGGTGATCGCGGCGGCCCGGTCCTCGAAGACCTGGACCTCACCGCGTTCGTGCGCCGGTACGGAGGCCGCGCCCTGGAGCATGGTCGCGAGGATCGCGAGGGGGTCCTCGGAGCGGGGGTTGTCGGAGGTCAGCACCGCCGTGTCGGCGTGCCGGGCCACGGCGGCGCCCATCGGCATCCGCTTGGTCTTGTCCCGGTCGCCGCCGCAGCCGAGCACCACGTGCAGCTGCCCCTCGGTGACCTTGCGCAGGGCGCGCAGGACCGACTCGACGGCGTCGGTCTTGTGGGCGTAGTCGACGACCGCGAGATACGACTGCCCGGCGTCCACCCGCTCCAGGCGGCCCGGTACGCCCGGCACGGCCGCGATGCCGTCGGCGGCGGCCTGCGGGTCGAGGCCCGCGGCTGCGAGGGCGACGATCGCGGCGAGGGTGTTGGCCACGTTGAAGGGCCCGGCGAGCGGCGAGCGCGCGGTGATCCGCTCCTGCTTGGGGCCGATCGCGGTGAACGCCGAGTCCAGCGGCCCTACTTCGACGTCCTCGGCACGCCAGTCGGCGTCCGGGTGGCCCTCGGCGGAGAAGGTGACGACGGGGACGGTGGCTTCCTCGACCAGCCTGCGCCCGTACTCGTCGTCGAAGTTGACGACGCCGAGCCTGCTGCGTTTCGGCGTGAACAGTTGCGCCTTGGCCTGGAAGTAGTCCTCCATGTCGGAGTGGAACTCCATGTGTTCCGGGCTCAGGTTGGTGAAGACAGCGAGGTCGAACACGCAGGCGTCGACCCGCCCGAGGACCAGGGCGTGACTGGAGACCTCCATGGCGACCGCCTCGACGCCGCGCTCGCGCATGACCGCGAACAGGGCCTGGAGGTCGGTGGCTTCGGGGGTGGTGCGCTCCGACTTGATGCGCTCGTCGCCGATACGCGTCTCGACGGTGCCGATCAACCCGGTGGCCTTGGCCGTCCGCAGGCCGCCCTCGATGAGGTAGGCGGTGGTGGTCTTGCCGGAGGTGCCGGTGATGCCGATCTGGAGCAGATCGCGGCCGGGGTGGCCGTAGATCGTGGCCGCCAGTTCGCCCATCAGCGCGCGCGGGTCGGCGACGACCAGGACCGGAAGTCCGGTGGCGGCGGCCCGCTCGGCGCCCGTCGGGTCGGTCAGCACGGCGACCGCGCCGAGGCCTTCGGCCTGGGTGACGAAGTCGGCGCCGTGCAGACGGGCGCCCGGGAGGGCGGCGTACAGGTCGCCGGGGCGGACGGCGCGCGAGTCGTGGGTGATGCCCGTGACCTCGGCGGCGTCGGCCGGACTCGCCGGCTTTTCGGCACCCAGCTGATCGGCGAGCTCCGCGAGGGGAGTGGCGGAGACCTGGACTGGCCTGGGCGGTCCCGGATATGTCACGGGTGCACCCTTCTGGGTGGTTTGGGACTGATCAGGGTGTGGCACGGCGGTGAGCGTACCGGGCGCACCGGCCTCGGAGCGAAGTGAGGGGCGGGGCGTTGCCTGGTTCCCGGGATCGGGGGTGATCGTTGTCACGAGGTGGTTCCTGGGTGCTTGGTACTGATCAGGATGTGGGGTCCTGACTGGTCGGGACGAAGGGCCCGGCCGGTCAGGGTTTGTAGGCGACCGGGAGGCGGGCGGCCTTGGCCCCGGTCGGCGGGACCTGCAGCGACTTCAGGGCGAATTCCATGACCTGCTTGTAGACGGGGCCGCAGATCTGGCCACCGAAGTAGCTGCCCTTGGTGGAGTTCTGGATGGCGCAGTAGACGGTGATGCGGGGCTTGTCGGCGGGCGCGAAGCCGGCGAACGACGAGGTGTAGCCCTTGTACTTGCCGGTGGCCGGATCTACGCGGTTGGCCGTACCCGTCTTGCCCGCGACGCGGTAGCCCGGGATACGTGCCTTGGTGCCGGTGCCCTCCTCGTCGTCCACGACGGACTCCAGCATCCGGCCGAGGGTCTTGGCCGTCCTGGCGCTGACGACCCTGGTCTCCTTGGGCTTCGCGGCGGGCGTGAAGCGTCCGTCCGGTCCCTTCGTGCCGCGCACGAGCGAGGGTTCGACGCGTACTCCGCCGTTGGCGATGGTCGAGTAGACGGAGGCCGCCTGCACCGCGTTGAGGGACACGCCCTGGCCGAAAGGGATCGTGAACTGCTGCGAGGTCGACCAGTCGCCGGGCGCCGCGAGGATGCCCTTCGTCTCGCCGGGGAAGTCGAGCCCGGTGTAGCCGCCGATGCCGAACTTGCGCAGATACGAGTGGAGGACCTGGTTGGCCTGCCGCTGCGTCTTGCCGAGCTGGCCGGTGGCGAGGATGGTGCCGATGTTGCTGGACTTGGCGAGCACGCCGTTGAGCGTGAGGTACCAGGTCGGGTGGTCGATGTCGTCCTTGAACAGCCGGTCGCCGCGGTGCAGCCGGTTGGGCACGACGACATGCGTCTGCGGGGTGGCGACCTTCTGCTCCAGGACGGCGGCCATCGACATGACCTTGGCGGTGGAGCCGGGTTCGTACGCGTCCTGGAGGGCGGCGTTGCCCATGTTCACCGAGCTGGCCTTGGACAGGTCGTTCGGGTCGAAGCCGGGTGAGTTCGCCATGGCGAGGATCTCGCCGGTCCGCGTGTCCTGCACCACCACATAGCCGCGATCCGCCGCGGACGCCTTGACCTGGTCCGTGATCGCGTTCTGCGCGGCCCACTGGATGTCGCGGTCGATGGTGAGCTCGACATCGCTGCCGGGCACGGCGGGAGTCTCGGTGGAGCCCACGGTCGGCACCTGGCGGCCCCCGGCCTGGGCGTAGCGGATCTTGCCGTCCTTGCCGGACAGCAGGCTGTTCAGCTGCTGCTCGACGCCTCCGGCACCCTTGCCCTCGGCGTTGACCCAGCCCAGTATCCCGGCGGCGAGATCGCCGTTCGGGTACACCCGCTTGCTGGTGGGGACGGCCAGGACGCCCGCGAGGGCGTTGACGGTGCCCGGGTCCGTCTCGGCCCTGTCGGTCAGCGCCGTCTTCAGGTCCTTGATCTGCTTCCAGACCTGCGGGGTCTGGCGGTAGGCAAGCACGGTGTAGCGCAGGTTCCGGTTCGCGGGCCTGAGTTTCTTGACGAGCGTGTCCTGTTCCGCGCCGAGGATCGGGGCGAGGAGGGCGGCCGCCTGCTCGGGCCCGTCGTCGACCTTGAGCTGCTTGCGGGTGAACAGCGTGGGGTCGGCGGTGATGGTGTACGCGTCCACGCTGGTCGCGAGGTCCACGCCGGCGCGGTCGGTGATCCCGCCCCGGTCGGCGGCCAGGGTGTAGCCGACATATCGGTTCTCTTCGGCCTTGGCCGCGTACGTGCTCGCGTCGACGGCCTGCACCTGGAGCAGTCGTACGACGAAGGCGATGAGTACGAGGGTGAGCGCGAGGCCGACCATGCGCAGCCGGGGGCGGGGGCTGCCCAGCCGGATGACCTTGGGGGCCGCGGGACGGGGCGCCGGGCGGCGGGCCGGGCGGGCACCGGGGCCCGGACCGCGCCGGGCGGCGGGGCGCTCGGGGCGGGCGGGTCGGGGCACGCGGCGGCGCGGCGGTTCCCTGTCGGACACTTCCGTCACCTGCCGGGGGTCGGAGTCGGGGTAGTCATGGCCGGGAGCACCGGGGTCGCCGCGGCCGGCTGGGCGGGATCGGCCGGCCGGACGGGTTCCGGGGCGGCGGGGGTGGGCTTGGGCTGCCGCGTCGGCGCGGTTGCCGTCGGGGCGGTTGCCGTCGGGGCGGTTGCCGTCGGGGCCGGGGTGCCGGTCGCCGGGGGCAACCCGCCCGCGGGGTCCATCGCCTCGGGGGCCAGGACGAGCGGGCGGCGTACGGACGCCGGCTGGGCATCGGCGGCGGGGCTCGGTACGCCCTTGACGGTGCCGTCGGGGTTCAGGAAGGCCGGGTCGCCGCCGGGCACCATGCCGAGTTCGCGGGCGCGGCGCTGGAGGGCTTCGGGGGCCGAGTAGGCGTCGATGCTCCGCTGGAGCGCCTGTTCCTCGTCGGTGAGGTCCGTCGTCCCCTTCTGCAGGTCGTCGAGTTTGAACGACCCTTCGGAGAGGGCGGAGTTCAGCACCAGCAGTCCGATGAGGCCACCGCCGAGGAGGAGCACCACCAGCAGGACGAAGGGGGTGCGGGCGGCTTGGCCGGAGCCGGCCGTGACCGGGATGAGCCGCGCGAGCCGAGCGGCCCTGCCCCTCAGTTTGGGTTTCCTACTCACTCACCCTCCCCTGAGTTCCGTGAGTCCGGATTTCCAACCTGCCCACCCCCGGGTTCGGGCCGCGCGCCGGCCTGCCCGCCCCTGCGCCTGCCTCACTCGACGTCCTCCCTGATGCGCTCGGCTCCGCGCAGTCGCGCCGGTGCCGCCCGCCGGTTCTCGGCGATCTCTTCCTCGGTGGGAAGTTCGGCACCACGCGTGAGCAGCTTGAGCCGCGGCTGGTAGCGCTCGGGGACGACGGGCAGCCCGGGCGGCGCGGTGGTGGCGGCGCCGGCCGCGAACACCTGCTTGACCAGCCGGTCCTCCAGCGAGTGGTACGACAGGACGGCGATCCGGCCGCCCACCTCCAACGCCTTCACCGCGGCCGGGATCGCCTGCTCCAGGACGGAGAGTTCACCGTTGACCTCGATGCGCAGCGCCTGGAAGGTGCGCTTGGCCGGGTTGCCGCCGGTGCGCTTGGCGGCCTGCGGCAGGCTGTCCCGGATCAGCTCCACAAGCCGTGCGCTGTTGCTGAACGGCTCCTCCTCGCGTTGCCGCACGATCGCGGACACGATCCGCTTGGCCTGCTTCTCCTCGCCGTACGCCCTGAGGATCCGGACGAGTTCGCCGGCCGGGTAGGTGTTCAGGACCTCGGCTGCGCTGACCCCGGTCGTCTGGTCCATGCGCATGTCGAGCGGGGCGTCCTGGGCGTAGGCGAAGCCGCGGTCGGCCTCGTCGAGCTGCATGGAGGAGACACCGAGGTCGAACAGGACACCCTGGACGCGCGGTACTCCGAGCCGGTCCAGGACATCGGGCAGCTCGTCGTACACCGCGTGGACGAGGGTGGCGCGCTCCCCGTAGGGCGCGAGCCGCTCGCCGGAGAGCCGCAGGGCCTCCTTGTCCCGGTCGAGGGCGACCAGCCGGGCCTCGGGGAAGCGCGCCAGCAGGGCCTCGCTGTGGCCGCCGAGGCCTAGTGTGCAGTCGACGACCACCGCTCCCGGCCGCTCCAGGGCGGGCGCCAACAGGTCCAGGCACCGTTGGAGCATCACCGGGACGTGTCGACTCTCGCTCAAGGGGCCCTCTCAGGTCCGGCGCGGGCCGTACGCACCGTCGGGTCCCCGCCCTCCCCAGCAAGCTGGGGGACCCCCGGTGAAGGGGAGGCCTGCCGGCGCCGGGAGCGTCAGCCGACCGGGAGCGGGAGGAGGCCGAGCCGTACGTACGCGCCGCGCACGTGGGGAGATCTCCGGAAAATCGCCGGGATCTCCAGGGGAAAGCAGTCCGCAGGGAGGTCGCGCCCCCCGCTTCGCGTCACTTTAGTCCACGGTCTCTCGCGGTCAATCAACCGGCCTGCGCGTCGCGCCTGCGGGTGCGGTCGATACGGTGAATGGGGAAGAATCACTCGTACGGCCACACTCGCGGCACCCGTGTGGGTTAGCTCACAACAAGGCGCGATGGCGTTCTTTGTCCACTCTCACACCGGGCCGGGATCGAGCGTGACCAGTACCGTCATGGGTATGACGACTTCCGCATCGGTTCCCGCAGGTCCCGAAGCCGCCATAGCTACCGGCGGCACCGTCACCGACCGTCTTGTCGAGGCGAACGAGCACTACGCGGCCGCCTTCGCCGACCCCGGCATGGACGCCCGCCCCGTTCTGCGCGTGGCAGTCGTGGCCTGCATGGACGCCCGGCTCGACCTGCACGCCGCGCTCGGCCTGGAACTCGGAGACTGCCACACCGTCCGCAACGCCGGCGGTGTCGTCACCGACGACGTGATCCGCTCGCTCACCATCAGCCAGCGCAAGCTCGGCACCCGAAGCGTCGTCCTGATCCACCACACGGGCTGCGGCCTGGAGGCGATCACCGAGGACTTCCGCACCGAGCTGGAGATGGAGGTGGGCCAGCGTCCGGCCTGGGCGGTGGAGGCCTTCCGGGACGTCGACCAGGACGTACGGCAGTCGATGCAACGCGTGCGGACCTCGCCGTTCCTGCTGCACACCGACGACGTACGCGGCTTCGTCTTCGACGTGAAGACCGGCCTGCTGCGCGAGATCGACCCCGCGTAGACACCGGGCAGGCCCCGCCCAGACCCTCGCGACCACCCGCCGCAGCTGTCGATTCGCTGTTAATTCCCGACCTTCTGGTACGCAAAAGACCGCAAGCCCTGACATATCGCGGGCAGTTGTCCACAGGCGAGTGACACGAATCGGTAACGGCAGCCAGAATACGGGTGTGACGTCACGCGGAACTTTTCACGTGTGGTGTCCGTGTTTCGGGGTGGGCCGGTCGCGCATCGAGTGCGTCGGCCAGGAAAGAACGGGCCGAGGAGGGCCGGGTGACGACCTATGACGATCGAGCGAGCCTCACTGATCTGACCGCCACTGTGGAGCGTGTCCGCAGTTCGGTGGAGGGTGTGATCGAGGGCAAGCCCGAGGTCGTACGGCTTTCGCTGACCGTACTGCTCGCCGAGGGACATCTTCTGATCGAGGATGTCCCCGGCGTCGGCAAGACCATGCTGGCCAAGGCACTGGCGCGGTCCATCGACTGCACGGTGCGGCGGATCCAGTTCACGCCCGACCTGCTGCCCTCGGACATCACGGGAGTGTCCATCTGGGATCAGCAGCGCCGGGACTTCGAGTTCAAGCCGGGCGCGATCTTCGCGCAGATCGTGATCGGCGACGAGATCAACCGGGCCTCGCCGAAGACGCAGTCGGCGCTCCTGGAGTCGATGGAGGAGCGCCAGGTCACCATCGACGGGCAGACCTACGAGCTGCCCAGCCCCTTCATGGTGGTCGCCACGCAGAACCCGGTCGAGATGGAGGGCACCTACCCGCTGCCGGAGGCCCAGCGCGACCGCTTCATGGCCCGCGTCTCCATCGGCTACCCGAGCGCCGAGGCCGAGCTGGAGATGCTCGACATCCACGGCGGCGTGAACCCCCTGGACGACCTCCAGCCGGTGGCGCACGCGCACGAGATCCTGAAGCTGATCGACGCCGTCCGCGGCGTCCACGTCGCCGACCCGGTCCGCCGTTACGCGGTGGACCTGGTCGCCGCCACCCGCACCCACCCCGACCTCAGACTCGGCGCCTCCCCGCGCGCGACCCTGCACCTGCTGCGCGCGGCGAAGGCGTCCGCCGCCCTGAGCGGCCGGGAGTACGCCCTGCCGGACGATGTGCAGGCGCTCGCCGTCGCGGTCCTGGCCCACCGACTGCTGCCGACCGCCCAGGCACAGCTGAACCGCCGCACGGCCGAGCAGGTCGTGCAGGAGATCCTGCAGCGCACCCCGGTGCCCTCCGCGCCACAGCAGGGCGGCACCGGCCTGGGACGCGGCGCGACGGCGTTCGGCCAGCATCCGCCGCGGAGGCTGTGATGACCTCCGGGGTATCCGGACAGGCGGACGCGGACCGCGGCGAGAAGGGCGGACTGCGCACCGCGCTGGCCGGTCTGACCACCCGTGGCCGCTCCTTCTTCGCCGCCGGGATCGCCGCGGCCATCTGCGCGTACGTCCTCGGGCAGAGCGACCTGCTGCGGGTCGGGCTGCTGCTGGCCGCGCTGCCGCTGATCTGCGCCACCGTGCTCTTTCGCACCCGCTACCGGGTGGCCGGCAGCCGCCGGCTCTCCCCCGCGCGCGCACCGGCCGGCAGCGAGGCCCGCGTCCATCTGCGGATGGACAACGTCTCGCGGCTGCCCACCGGACTACTGATGCTCCAGGACCGGGTGCCGTACGTGCTGGGCCCGCGGCCCCGCTTCGTGCTCGACCGGGTGGAGCCGGGTGGCCGTCGCGAGGTGTCCTACCGGGTCCGCTCCGACCTGCGCGGCCGCTATCCGCTGGGCCCGCTGCAACTGCGCCTGACCGACCCGTTCGGGATGTGCGAGCTGACCCGGTCCTTCTCGTCGCACGACACCCTGACGGTGATCCCGCGCGTGGAGCCGCTGCCGCCGGTGCGGCTCAGCGGTGAGGCGAAGGGGTACGGCGAGGGGCGGCACCGCTCACTGGCGCTGGCCGGCGAGGACGACGTCATCCCGCGCGGATACCGCTACGGCGACGACCTGCGCCGGGTGCACTGGCGCTCCACCGCGCGCTACGGCGAGCTGATGGTGCGCCGCGAGGAGCAACCGCAACGCGCCCGCTGCACGGTCCTGCTGGACACCCGGGGCCTCGCCTTCGAGGGCGCGGGCCCCGATTCGGCCTTCGAGTGGGCGGTGTCGGGCGCCGCTTCGGTCCTGGTGCACATGCTCGAACGAGGCTTTTCGGTACGGCTGTTGACAGACACCGGCAACTCGGTGCCCGGCGAGGGCGCCGACGGGTTCGCGGGTACGAGCCAGGGGACGGCGGACGCGGCCGGGCTGATGATGGACACTCTCGCGGTGATCGACCACTCGGACGGGGCGGGTCTGTCCCGGGCCTACGACGTGCTGCGCGGCGGCAACGAGGGGCTGCTGGTGGCCTTCTTCGGCGACCTCGACGAGGAGCAGGCCGCGATCGCGGGCAGGATGCGGCATCGAAGCGGCGGAGCTGTCGCCTTCCTGCTGGACAGCGACAGCTGGGTGCGGGATCCGAGCGATGGGTCCGGCCCGTTGGACCGCGGCGAGGAGCGGCTGCGGATGCTGCGCGAGGCGGGCTGGACGGCGCTGAGCGTGCCCCGGGGCGCCTCGCTGGAGGACCTGTGGCGCCAGGCGGAGCGGGAGCACACCGGCGTCGGCGCGCTCGGCACCGGGGAGGGGTGGTCATGAGCGGGCGGGTACGACTGGCGCTGTGCGCCTGGGCGGCCACGCTGATGTCCGCCTGCGCCCTGCTGCCGCTGGTCCGGCCGGCCACCTGGATCCTGCAGGCGGCCTTCCTGCTGGCGGTGCAGTCGAGCGTGGGCGCGGCGACCCGGCGGGTGCCGCTGGCCCGGCCGCTGACCGTGGCCGCGCAGGCCCTGGTCGCGCTGATGCTGCTGACCCTGACCTTCGCGCGTGAGCAGGCCCTCGTAGGGCTGGTCCCCGGCCCGGACGCCTTCGTGCACTTCGCCGACCTGCTGCGACAGGGCTCCGACGACATCGCACGGTATGCGATTCCGGCGCCGCTGGAGTCCGACGGCATCCGGCTCATGCTCGTCGGCGGAGTGCTGATCATCGGGCTC
>Ga0307514_10005912_pt1 | contig 10791 bp, 8 predicted proteins | sample 16_EM_MG_FD_203088 | JGI IMG/M metagenome (GOLD analysis project Ga0307514, IMG submission 203088) | Populus trichocarpa ectomycorrhiza microbial communities from riparian zone in the Pacific Northwest, United States - 16_EM | ecosystem: Host-associated > Plants > Roots > Unclassified | place... | reverse complement strand
CTTAGCTTATATGTGCTCAAAAGCAGAAAAGCTAATTTCCCATGGGTTTCTCATTATTTTTGTGAAGCTAAAATACTTTGGAAGTTTTATCTGCTTGTTTATCGTGTCAATAATCAATATTCATTGAGCAGCACAAGTTACAGCAATTTGGTCATTTATTGTTAATGTTAATTTATTTTTTCCCATCGTACCTTTTCTTGCCAGAGGTATACCTGTCTCTGCTTCACCCCCACTCAAAACATTGCGCCACAGTGACTTCACTTTTTTTTGGTCTTTTAAGATTTTTCTACTCAGATTATTGATTTTTTTTTTAATTTTAACCTGCTGTACTGTGTTGACATAGAATTAGATTTGCTGATTTGTTTGGATTTCTTTTCTATGGAGTTGCTATGGTGTTTATTATGTGTTTTCTGATGAAAATAAATTAAAAATGTTATTTTAAGTTTGAAAACCCTACCTTGATTTTCAGGTCAAATCTTTGGTGGTTAAAATCTAGACAAATAAATAATGAGATATTTGTTTTTTATTAATAAAAAAGTGAATGACATGAAGGCTATATTTAGAAAATAAAAAACTAAAAAATTGCTTATGAATTCTTTTATGGATTTTTTATATTTAATCATATTAATTTTTTTTTTCTTATAACATATAAAAATGTTGAGATATTATTTTAATATATATTTTTTTTAATTTCTTGTTAAGATCATGATGAGTTTTTATTTAAAAATAATATTTACTATATAAAAAAGAATATAAAGAGATTCATTAACAAGAAAATAAAGTTTAAATTGAGAAAATTTATTTCCCCTTAATAATTTAATTTGTTGTTTTTTATTTAATTAAATAATAAATAAATTAATTTTTTTTTTATTAAACTTGATGAAGTTTATAATTTAAATCACGGATTAAATAGTTTGATTTAACCCAGGTTAATCTACAAAATATAAGAAAGACAATTATAAAAATAAATTATTTTACATGTAAAGAAGCTAAATATTTTTAAATAAAATTATAATATTTGAAGTAAACTAGAAAAAAAAAAGAAAATAGAAATTAATTGAATGATATATTTTTTTAATATAACATAAGGTAATATAGATGTTATAAATATGATTTTTTTTTTCACAAGATCAATTATAAAAATGAACTTATTGATATTAAAAAAAAATATAATAGAACTTAATGGTCATTTTATTTTTTTTCAGAGTTAACTCGTTTGTATTTAAAAAAAATATGTTATTTTTTCATTTAGTTTTATATTTAAAAGAGAAAATCTAAAAAAAAAAAAACACTCCAGCTACATAATTAGTCTCATTCTTGCTCTCAAATAATTTTTATTAAGTTTTTTAATTCATATTTTTATTTAAATTGTATATCTTAGAAAAATTGAACGTGAAAAGAATTATTGAATTTATTAATTTAGGCGCGCATGCATGACTTGTACGATCGTGAGAAGGAGACTTTTCTCAAAAGTAAATCTGGGAAAGATAGTGAATGAAACGGGGATAAGAACTCTTTCCATTATTAACCTTCTTCAGACTAACTGACGACACTGAAAGCTCAAAAGGCCTCTGTAATGTCAGATGAACAGTTCAAGGACAAAATCTAAAAAGAATACCAACACCAGAGAAATTGGAAGTTACAGGAATTTATCTTGCAACTCAATTGACATCATCCACAACTTGATTGTTTACAAACAGATTCTCCCTTCTTATAGGGAAACCTGTGGATTCCAGAGCTGGACCCCTGAATGTTAGCTCCGATGATGCTCTGTAATTCGGATCAATAGAGGAAGGTCTAGTGTTGGCATCTGCAGAACCTGGCCTGAAGGAACTGGTTGCTCCCCCAGGATATCGCGAGGGAGAAGGATACCTCCTTGTTGGACCTATCAATCCCCCAGCCCTTAATTCCATCATATCAGTACTTCTTGAAGATGAATCTACATATGACCTGTCTGCGGAGGCCGATGACCCTACTGGAGCTCCAATTGTAGCAGATGCGGAGCTAAAAGGATCGTCAGGCCCCCACGACGTAAGCGCTTCCTTCTTCTTGGCAAAGAATTGCCATGCTCCAAAGAGAAAGAGTACGAAGAGCAGCACAGGACTTGTCCATAGCATTGTGTTGAATTCTCCTTTAAATATTGGAAGGTTAGAGCGATACATTCCCACATACCCACTCCCGAGGCCAAGAACAACGATTTTTTCACGGTCGCTGGCAATTAATGGCATCACTCTTCTTCTCTCAATGGGAGCATTTGTCAACTGATAGTTCAAAAATGACGATTTGATCTCATCCAGACCAGCAGAGAAGAGAAGGCGAGGTCCCCCAACCCTAACATAATGCTGAGATGAAACATTGTACACGAAGACCTTCTCTTCATTAACAACAAACAAGTAGCCCTTGATGGATTGTAAAGCAAGGGGTTCCTCCATGTCGAATTTTCTCTTGGATCTGACCCTGCATTTAAAGTTCATTATATCCCCCAACAACAATACTTGAATCAATTCCCCTTCTGATGTAAACCCATATGCTTTAGACCGTTCGGTAGCATCAAAAACATAATACCGAGCAACAGAATGGTCCAAACCTTCACATTCAGATTCTCTGACTTTCATGCTCCTCAAATCCAATGACCCTGCACCACTTTCTGTCAAAAACAAAAGCCTTTGCTTCAAGAATGCAAGTGGTCTACTTGTTGGCATGGCAGAGCCATGAACCGTCCCATTTTCCCTAAAAACCCTAATCATCCCTCTAACATCTAATGACAAGATATACCTTGATCTGCCAACATGATGCACTTCCAAGATACTTATAGGCGAACGTTGATCCCAATCCTCATGGAACGCAAACTTACCCACATTTTCCATAGAAAGTGTACTCCACTCTTCTCCATTCGACACATAGTGAAGTTTATGCATCAAAATTGCACCATTCTGATGCCCTGTTACCACAGTACTCTGATTCTTAAAAGCCGATAAATATGAAACCATTGTTGTAATTGGTGAAGAGGACATTGTGTAGAATTCAACCGCTACATCCCCATTCCTCAAAAACACATAAACCCTCCCTCGATCATCACCAACAGCAACATACTTACTAAGCCCCTCGTAATCTCTAAATGGCAAAACATGAATGCACGTTGCATCAGAATCTAGTTTCACAGCAGACACAAATTGAAACCTCTCTGACCACAATGGACTGTACTTGGTAACTGAACCAGTCCTCACCCTCTCTCCATCTCTAGTGGTCTTAACCTCGAATCCCTCTTGTTCAACTTTTTGAACCAATCTCTTACCATCAAATTTTCCCTGATCAATCCTTTCTGCCTCTTGATTCTGTTCCCTACCAATAGATGCTACTTTTGGTAACTCAGATAATTTAGGCTCTAATCTAGCAACTATTTCACTAAGGTTCCTCACTAGTTGTTCAAGTTTATGTAACAAAACTTCTTGCTGATTAAGCTTAATTCTAGTGTCAGACTCTTGTTCTTGATAACGAGCATGATTGATATCATGCTCCAGCTCTTGTTGGGTTGAGACTGAGCTAGAGTCTGCCAAAATTCTAGATGGAGAACAGGAAATGGAAAGCAAATAAAGGAAAAGGAACAGCTTGCCTTGGTGAGTATTTGCCATTGAAGAAGCTTGAAAAAGTTGTGTTTCAGTGTGTTGCAGTCGACATGTTTTGTACAGTGGAATTGCAGATCTTTGGTGTTTGGATCTAAATATTGCAGGGGAATTTAGCTGGAATCTATGCTAGATTTGTTAAATCTAAGGTGAGAGAAAATAGATATTTTAGATCAGAAAAAAAAAGTTTTTTTTAGGTTCTTGACTTGGGTCTGTACGCTGTTAGGGCAAGGAGCACGGTTTTTCAGGTGAAAGTACTTTGTTCTCATAAGTTCATAACTAGAGTAACAAAGGAAATAATGCAATCAGGTCGGTCTGATTCTAAGCTTCCAACAGCCAATCATAGTTGGACACGTTGATGATTGGCTGAATTTGGGCCTCACTACTTTTTTTTACCCATGCTTCGCCACGGACGTGATATTTTTTTTTATAAAGTAATTGTATAGGTAAGGTTTTTTGATGTATTTTTATATATATAAAAAATATTAAATGTAAATTAAAAATATATTGTATACATGTAATTAAAAAACCAAGAACTATTACTATATTAAAATTAGTGATTAAAAATAAAAAATATATATTAATGATAACTAAACTAAAACTGAAAAAATCAAAAAACAGATATAAATAAAAATATTTAATCTTGCATGATATAATATTTATCCGGTTATATTTACTAATTTTATTTATTAAAATTAGTTTTTTATTCAATCAAACGATATTAAAAATAGACACACATAATAAATTGATTAAATAAAATAAAAGTGAAAACAATATTATGCAAGACTACACATATCAAAAATATTTTTTGAAAATAAACATTTTTTATTTTCAAATCTTGTATACAAAAGATAACAAAAAAATATAGATGAATCATAATATTTTTTTCAAAAATTAAATTCGCACAACACCATAAAAAAACAATTTCTATCAAAAAATGGTTAAATAAGAAAAATAAATAACAGAAAAAGGATATTAATTGAAACATAAACTTTAAAATTATTTTAAAAAAGATATATAAAAAAACAATATAAGTAAAAAAAACAATAGTTTAGTTGTTGTGACTTAACTCATCAAACTTATAACCTGGGCTATAAACTCAATTGGATTCAATATTTTTTCCCCTTAAATTTATATTCAACCTAGAAAAGAGGGCTAAAAAGAGTCTAGACTCGCGGGCCTGTGACCCAGCGTGTCTGGGCCACATAAATGAAGAGCCCGAGAGCACTGATGGGCCTGAGTTTATTTTTACTTTTTAAATTTTTTTAAAGAGGAGTATGATATGTTGTCCATCCTTATTTTTTTTTGAAAAAAAATAAACAGGTGACACATTGCTCACCAAGGCATATGACGTCTCGTCTGCAAGCCCATATTTCGGGCACTACAGTGATAGGTAAAAAATCTAGCAACTATTGTTTTGGCAAAACCCCCCTATTTTCAAGCTATTTCAACCCAAAAATACCTTACCAACACCCTTATAACACTCACAAATCATCTCAACAACTCTAAATACCTAAAAAATGATCCAAAAAGCCAAAATCAAACTGATTTAGTTTTGGATTTCCCGACTTATATCTGGTTTTCATGCAACATTGAGGCTTTAAACAATCTTCATGAAGCTCCTTTCATCTCATAGAACTCGTGGACACCAAGAAAACCTATTAAGGTGGCCAGAAATAGAGTTAACAACAACTTTTTATCTCATTGCTGGAATCCAACAACCCCCCCTCTCTCCTCTCTCTAACCAAGGTAAAAAATAATACAAATTAACTTGTGTATTAAAATTCATTTTTTAAAATTCAAGGGGACCTAAATTGTATGCATTGCATTATTTTTAAAGATCGAGAACCTAAGTGTATTTTTCATGCAATCTCTGGAATGCCATCTGTGTTTGACGTCTTTTTCATTTGGTCCCCTTCCTTTTAATTTCACCATTGACTAAGAATTCAGACTCAATTGACCTTTAATTAGGATTAAATTGCACAAAATAAAACTTCGAGGATCAAAATGAATTATTAAAAAATGCATAGTATGTCCACAATATTTTATGAGTGTGTGGACAATGTCAGTTTAACTATAAACACCATGCAATTGTTAGATTTTTACTTAACATTACCTAAATTGATCTTCATTGCTAATTTTTGTCCTAACAAGAAGAAAAGACAGGGCTACACATTTAATTGGTAAGCATAACCCTAAAATACACCTAAATATATCGTTTTGGTCCGTGAATCCTCCCTCTTCTCTCTATTTGGGACTAGTGGAAGGTGGAAGCACAATGATATACTCAGCAATGCTAATTTTACAGAAAACAATTTCCAAATCAAAATAATCTCATCGATAGTTTCTATAAAGTTGAATGATTGAGATTTTCAGAGAATTAATTTCAGGAAATTTTTCCAGCAAGATTATGCATAACTAAGGGCACGAAAAGAGGTGAAATCGATGAAGATTAACTTTTTAGAGGAAATGTTTCACGGTTTTCATATTAGGATCTCTTGCTCTATCAATCAAGAAGTGACAAACAATTATCAACGAACACCAGCAATCTGCTAAAACACTTCTAATTTCTAAATATAGCAACTCTTTGTTTAGGAGCAAAATGTCCAATATGGTGTACTATTACCATTTGCGATCTATATTTTAACAAAAAAAAACCTTGTTTTTGTTGTAAGAGGGGAATTGAGAAGAGAAGGGCATAAGAAAAATTGATCGTTGACATAGATATTAGATTCAAATGATGTGTATAAATAAAATAAGACTATGATGTTATGTTTTGTTTAAGTGATGTTGTGTGTTTCATTTGCTTACATTTTAATTAGTTTTTAGGAAGAATGTGTTGGAGTTCTAAGAATGAGAAACTCTTTGCATATATATTGTTTTTTGTTGTAACAAAGAGATCAAGCCATAATTGAGTAATTGGTACAACTTTAGGAATTTCAGATATTCTCTCTCTCTCTCTCTCTCTCTTTCTCTCTGTGTCACCTGCACCAATCTTCCATTCTTATTTCTTTATGTTGTTATTCTATCATTAATTGTAAGCTTAGAAATTTCATTGCTCCAAGTGGTATCAGAGCAAACATCTTCAGACTCTCAAAATGCCACCTAAGACTAGATCCTAAGATGCAAGGAAGGTAGATGAAGCTATCAACCAAGAGCACACCCAGAAATATGACCAACTTCAACACTAACTTGATAATACTAGGGTTGATACCAATATATGATTTATGGAGCTTAAAGAAGCTATTGATGCTCTTGCTTATCTTATGGAGTCAACATTGTAAAAAACTCAACTTTCTACTGGTGAGTTTAGTATTCCTAAGGAAACACAATACTCAGTTGCATGAGAGTTTTTTGCTAAGTTCAACTAGGCCAATGAAGGTACGCCTCCTTGTTATAAACTACGTAAACCAAAACATGAGTTTCTTATTTTTGAAGGGGAAGATGTTCATAAGTGGATTTATAAATGTAATCAATACTTTGATGTTGAAGGGATTGATGATTATGAGAAACTTAAGTTGACCTCCTATTATTTGGATGGAATGACTTTATATTGGCATCAAAATTTTACGAGAAGTTTGGAAGGACAAGTAGTGTCTTGGCAGGAGTATATAAAGGCCATATGTTGTAGATTTTTATTTTTGAAGGGGGGGAGGAATCCTTTAGAGAAACTTATTGAATTGAAATAAAAGAGTGATTTAAAAACCTACATCAAGGACTTTGATATCTTTTGGAATATGACTGAGATTTCTGAAAAAAATACCTTGGTGTTTTTCATTGAGGGCTGGAAGTAGAGGTTAAAAATTTGGTTAAGATGTTTGAACCAAAATCTTTAAAACAAGCTTACACATTAGCTAGGTTACATGATAAAACCCTTACCCACAAACATTACAGTTCAAATCCTAATAAACAAATTTATCATTCAACCACCTATACCTACCAAAACAAGAACTACCCATTAACTAGCTACGATAAATGCTTACCAACGCATCCTAATAACATCACTAAACCAATTCATACAAGCATTTTATCAACCCCAATCTATAACCCCACTAATACCACAAGAACTACTAGACCCATGAGGAATAAAGACTTGAATGAAAGGAGAGCTAAGGGCCTTTACTTTTGGTGTGATGAGAAGTTTGTGCCTAAGCACAAGTTTAAGAACAAGAAGCTTTATTCATTGTGTGTTATTGAAGAGGAAGAAGAGGGTAGTAAAGAGGAAGGTGTGACTGAAATTGAGATTGACACTCACAATTCAATATATTTCTTAATGCTTTAGAAGGAGTTACTAGCCTAAATACCCTTAGAGTCACTAGGAGGGTTGGAAAACAACTATTGTTTATCCTTGTTGATTTTAGAAGCACACATAATTTCATTAGAACCCAAGTAGCTGACAAGTTGCATTGTAAGCTCATCAATATTAAACCCTTGACTGTGCAAGTAACTGATGGTGGGATAATGACTTGCATTTCAGTATACAAAAACTTCCAATGGTCAATGCAGGGAGTAGAATTTGTGACTGATGTTTTTATTCTGGAATTGAAAAATTATGATATGATTTAAGGAATTTTGTGGCTGGTTAGATTGAAAACTATGATTGGCAATTATAAAGAGATGTGAATGACATTTCTATGGTAAGATCAAAAAGTGATTCTCAAGAAAGATGATTCAGTATTAATGGAAGTTGTCAGATTTGAACAACTAAATGGCTTATTAAGCAACACTAGATTAGTTTCTGAAATTAATTTATGCAGCTTAAAATTCATCGAGGACTAGGGCTAAGAGGTGCAACTAATGTCTACTGATCTTATGCTAATGAAAATGTTGTATTTGAAACTTTAAAGGTGGGTTACCAAGAAGTGTTTGAGGAATTAGGGGCTTACCATCACCACGTAGCCATGAACACGATATACCTCTGAAGGAAGGGTCTAATCTAGTCAACCTATGCCTTATAGGCACTTAAGCATACAAAAAGATGTTATTGAGAGGATGGTCAAGAAAATGTTGGATTTGGGGATCATCCAACACAATCATAGCTCTTTTACTTCTCCAGTGGTCATAATAAAGAAGAAAAATGGGTTATGAAGACTATGTATAAATTATAGAGCATTGAACAAGCTTACAGTGAATGATAAATTCCCTATCTATATAATAGATGAAGTTTTGGAGGAGTTAGTTGGTGCCACTATTTTTTCTAAGATTGACCTCATATCTGGTTATCACCAGATAAGAATGTCCTTTGAAGATGTTCATAAGACAACATTCAAGACTCATAATGGGCATTATGAATTCCTAGTCATGCCTTTTGGCTTGACTAAAACCCCAACAACATTCTAAAGTCTAATGAATGAGGTATTCAGGTCCATTTAAGAAAATTTATCCTTATGTTCTTTGATGACATCCTTATCTATAACAACAGTATGACAGAACACTTGGAACACCTAAAAATTGAATTTTGAGTTGTTGAAGGCTAACAAGCATATGCCAAGGCCAACAAATGTGTTTTCTGTAGTAATTAAGTCAAATACCTTGGTCATGTTATTTTTGCAGTAAGGGTGTTAACTGATCTTTTAAAAGTCAAGGCAATATTGGACTGACCCAAACCAAGCAACATTAAATAGTTGAGGGGATTCCTAGGTCTCAATGGCTATTAGAGGAGATTTGTAAGAGGCTAGGTACCATCTGCAAACCCTTAAAAAATCTGCTTAAGAAGGACTCTTACAAGTGGATAACAGAAACAACTACAACCTTCAATCACCTCAAGAGGGTTATGACTAATCCACCAGTGTTGGCATTGCAAAATTTGGGTAAACAATTTATTGTGGAAATAGATGCTAGTAGTGGTGGAATGGGGGCAGCCTTAATAAAGGAAGGACACCTAATTGCATTCAGCAGCAAGTCATTTAGGGCAACACAACAGGCACTCTCCATTTATGAAAAGAGAGATGCTAGCCATTCTTCATGTTATAACCAAATATAGGCATTATTTGTAGGGTAGACATTTCAAAATCTACACTAATTATATTAGTCTCAAATATTTACTGGAGCAGAAGGTGACTTGTCCATCATAATATGTGTGACTAGTCAAACAACTTGGTTTTGATTATGAAATTGAATTCAAGAAGGGTAAGGAAAATGTGGTTGTTGATTCACTATCAAGAGATTTCTGTGGTGAGCTAAGTACCTTAGTAGTTTCTACTATCTCTACTATATTTATGGAAGAAATCAAAAGGTCTTAGGTAACTGATGTGGTTATACAAACTCTCATTTAGGAGTTAAGAACAGATCTTGCTTCTCATTCCTATTATTTATGGATCAATCAATTACTGTATAGAAAGGGAAAGGCAGTGGTTGGCAATGATATAACTCTATATATTAAGATTACTGCCTTATATCATGACTCAACATTGGGAGGCCATTTAGGGACTATTGTTACTACTAAGAGGGTGGCTAGTTGGTTTTACTGGAAAGGGTAGTAGAGACATATCAAGCAACATGTTAGGGAATGCCCTATCTGTCAATAAAACAAATTGTAAAACACGCTCACCCTAGGGCTGCTACAACCACTTCCCATACCTAAAGCCTTATTTATTGACATTAGTACGGATTTTGTGGAAGGGCTGTTTAAGTTTAAAGGAAGGGAGGTTATATTTGTGGTAGTTGACAAGTTTAATAAGTATGCACATTTCATGACAATTATTTATCCCTACATTGCAAGTGATATGGCTAGAGTTTTCCTTGACAATGTCTACCAGCTACATAGCCTACCAACTACAATTGTTAGTGACAAAAATGTTGTTTTCCTGAGTTTGTTTTGGAAGGATTTGTTTGCCTGTCAAGGGGTAAAACTCTGTTATTTGACTGCCTATTATCCTCAGTTTAATGGGAAAATGAGATGGTAAACAAGTAACTAGAGAACTATTTACGCTGCATGACAAGTGACTCCCCAATTTAGTGAGTTAAGTGGCTTCCACTGGTAGAGTGGTGGTACAACACCAACTGCCATATTGCCACAAAGTCCGCTCCTTATGAAATCTTTTATGGCTATCCTCCACCTATACACATTTTATATTTTTCAAGGGACTCACAAGTAGAGGCAGTGGATGGTTTTTTTTTTTTTTTTTTATCAAAGAGGGAACTAATGTTACAAACTATTAAGAGGAAT
>Ga0307514_10005910_pt1 | contig 10792 bp, 7 predicted proteins | sample 16_EM_MG_FD_203088 | JGI IMG/M metagenome (GOLD analysis project Ga0307514, IMG submission 203088) | Populus trichocarpa ectomycorrhiza microbial communities from riparian zone in the Pacific Northwest, United States - 16_EM | ecosystem: Host-associated > Plants > Roots > Unclassified | place... | reverse complement strand
CGGCCCGCTGGACATCCTGCAAGCCCAGGAGCAGGTAAGGCACCGCGGGGGTGACAGGCGTACACATAGAGGGTCGAACCCGGGACGGGGGCGGAACAAGTCACACGAATTGACCACAGCAGTTAAACCTTCAAGTGCTGGGTACACACGAGAGCTCGAACCAGGGCACTCAGGCAGGGCAAAGCCTGCCAAGGCCACTGAGCTACAAGCCCCGTGTGTAGGATGAGTAACTAAAACTTGAGTGTCGTCAATTACATTGCTAATAAGGACGAGTGACTTGAACTTTAGTCTACATGACAATTATTAAACATGGAAGCATGAGAACTCTTCAAACAAAAACCAGAAATCTCAAAACTTTTATCAGCGAGCATGATTTTTGTGATTATGAGGACAAGTAACCTAAACTTGAGTATAGTCAATCAATTACATGCCTTCATAAATGGGGAAGGCAGTTGTTAATACAAACACCATCTTCTAGAAAAACTCTTAGACAGTTTCCTAAACCATAAATGAGTTTAAACCTCCGAAATTTATGCTTACAGCTCAACTGCAGTTGTGTCGTATTTGAGATTTCTCAACCATTTTTGTCTTTGATAAGTTCACATATGATTGGAAGAATAAGCTAGAAAACATCAACCAAGTTTGAAATCATTTTTTCTTGCTCTTAAATGAGCTTCTTGTTCTAATACATCATCTAAATACAACAAAATTGTTCTCATATGAAAAACATTCCAACAATTATTAAAAACAAAAAAATTCAAAAACACAAAAAATATAATGGAAAAAAAAACACAAAAAAGTTAATAAATAAGAAAAATCTTACCTTAATTTTGTTGAGATTAAAGATGAGAAAAGAAAAAAAAAACAAATAACAAAAAAAAAAGAGAAGAGAGAGATGTTAATTAACAAAAAAAAAGGTAAAAATAAGAAGAGAAAAGAAGAATAGAAGAGAAGGACATATCTGACATGCGTGGTAGAGAACAAAAGAGCAGAAAAAGAGTTAAGGAGGAGAGAAGGAGAGACAAAAGAGAAAGAAAAATTGAGATGTTTTTGTATTTTGCATTAAAGGAAGAGAGAAGAAGAAGAAGAAATGCTTGCCTGTTATGAAATTAAGGATTTTTGCCTTTTAATTTGGGTTTTTTTATCGAAAAATAATTAAATATTAATATTTTTAACATTTACTTTGGTGTTTCCGTCTATAACATTTAATTGAAATTTTCAATTTAATAAAAAATTTTAGAAACCTCTCAAATATCACCAATGACTTTTCAGTCTATCGGTGATTCTATCTGTAAGGAATAATAATTAACAATGTCATTGAGAAGTGAACAGTTCCAAAGCTCTCGAGAAAATACTGACGGACTTAATTCATCAATGATGTCAAATGGAATGAACATAGTGAACACTGCCATTGAGAAGTGAATAGTTCCAAAACGCTTGGGAAAATACGGAAAGACTTAATCCGTCGGTGAAGCCATATGTAATGAACATAGTGAATAGTGCCATTAAGAAGCGAACAATTTCAAAGCTCTCTACAATATATTGACAGATGCAATCCTTTGGTGATGTTGTGTGTGAAGAATACAATGAACAGTGTCATTGAGAAGTGAATAGTTCCAAAACTCTCTGGAATATACCAACAGACTTAATTTGTCGGTGTATCTATTGGTATTTTACAGTTTGTTAGTAATTCCATCAATATCAAATAGTTTATATGGCCAAATTATATATGTATTCCTTATCTATCTATCTTGTAAATACTTAAAATCTCAACAGCACACACAATACATCTCCCACGGTTACTTCATTGTTACAATCCTGAACAACTTGGACACGACATGTGGGTTTGGTTTTCACTATGGATAACCAATCAACTCTTGAACGATCCTTTCTAAAAGAAAGAGTTTGTGTGTAATAAACTTGCTGGTATTGTTTGGCGAAAACAAAGACATCATTGACTTTGTGGGGTCTAGCCTTTGTATTAATTTTGATGAAACCATGATAGGGATCTACTTTGATTTCTCTATCAGTGGTATCTTACCAATAACATTTGAATAAGAAAACTCTATTCTGGTCACTATGAAATTGCAATTCAATGACCTCTTCTAACTTTTCATAGTAGTCAACCTCGAACTCATTAGAAACTGATCCCTAAACACATACTCCATTGTTATATGTCTTTCTACCCTGACCATACTCTTCAGTATGAAAAACATGTTCATTGACAAAATACCTATTGTGGCACTTCACCTATCTTATAGGACCCAGACTTAGTAAATTCAAAGTAACACTAGCATTCTCACCTAATTGATAAACCTGCTACATGAATTACAACCATTAACAGTTAACAAGAAATGTGTAATGAAATTAAGCATATCGAGAGACAAGAATAATGAAATAGTCCCTACATGTGTTATGAACATCATGGAAAATTGTTCATCTTGTAATCAAAATATTTAGAATTCAATTAGCTGTGAGTTCTGAGATAGTAAAAATTGATGATGTTAGCTATGAGGAACTCAACAATCTATTAATTTATGATATTCTAAGAGATAAGTTATTTGAAAGTAACAACATGTTAATTATTATACTTACTGAATAAAAGATTTCAATTCATCGCAGTTAAATAGCATATAATTATGTGCATGTTTGAATTTGATTTTTGTCAAGTATCTTCCACTCACAATATTTTTTGGTACAGGTCATCCAGGATTGGAGAATATTGCAAGTTCCTACTCAAAGGCACTTCCCCACCATCGTCATACCTTGGAACGCGGTTTAATCTTATTCTCAAGTAAAGCTCGAAATAATATGAGATAAATGTTAAGATCTCTTAAAACATATAAGCCTTGCATATCAAAGTCTAAACATGTGCTGCTTTTTTTTACTTTCCTCTTTAGTTGAGCAAGTACATGCATGAAATTAAATGAATGTTTTGAATTAAAAAAAAAACGATAGAGTTTTAATTACAATGCATATGTAATTCTCTAACCTCTCGAATGGATACATCCATCTATATTGGATTGGCCTCTAACTTTTAGATTTCCCCCAAAATTATCTTTTTTCTTTTAAAATTAAACTAAAAAATAAAACAAACTGAAATGAAAAAAAACAAAAAAAATGAAAAAAGATTGGCAACTTGGCAAGAGCTGGCAAAGAAGGGTTTCAAATGCATGTTGGAACAAATTGAGATTTTGGACAAAATCAGAAACCTAATTGTACCTTAGATTGAACGACAATACAGATTCAAGGTTAAATTAAATGATTATTGGACGAATCTGCATAAAAATTAAGTATGTGGACTTAATTAGAGTTTAAATAGGCCAATTTGATTTAATCATAGGCCCAATTAAAGGTTTAAGTAAGTTTAAGAATTAATTTGGGTCAAATAAAAAACAAATATTGAAAATATCTAAAATCAAGGACCAAGATGAAAAAGGCGTTGTACTCAGGGGGTCATTTTAAAACTTGACAGGAGTAAAATTGAATTAATTTAGAGAATCAAAATTCAATTAAGGACTTAATTGAATAAATTAAAAGATTAGGGGTGAAATTAAAATGGGGTTAATGACCTAATTTAGGTCAAAAACCCAAAAACAACATTATTTTATTTAAATGAAACAATATGTTTTGGTGTTGTTTTGACCAAAACAACTTGGTTTTTTAAGGCCATTTCATACTACATTTCTCCTCTAAAAAAGACCATCCTCACCCCTGACTTTTGTACTACACCCTCAGTCTTTTCTCCGCAGGTTTGTAGCCCTACAACCAATACAATAAATGGCTAAAACCATTGACCTGACCACCTTTGACAGTTTTGTTTTGTAGTACCAGGTTTTTGGTTTATGGCCAATGGTTGGGATCATTCCCAAGTAAATCAATGGCCACAAACCATGCCCAAGAAACACCTCATGTTCTTTTTTCATCCCTTCTAAATAGAGGTGAGTTTCGTGCAAAGACGAGGAGAAAATAATAAGCCAAAAGAGACCCTTGCACCAGCCTAAACAAAAGAAAACCAACACTATTCAACTCAAACCAGCCACCGTTTTTGTACCGAACCAAGGATAAACTGAAATCAAGCCCTCTTTGGCATAGTACCACTCCTTTTTACAGCCAATAAAACCAAAAACCTTACCAACAACCACCTCCACCACCATTATTGTCACCCTTCAATAGCCACAACAACGAGTTTTCTTATCTCCCCAAGTCACTAAATGCACCACCAACAGCTGCACTGTAATCCATCAGGAACCATCAGTTACTCTAGAAACCCAAGCTAGCAACAAAAACCCACTAGGCCAAGTATCCTTCCATCATCTTCTTCCTTTTGTTTTTCAAGTTGTATTATGTTCTTAGAAAAATCATGTAGAACATGAAATAATTCACGTTCTGCTGTTGAAGAAAAAAATAAAGTTAGACCCTGGTTTTAGCCCAACCCATGTAAAAGGGTTGGGTCCAGCCTATACATATAAAATGGGGTCTATTGGGTCATCTGTAGGCCCAATCGAATTTGGTTGAGTTGGACCTCATCCTAACAATTACATGGGCTTAAGCCTCAAGCCCAATAGGCTCAGTCTATGTGTCTAGGCCAACCCAAACCCAAACCTAAGGGCATGTTTCGCACACCCCAATTTTGTTCAAGGAATGGTGACTTGTTTAGGTCCTTAAGGCATGTTTTCCAAACTTCAATTGTGTTCCTAATCTTCCAATCTTAGCGAATTGATCTGAATTAGACATCCAAACTTTATTTTTCTTCAATTTAGTCCTTGATTGAATCCACGAAACCCATAGAATTAATTAATTCTTCTAATATTTGCCCAATTGACTTTCAAACTTTTTATTTTTACACCTCTTACAGACATCTAATACCTACTGACATTTCTTGGATTAGATAGTATATAATTAATAAAACCTTCAACTCTATTATAATAATCCATCCTATACAACATTTCGAGTGAATCTCGATACATCCATGAATGATCATCCATTACTTATATCAAACCTGTATAGAATATTGATGACAACTTATATTAATTAATTATGTAAACTAAATAAATTAGCTAACATTGGTTTAATTCAAATTTATTCAATCTATTTTAATAGTACTCTTAATGCATTATCACATAAATTCAAATTTCTATACATTTACTGAAATTTTCAACTTAACAACAAAATTGACAAAATATAAAACAAACTTGTTAAATAAGCCATTATTTATTTCATTACAAAACACCTAAGTCAAAAATTCAAAATAAATTTCATCAATTTTTTTAAAAAATATAATTTTTCAAAATCTCAAACAAACTCTAACATGTACAAATCGTACATTCATATAATAATTTTCTATGGAAAAAAGCTATAAAAGAAGTAAACACCCAAACAAAATACATATATTACAAAATATGCAATAAAAATTAACATTTTAAAATTAAGTTCAAAGAAAATATGGGTAACTTCTTTACATGATGTGGGGAATCCTCAATAAAATTTGAATCAGAACAGAGATGCTGACAGACTGAGTGTTGTTTGTTGCAGAGTTAGGATGAAGAAGATGAAATGGGGGAGGAGGTCGCTTACCAGGTCATAAATTAAATATTAATGATGACATTACATAAGGATTTCATCAACGGGTTAATTTTGTCGGTTATTCTGTCTATATAAATGACATGTCATTATATTTTGGCTTTGTTTTAATACCTTTTTTCCCACTATAATTACCTTGGTATATACCAAGAAAATAATTTTGTCGATGTTTACCAATGGATACAGTGAGGGACTATTCTGTCACTAAAGTTCACCATAATCTACTGACAGACTATTTCATTTGTATTTGCCAATTATCTGGCAGTGCTTGGTTGAAGATATAGAGATAGAGACATAAAAATAAATCTATGTCTAGGACAATTTTAGAGTATACGATAATTTTAAAGTAAATTTCTATACTTTCAAAATAGGAGGTACATACAAGATATGTCTCTAAAGACAATATTTATTATTTTTTATTCCTAAAATATGCTTGTAGAAAACTTTTAATTCCAAAATTTTTCAATGAAGACAAGTAAGGATAAAAAAGTTTCTTATCATAGTTTTAAAACCCAACTCGAGGGTCGATCTAGGGTAAAGCCCGAGTTAGCGTAAGAATAAAAGTAGTTATTATTGTCACAACCCAATTTTAGATTTCCCCCAAAATTATTCTTTTCTTTTAAAATTAAACTAAAAAATAAAACAAAATGAAATAAAGAAAAAAACAAAAAAAGATTGGCAACTTGGCAAGACCGAGTAGAGAAGGGTTCCAAATGCATGTTGGAATAAATTGAGATTTTGGACAAAATCAGGAACCTAATTGTACCTTAGATTGAAAGACAATATAGATTCAAGGTCAAATTAAATGATTATTGGACGAATCTGTATAAAAATTAAGTATGTGAACTTAATTAGAGTTTTAATAGGCCAATTTGATTTAATCATAGGCCCAAAGGTTTAAGTAAGTTTAAGAATTAATTTGGGTCAAATTAAAAAAAAAACATTATTGAAAATATCTAAAATCAAGGACCAAGATGAAAAAGGCGCTAAACTCAGGGGGTTATTTTAAAACTTGGCAGGGGTAAAATTGAATTAATTCAGAGAATCAAAATTCAATTAAGGACTTAATTGAATAAATTAAAAGATTAGGGGTGAAATTAAAACGGGGTTAATGACCTAATTTAGGTCAAAAACCCAAAAACAACATTATTTTATTTAAATGGAACAATATGTTTTGGTCTTGTTTTGACCAAAACAACTTGCTTTTTTAAGGCCATTTAATACTACATTTCTCCTCCAAAAAAGACACCATCCTCACCCCTTACTTTTGTACTATATGACATGACCAAAGAGTTGATGTCTTCTCCCAAGTGTAGGAGTGTCGAAGTATAACTTGGTAAGACCGGGGTCGAACCACAGGGAGGTTAACTGTATAAACCACAACCACAGGGAGGTTAACTGTATAAACCACAAATAAAGAAATAGATAATAATAGAAAAGGAGTTGAAGAGAGCTTTGAGATGTGATATTGATATAAGGATTAAACAAGGATAAAATAATTGTCAATATTAGAGGATCCACTAATGGTATTTCAAACAAGTATAGTATAAAATCTTTTTATTACTCAACTGGAAACCACACACAAAGGAGGTTCCAATCGGATAATAAATTGTTAACATGATTGCATTAGTTATCTTATTCGAATAATGCTAATACCTGTAAATGTTGTCAGGTATTCATGATTATAACTTATGTTAACAACAAATCAAGTTCCTTTCATATCACAGGTGTCAGTTATACCATACGGTTGGGCTATGAAAGTGTCAAGTTTTTGTTGTACCAAGGGTTATACAACACAAATCTAGATTAATCATTTAACAAGCAAAGTATTAAAAGTGAACAAGATAACAAATACAAAACATGTTAGTAACAAACATTAAAGTCCATGTTGAGTTTATATCATACTAATTCTTACACCATTAGTGTAACCTTTTTCACTTTGACATAATACACTTTCTTTTCCTTGAGTCAATTAAACCAATTGGAAATTTAATTAAGTCCTTAAACTTAATTAATTCTTTCAATTTTGGTCACGTTTGGATTTCAACCTCAACTTTCTTTTCGTTAAGTCTTGTCAAACTATCACAATGTCACTATTCTTTTGCCTTTCTGTCCTTTTAAAGCTTATAGACTTATCTCCTCGTTTTTCAAAAATATTTTTGGATTTTTAATTTTTAATTTTGTTTTTAGATTTTTAAATAAAAAATGTACTTTGTTATAAAACCATTTTGGGAGATTCGAAATTGGGTTATGATATAAAGCATTAACCGAGTGTCAGATTTCTTCCTCGACACCGCAAGAACCCTAATATAAACCCCAGTGAAACAGGCCATCATGTTTGATCCTAAAACAACCCAAATTAAGAGGAATAAAATGAAAGTAAAACTTGAGCAAAAATAATTTTATTACAATCCGTAATATTATTGTGTCTTGAGCTCAACCCATTTATGAGAAAATAAAAATAAAACTTCATATTTAAATACATAAATATTTATATCAAATCCAACAAGTGCTCGATCCATTAGATTGTTTTATGAGAAAATGAAATATAGTAAAAAAAGAAGTAACAAAATGGTTATCCAAAGACTTCAATGTTACCATGCATCATAAAGACACCTATTATTGCATACAACTTATACTAGTACAATTCAAGGTAGAATAGGAAGGGTTGAAGCAGCAGGTGCCAAGGCTACAATAGCAGCACAATGGTTCCAAATTTGGTCACCCTTAGCTACAACAAAAGTTACTTTTTCCTTTGAAACTTTTGAAATGAATAGTTTTATGAAATCATCATTGCATGCTTTCCCGGTTGTTATATGCTTTTGGCAACAATATTCTGATGGAGTATTGTTGGTGTATATACTATTAGAGATTTCTATTGCACAACGTTTTGTCACCTTTATGTGGCACTCTTCCAAATGTTAAGAAAGCTCAGGATTTTCTTCATTAGTACGAATCGCAAACCCTGGTGTAATGATCATAAGTATACCGATAATAAGAAATAGTGTTGAGTAGATGTTTTTGCCAAAACTTCCCATGTTTTTTAAACCAATATATTCTTGTACTTGGATAAAAATTTGATGAATGCAAATAAAATAATATCATGCAAGTCAAATTTATAGGTAAGAAAACACTTCAAAACATTTTATTGATTTGATAGCATTGATTAATATTTGTATGTTAAGAGTTGATGAAATCTGTTTAAGGAAGTTAGTTCTTGTTAAAAAGAAGTGTTCAAGTGCTTTTGATGGAAACGTATTCAAGCATAATTAAGTAATTATGACTTCCGTTTACATAAAGGTTAATTCTAAGAAAAAAATTAATAAATTTAGAAAATTGCTCAAGAAGTTCATTGTTTTTGTTTCATAGCATAATCCAATTAAATGGTTAACGAATATAGATAACATACAAACTCTACTTACGTTAATAGTATTATGCAACTCTTGTTCTTTAATGTGAACTTAACGAACATGTTTTTATTAGCTAATATTAATGTGAATGTTGTTATTTGTATTCCACTATTAAACCTTTAAGTTACAAATGTCTCTCATCTAAGCTAACTTTTGATCATGTCATTTGATTCTTTTGTGTTTAACAGTACATTTCCTTTTAAGATTATCAGCAAAAATCAATAGTGAAATTTAGAAATTGGATCGCTGACTCTTTCTTTTGATTTTTTTTGTTTTTTGTTTTTTAATTTTTCTTTTTATAAATCAATATAAAAGAAAAATACAACAAAACAAGAATAGTAATTAAATAAAAAGGTTTTCAACTCTCCTAATTTATTCCATTCTTTTTGACCCCTCACACCGTTGAGGCTGATAGGAGAGATGATGTGAGGGAATTCAATATGGTGGAGAAAGTAGTGTTAAGCTCTCCTTTAACAAAAAAACAAAAACCTTTAAGAAAGATAGAAAAAAGAATAAGAAGAAGAATAAGAAGAAGAGATTGAGATTGAGATTGAGATTGAGACTGGACAGAATTAAAGCGAACAAGAGAAGATCTAATTCTACATCAAATGTAATTTCATCTTCCTATTACTTTTGTAGCACAATTATAATATATAGTAGTTTAACTATCTATGTAAGTAACAAAGGAACAATTCCAACTAACTATACAGTCCTTCATTAAATTTTGTAACTACCTTAATCCTATATAGGCATTATTATTTTGCACATGTTCTTATGAGCTAATATTATTGCTAATGTTGTTACTTGTATTCAAATTAGAAACCTTCAAACTATAAATATCTCTCCTCTAAGCGTGTAAAAATACCTTTCCTTTTAAAATTATCTGCAAGAATCAATAGTGAAATTTAGAAATTAGATGGCTAACTCTTTCTTTTGAATTTTTTGTTTTGATTTTTTTGTTTTTTGTTTTTTAATTTTGCTTTTTATAAATCAATATAAAAGAAAAATACAACAAAAAAAAGAATAAATAATTAAATAAAAAGGTTTTAAACTCTCCCAATTAATTCCATTTGTTTTGACCCCTCGCACTGTTGAGGCTGATAGGAGAGATGATGTGAGGGAATTCAATATGGTGGAGAAAGTAGTGTTAAGCTCTCCTTTAACAAAAAAAAAAAAACCTTTAAGAAAGATAGAAAAAAGAATAAGAAGAAGAAGAGGAAGAAGAAGAGATTGAGATCGAGGCTAGAAAGAATTAAAGCAAACAAGAGAAGATGTAATTCTTCATCAAATGTAATTTCATCCTCCTACTACTTTTCCAACACAATTGTAATATATAGTAGTTTAACTATCCATGTAAGTAACAAACAAACAATTCCAACTAACTATACAGGTCCTTGATTAAATTTTGTAACTGCCTTAATCATACATAGGCATTATTATTTGGACATGTTTTTATGAGCTATTATTATTGCTAATGTTGTTACTTGTATTCAACTTATAAACCTTCAAACTATAAATGTCTCTCCTCTAAGCGTGTAAAAATACTTTTCCTTTTAAGATTATCATTAAGAATCAATAGTGAAATTTAGAAATTAGATGGTTAACTCTTCTAAATTTTCCCCTGTGGAATCCTCCTTGTAAAGATCACATCAATGGATTAACCCCATTGTAACTGCTATGTTACCCTTTTTTGTAACCATCTTGTCAAAAATAGCTATTGGACTAAACTTAACTCTTTCATACTCATCACATTGCCTTCTTTCACATTCAGGAATCCTTTCCTCACCTCTTTCACTTCT
>Ga0307514_10005909_pt1 | contig 10792 bp, 18 predicted proteins | sample 16_EM_MG_FD_203088 | JGI IMG/M metagenome (GOLD analysis project Ga0307514, IMG submission 203088) | Populus trichocarpa ectomycorrhiza microbial communities from riparian zone in the Pacific Northwest, United States - 16_EM | ecosystem: Host-associated > Plants > Roots > Unclassified | place... | reverse complement strand
CGCAGCCGGTTCTGCGAAACCGGGCTAATCATGTATGCGAATATACCCTCTTATGTGCACTTGTCGCATTCGGCCCGGAGCCAAAATCGCCACAATTGCCCGCAAGTGGAACCCACTTTTCCTGACGAACGCGGCGCAGCCTGGTCCATCCCCGGTCCCTTCCGCCTAAGAGTAGGTGGGTAAATCTCCACAGATGCTTGATGGAAGTCGGGGAATTTTGTCGCACTGCGGTGAACTGAGAGGGAATGTCGACCTTATAGGTGTCCGTGGGTGGAGGGAGGAAACTTTAAGGAGTAAGAGGTGGTAACGAAGGGATGGATCAGCCGTGTTACCGAGGTTTTAGACAAGACAAGGGTTCGACCTCGGATCTCTGGACCCCTCCCGGCGCTCCTCAACCCCATCGCACATTGTGGGTCCACACCCCGCCACACTTTTCGTCGCTTCATAACCATGTCCAACCGCGGGGCCGACTTTCACCACTGCAAAGAACCCATTCTACGGAAGATTCGCCCCCTGCTCATTGACCTTACCAACCAGCCGTCGAAATACGATCGGATCACACAGAAGATCGAGCATTGGATCGAGTACGTCCTCCGCGAACGATTCATGACGGTTGATGAACTTGCGGAGGGACTGGCATATGTGGCATGGGAGGATGGGGGATCCTATGCGAGCGTTGGTCGGTTCCTCAAGGAGTTCCGCGATGCGCCCCACCGTTCTGAACGGGCGAGGTCCTTCGTTACCCAGTTGTGCTCTCATGTTCTTCGGTGGTTCACAGTCGCGTCAGCGGATTCAATGGTATGGCACGATTGGGTGATTATAAAGAACGGAGGGAAGGGTTTTGCTCGTGCAGGATCGTTCGTTGGTCATCTCATCGCCTGCGGCTTGCTGAGCCACGAGCTCGTGCGACAGCATCTCATCAAACCGCTGGCCGACCACTATTACGGAGATAGCGAGGCCTTTCAGCGGTACCCTGTCCGGGCCAACGCAATCTACCAACTTTTCATCGCCGCGGGAAATGCCTTATTCCAGGGCCTCTTCGAAGCTGAAGATGTCTGGGTCTGCTTCGAAACCCTGGACGTCCAGAACAAGGCCGGGAAAGTAATAGGGTATGATGCGGCTAGGGTAAAGGTATGATGCACTACTCATGCTAGCACCTCGTGACAGAGCTTGACATACGGAGCAGGAACTTCGCAAGGTTCACGACGATTGGTTGGCGCGGAAAGGCGAGGAAGAGCAAAGGAACGACACAAAGACCAAGGAACGTCAGGAAGAGGAGGATTCGATAAATGCCTGTGTACCTGCGGAGGTCGAAACTCCCGTGGCTTTCGTCCCCCGGGATCTCCCTGCCGCTACGACCAACTTTCAGATTCCTTCCTCCATCTTGAAAGATACAGAGCCTCCCTCCCCCTTGCATGACGTAGATTCACCGTCCGAGACCTTCATAAAAATCCCAGATGGCACAACTTCCTCCCCCACATTGAGCATCTCCACGATATCCGACTTAACCCCAACCGAGCTCAGCGAGGAGATCAGACACAACGAGGAGCAGGTGACTGCTCGCCACGATACTTTTTACTTCGAGGATGGAAACGTAGAAATCGTGTGTGGACTCACCTTGTTCCGAGTTCATTCTACGATCATCTCGTTCTCCTCCTCCAAGCTCCGAGATATCCTTTCTCCGTCGGCACTTCTCCTTGCTCCAACTCCAGAAGGACGTCCTCGGATCACTATCTCAGAGAGTGCTGAAGATTTCGGGATACTCTTGAAGATGGTCTACACGCCAGGGTGAGTCGTTTCTTCCCTTTCTGTGAGTTCCGCGAACTTGCCGCCTGACTTGCGACAAGGTTCCCCGCAAGACACGAGGTTCCAGAGTTCACCGTATTTGCATCGCTCCTTCGGATGACAACCGAGTACGGCTTCTCCGACGTCCGCGACCAGCTCCTAAAGGACCTCAGGGGCGCATACCCTATCAAATGGGAGGATTTCCAGGCTACCAAAGTCCTCGGAGAGGGCGTTTTCGGATCACCAAAGCCTCACCCCAACGCAGTGTTGAATTTATTCAAAGCGCAGAACGTCAGATTCGCGATCCCTTTCGCCGCATATCGAGCTTCCATCGGTGGTTTCCTATCCCTCATGAGTGACGAACCTGGTACAGTCCTCCCGCGTCGCACGCTCGCTTTCACCATCTTTGGCATGCACTGCATACAAACCTCGGCGTCCAATACCGCACGGACGATTATCTACGGAGGATACCTTCAGGTGTGTCCTGACGAGACATGCGTCTTGAGTGTTGGTATCAACCCCATCGAGAAGAGAATGGAAGCTCTGGAGAAGTTATATAAGTCGTGGCTCGACGAGAGGGAGGGAGGGATGCTAACACCCCCTTCATTGGGGCATCTCTGTGTGAAGTGCACAAAAACTATCGAACCGACTCACACTATATGGGGTTCGGATTTCTGGGAAAAATATGTGAAAGTGTTCAGTGGCTTGTAGTTGGGACGAGTTATGATTGGCGTTCGTGTCTGTAATTTCCGATGTGTTAACCTTCAGCTGTATTGTAATGCATAGTGAATTGACGTGAGTGTAGTTTGTCTCATGTCTCCGCAAGGGTGACGCAGTGGGTTATTATACCTCAGGGCCTCAACGTCACCCGTCACAGAGATGGCAGAGGCAAAACAGAATCTGCCAGTGGTACGAATTACTAGTGTCACCCGCGCGGTCGTATGCTACTTACTACAAGGAGGGGGGATGTTTTTTAGAGGCTTCATTTCAACCTCGCCCGTAAGTATGCCGCACAACATTATCCTTACTTTCCGCCTCCCGCGGGCTCAAGCGCTCAAAAGTTGCGTACCCTCATTCTCTCTCGTCTATCCATTCTCCTCGGAATGCAAAATTTCTTTCGAGTTGACCGCCGCGCACTCCCCGAGCAGACACCCTGGGGTTTCAGGTATCAGATCTCAGAGTCCAGGCCGTGTCCAAAGCAACAACGGTAATATCAATGGGAAAATGAGGCATGGCATGGGTTCTCGGTAGTACGATATACAATATCTTTGTGCACAACAGGAAGGATGATGACATATAAACCGAATGCATAGGTTGGAAGATGAGAGGAGAGAAAGGGGTGAAAGCAAGAATAACAGAGCGTTTTACAACAGCAACGGGGAAACCATCCTCTCACGCGGTGTACCACGACATCAAGTCGCAGTAGCGGGAACATTCTCCTTCCCCCCCATCCCAAACACGTCCTTCACATCAATCCCCATTGTCTTAAAAAACGATCCTCTCTTCTCCTTCTCCTTGGCCGGAACAGCCGTGGTGATAATCGTCTCCGCTTCAAAATCCTCTGCGTGCATACTAACCCCCTCCCACTCCTCCTCCAACAAACTAGGCTGGTTCTCCGCCTTGGCCTTGGTGGACGGCCTCAACGGCGACTCGTTGAAATTCATGTTCGGGTTCAGACTGGGTTCGTTGGTTTCGTCGATCGTGAGAGATTCGAGTGGGCTCACTACAAGACGGTTCTTTTGCCTTTCGGCGAAGATCGCGTTCGCGCCTCCCGGGGTAGGTTTAGGTGGGTTGAAAGGGATGGATGCGGAAGTTGATGAGATGGGGATCGGTGGGAGTCCTAACCCACCTAACCCCAACGCGTCGAACTTTGAGACGAACGCTGCGAGAGCTTGCCTCTCGTTCTCCAACTTGACCCTCATCTAATGGTAAATGTCAGTCTCAAAAACCGAGCTATTGACACCACCAAACCTTTTTCTCCTTCTCCAGCTGCTTAACGAGCTCATCGGCCCAAACTTCCTTCTCTTTCCTCTTCTTGATCTCTTCGTCCAACTTGACTTGCCACTCACTCTCGACGTCTTCGCGAACAGCGCGCAACGGTTCGCCCAGATTATCTTCATACCCCTTGACAACGATCTCGAGTTCACGGATCGTCTTCCCCTGCTCCATGATCAACTTGTCTTTCTCGCTTTCTGGGGCATCAGGCGGGAGTAGCGGTCGATCGCGGAGCGCGTTTTCCAGAGCGAGGATCTGGAAAGCTTGGGATTCCATCTCACGACGAGCGGAAAGGAGTTCTTGTTGAAGCTGGAGAAAGACGCATCTCATCGTTAATCTCTGAAGGTTGAGGGAAATTGGTAAACGGAGAACGGACCTCATAAGGGGACATGTCAAAGTCGACTTTGACTGGACTGCCAGGTCGTGAAGCCTCCTCGACGGTTTGGCTAGTCAAGATCAACTTGGTGAGCTGTTTGATCCTACTGTTCAGGTCCTTCATGGCATTGCTCTCGTCCATTTGCTAGCAAACGACGATCAGTACAATGAAGAGGTGCGTGTGAGATAGATCAAAAGCAAGGCCTACTTCACGAGCAGATAGTCTTCTAGATCTAGTGGGAGCATCCTTCTCCTTATCCTCCAACTTACGCTTAAGATCGTCAATCTCGTTGCGATACCGTTCAATCAACGCCTCGGTGTCGACGATCTCTTTCTTCGTCGCATTCAACTAGAGGGGGAAACCAACTCGATCAGCGAGGATCCCACCGTAGCATGACTATATGCGCCTTACTTGAACCTTCTTGATCCTCTGTGCAAACTGGAGTGTGCTCGTAGACTCCACGATGGCAGAAACATCGGGGTTTATCGTACAAATGACGGATATCCTCGCGTTACCGGACAAGGAGGGTTGTAACATCCTCGTCAACTTGGAATTTCGGAACGGCACATGGTCACTGGTGTCCCGCATCCTTGTCAGTCAAAATTCGAGAACGAATCTTCTCCAAGGGGATTACTTTTTGCCCTTGGCGGCGTTCTCGGCCAAGGTAGAAATCACGCTTCCCAATGTGAGCAAACTTTGAGATGGTTAGAGTTGATATGACGTGGATTTGGAACGATGAGGAGTACTGACCTGGTATTGATGTATTTGCCTTCCCTCGTCCTCTCCTTGTCCGAAGTTGCCTTCTCCGAACCAGCGAGGTCGATCAAACTCTGCGTGTGGACGTTAGCCCGGAGCGGGAGCGAGATGCGGCGTCCATACCAATGTAGACGTCTGGACACTTCTGCCATCCCTGCTCTGCAACCTTGTCCCCCCTGGAGTCTGGGGTCTGAACCCAGGGGTCATCCTTCCAGTTGGTGTCATCCGCCCACTCGCACTACCCTCCTCGTCCCTCCTAGACGAGCCCCCACTTCCACGCTCTCTGCTCTCAATGACAACACGGAAGACACTATGACTCCTGCTACTCCTCTCGTTCCAATCCGTGCTTGCGGTCCTTCGATTCGCGTCACCTCTCTCCAGGACTTTCTTGACGCTTGAAAAATTAGTCACGACTTCTTCCCTAAGGGGCGAAAGCCAGACGTTTAGACCCGAGCCTTGAATTTGGACAGGTTGAGAGGAAGGGGGAGCTAAGAGGTCGACTATGGTTTCGTTGTAGATTTCTATGTATGAGCACCGGAGGAGGTATTCGCGGGTTGTGTGTTTGATGTAGGCGAAGATGTCTTTCATGGCTCTAGGGATGATACCAGGTTGATCGTCGTCTCCTGTCTAGAAGGGGAGGTCAGCGTCACTGAACACTTTCATGGGAGGGGGATAAAAGCCGGGCTTACCAAAGTGAACGTCTTTCCGGAAGCAGTTTGTCCGTAGGCAAACACGACGGAGTTGTAACCTTCCATAGCGGAGATGACATGTTTCCTGGCGACCTTGTTGTAAACGGGCTTGTTCTCGGATCCAGTGATGAGTTCGTCGAAATGGAATTCTGGAGGAGCGGTGCTTGAGGATTTTGTGTATTGAGGGTTGAGTTTGATGGTTTGGGAGCTCGAAGACGGGATGTCCCACCCTATGGTGTTCGGAGTTGGTTTGACACTAAAATGAAAGGTGACAATATGCGTGTCAGAATGCCAAGGTGATGATACATGGACATTTTTAGGGGAAGAGAAAAGGAAAAATATAGGCTCACCGAACGGAAACGAGGACCTTATCCTGTCCAGACTCGGAGAGGATACTCGGGTCGATGTCAGCGGACATGTCACCCGCTTCAACCGTCTCGAAATCAACGAGGGCTTCTTCAGGATCGACTCTGCTCACGTCCATCTCGCTAGTATTAACACTGAGCAAAGAATCGTCACCACCATTCCTACGAGGGGTGGTGGGAGTCTTAGGTCTGCTCCCATCCGACTTCTTTGTCGGCGTACCAGGGACGACAGTCAGGCCAGCAATCTGCTTCGCCCGCGGTCTAGACTCGGTCGATATAGCAGCCTTGTATCGCTTGGTGGTCGAAGAGAGCAAGCTGGAGGTAGAGTTTTCGGAAATCACGGATGCGGGTCTCTTGGGTGTGAACGGGATCTTGGATGGCATGGTCCTGGGTTTTGATGACGGGGTGGCGGGAATTGGAGGCATGGTTGTGCGAGGGGCCGAGGGTATGTGATGACGGCTTGTCGTCTGTAGTCGGTCGGGTCGGTTTGTCGCGACGGCGGCGGCGTCGAAGAGGGGCGACGCGAAAAACCTTGCTCGGGGTCGTTGAGCTCAGGGAAGTTGAACCAAACCTTACTTTAGCACGCGCCGGAGCACGTGACCTGGGAATCGCTACTTTCCGAAATCCCAAATTTTTCGTTGCCCTTGTTGCCATATCGGACATTCTTGAAGTTTGACCGTCACGTCGTCCCCGACCGCTCGGACCCCACCCCAAATGGTGAGTACTCGTGTATAAATTTGTTGTTGGCGTTTGTCTTGAGGGCCTATGATCCCAAAAAAATTACTGATTTTAATGAGTCTGAGCAACTCCAATTGGAGGATTGCCAAGCTGATCACCTTTCCTTTTTCTGAGGCCCTCCTCATCTGTTCATCGTCGTGGATACTGTGCGCCATCAACTCACGCACACATCCTTCGTACAGGTCCGTCGGGCTCGTCTGGGAAACCACCCATATATAACTGGAAAATCGCCCCATTCCCTCGATAATTCTCCGCTCCCATCACGAACGTTGGATACTCTCGCATTTTCGGGTTACGATTTTTGGGGGTGATGTGATCCTTTGAGCCCGCTCTGTTCTTGGTGGCTTATCAGGATCCCGAGTACTCTTTGGATGGGTATCTACCTGGCCCCCCTTACATCTGGGTCGACCATCTATCTATTGTACTCGGTCCGTCGGGATTCTTCGACTCTTCTGCCACTGATTTTGGATTCGCCCGCAGCAAGTCGATCGTTCAGGTGAGCAAACTCAATTGATTGTTAGTGTCACCACGCCACCAATCGGGGTTTTTCGCTGGAGGTGGGCATTCCTTTCGCGACGTCTGATCGGCGTTTGCTCACTCTTCCGAAGGGGGCTTGATTCCGTGAGGAGTCCTGGAACTGCCCCTGCTGTGATCTATATATGCAGTACGGTGACGTTATAATCGCGATTGCTTGTTTCGAACGATCCTCTTCATTTTTATGCGCAGTGACCTCCTTCCGAGCCCGCCGCGTGCTGCCTATCGGCGTTAGTTTCCCCACAAGTTCATCCGACAGGAGCTGAGAAATTTCATTCTTGAATCTGTAGGTCAGGTGGCGAACTGAACGACAGAGGATGGTTCTAGTAATATCGTGACGGCATGAGCGATTCAATGTCGCTTAGCACCCTCGTGCCTTGGCGTCCATGTGCATTACCGGTCCGTTCAAGCTTGCATCGTGATCGCGTTGCGGAAGCTGTGGTTTTATCGGGAGTTGGTCCTCACTTTTCGTGTTTTGCGGTCGGTGATAGCGTGGTAGCGCACATGGATAACCCCCAAACGCAGGCCCTTTTCCTTGGCGCACTGCATGAAACCTCCCAGTTGATTTTATTGACTTGAATGGTTCGTATCTCTGTGGCGTTTGAACTGGTGATATGCCGTGATGCATTGTGTGTGATCCGTTTTGCGGATTGCGGTGCTCAGTTCTCTGCGATGCACGCGAGGTCTGCTCAATGGCTCCCAGAGGGACGGTGGAACGCGGCAAGCCGATTATTCGGTTCTCTGAAGACTGAAAATATTGTCTTTCGGATCCGATGCCAACTTTGGGACCATTAGGAAACTGCAGGGTCGAAGCACAATTAACTTGTACCGTCAAAGAAGAGAGACCAAACTGATGGCGTACAACGATTGTCCGCCGGATATCAGCATAGATACGCGGATGACATCAGCCTGAATACAGATCCTCCAACAAGCGAAGTGGTGCATCCCAGAAAGAAGCCCTCTTCAAGGATTTACTTGGTCATTTCCCCCGCCCTCACCTGAATTGAAGTTTCCATCACCTGATCTGCCTCGACGTGCAACGTTGCCTACTTTCCTGTTTGTTTGTATTTCCATTCTAGTGAGCGCTGTGGTCGACCCTGATGGGGCTGAGAGAACAATTGCGGCGCTGTTTTGCCCTTAACCCCAGGGTCTTCTCTCTGATTCCTTGCCTCTGGCTCAGACACCAATATGCGATCCATAGGACCAACCTCCCGTTCCCCACAGACAGAAGAGTCAGTGGGAAAGTGTGTGTGTTTGGGAAAAACCGGGTTCCGGACACTGCCGACAAAATAGCCAATCGGGGATCGCTGGAAGCGAGGGAGCAGATTTCAGATCGCGGGACTGATCGACCCGGGTTTCTTACGCTTCCCCTCTTTTCCGCGAAGAAGTCGGAGAGATGATTCGCTCCTCGTCGGAAATCCATACTTATACCCTCCCCCATGCGGTATTCCCCTTCCACCCTTCAAGCTTCACCCCCCGCCCCAGGTTTCCTCCCACCACTCCCCCCCATAGCGACCTATGGCTGATCTTCCGCTGGATAAGGCGTACCTTACCGCCATTTGGTTAGAGACACTCTTTTACGGTACGTGCATTCCAGCGATGTTGTTCGGAACGAGAGCATACTAACCTTACTTCCCTGGCACAATCCAGGCATTAACTTTACGCTCTGCTGGATCTGCGGTTACGTTCTCATCAAGAAAAAGAGCAAGATTCCATGGATCATGCTTGCTGTGGTCATCTTGCAGTGGACACTTTCCACCGTTCATGTTTCGCTCGGCTTCACCGTGGGTGTACATACTCCAACCCTCTACACCACGAATCCTCAGTTATCTCGCCACAGCGATTGATCTACGGGTTCATATACAATCGCGACCAGCCTGGAGGTCCTGCCGCCTATTTCTCAAACATTTCCATTCCCGGAAACGTCGCCAAGGTCTTCATTCACACTCTCAACGTAAGTTTTCTCGGTCCCTCGATCTGGCCACACAGCTCAGAGAGGCTGATCTTTGATTTTGTAATTCGCGCAGACTGCCGTTGGCGATGGTGTGGTCGTTTGGAGGTGAGCCATCCTGTTGGCGATGGATCGTTGTCATGCCCCAATTCCAGGCGCTGATCTCGGGCCTATTCTCCGGCACGCGCTCCTATTTCTCTGTGATATTGTCAAGATGTTACCTTGTGTGGGGTAAGAGCTGGAAGGTCGTCACCCTCCCTTTAATTCTTCTGTGTGGCTTCATAGGTGGGTCGAGGTTTCTTCCTCCCTCTCGCGAACGCTCACGATGATTTTGGGACAGTCTCCGGCATTGGCCAGACCTACCACTTTGCCAGAGGACAGGATATTCACAGTGCATTCCATCATATCCTTACAATTTGGAACGGTCTCGTGTTCAGTTTCTCGCTTGCCACTAACATCACAGCCACCTCTCTAATCGCGCTGAGGGTTTGGTGAGTTCCCGCCTCATTTTGATGTTCCGAACGTGTCCCTTATCCTATTATTAGGTACGTTTTTCGCATGATCTCGGGCGTGTCCCGCAGCCTTGGTACCGCCAAGATCCTCGTCCTGGTCATCGAGTCGGGTATGATTTACTCTGCCGCGCTCATAATCGAGATCGCGTGTTATTTTTCTGGATCCAACGCGTTCTACATCCTTTATGACCCTATCGCCCAACTTACCGTAAGTCCTATAGATCCATTTTCCTCGCGTTCGGCCTTCTCATCCCGATCATGACCAGTCAATTGTACCGACTATGATTCTGCTCCTGGTTGGATTCCGCCAAACGTCAAACGACATTAAGAGTCGTGCCACTGCAACAACGAAGCACCATGGCGGCGCTTCGACTCTCCCGACGGTTCACTTCCGTACTAATCCAGACCTTACCAATACAACCACTGACTTGCGTATGACGGAATTCACCGCACCAAGAGTCACTTTTGGATCCCTCGACGCCACATCGTCAGCCGAGTCTACATCGAAGCCGGGTAGCTTCAAGGTAGACTTGGATCATCGGCCGAGTACCAATTCGGAAAAGGACGTATGAATCGGTTGTTCATATTGAAGCCGAGAGTTATCTATACCTATTGCATACTTACGTGCGGACTGATTACGCGTTACGCGCTGGCGGGTTGTATGATTAGAACTGCTCAGATCCAAGTTGTTGTTTGATACACTGTTGTTCCTCCCCCCCTGGCCTCTTTTAATATATTTTATCATGAATGGCGTGTGAGCGTGAGTAGACTCATGAGGGATATCAATGGCGCGACGGGCGGGGCGGCGGACAACTCACGCGCTGACTCCCAAATCGGTTCTTGCCGGCTCTTCATTTATGAAATTTCCTCTGCTGTTGGCTTTAAACTCACGATATGAACAAGTCTTTTTTCGACGGGTCATCGAGTGTAAATCAGAATAAAAAGTTTATGGATTGATTTCAGCACGGAATCAAAATATTTGGCAGAGTGGTTAGCCGGGCCCCAGGAATTTCCAAGTGCCGGGGCGTCTGTTCCTGGGTGTAAGCTTGGTTGGCCCAAGTGGTCCTATCCTTCACTTTTATCTGTTTTTT
>Ga0307514_10005908_pt1 | contig 10793 bp, 11 predicted proteins | sample 16_EM_MG_FD_203088 | JGI IMG/M metagenome (GOLD analysis project Ga0307514, IMG submission 203088) | Populus trichocarpa ectomycorrhiza microbial communities from riparian zone in the Pacific Northwest, United States - 16_EM | ecosystem: Host-associated > Plants > Roots > Unclassified | place... | reverse complement strand
GGCTGGGGGAGATCGAGGAGGGGGTTCGAAGGTCAAGGGAGGAAGAGGAAGGTGGGGTGGGGTGGTGGGATAGGTGGCTGGATTTGTGGCGGGATGGGCAAGGTAGGAGGGCATTGGCCGTGGTGTGCATGTTGCAGGGGTTGCAACAGTTTTGTGGGTTTGTACGTCCCCTGCATCCACGCCCCACTTCTTATTTTCATCTTTGCTAATAGATGGTAGAATTCACTCATGTACTTCTCCGCCACCATTTTCTCCCTCCTCAACTTCACAAATCCTACCGGCACAAGCATGCTCATCGCCTCCACAAACCTCCTATTCACCCTCCTCGCCTTCACCCTCATTGACCGCATCGGCCGCCGCCGTATTCTCCTCCTCTCTATCCCAGGCATGACCGTTGGCCTCCTCCTCTCGGCATTTGCATTTTCCCACATCGATCTCTCCTCCCCGCCTGCCACAACCACCCCTTCCTCGCCACTGTACACCACGACTGCCCTCATCTCAATGCTCATCTACGTCTCCTCCTATGCCCTCGGGATCGGTACTGTCCCGTGGACTGCACAAACAGAGGTATTTAAAATGCAGCATAGGGGATTAGGGAATGGGATTGCGACAGGGGTGAATTGGGGAGGGAACTTTCTTGTTGGGATTACGTTTTTGGGAATGTTGGAGAGTTGGGGAGGAGAGGGTGTGTTTGGGGTGTATGCGGTTGTTTGTGCGGTGGGGTGGTGGGGCGTTTGGAAGTGGTTTGGAGAGAGGGGAGGAAGGGAGTTGGAGGAGATAGAGGTGGTGGTGGAATAGGGGGTATAGGGTTGGGAAGGTGTGCATAAGATAGTGGGCTTGGGTTTGCCAAGAATGAAACGAGAGATACCCTGCTGTGTTTATTATGGCTATTGTGTATTTGCATGTTTGGGGGCGTTTGGTTTTCTGTGTTTTTAGCTCGTGAGTTTTTATTGGGCGCAGTACTAGTACGCAACCTACCAAGTCCTTGGTCAAGGGCCCCATGGTCATGGGTCCGTCAATATTTGTATAGAGAAGCCAAAGCAAGCGGATTGCATGCCCAATTAAACAATCTATTATATATATCACAACTATACTTGTCCTAGAAGTTATTTAGATCGAACTTGCTTGCAAAATTGAGGTAACCGCGAGTGGGCAGAAGACACATATTTTGCTTTGGGCGCCTCCGGATCCGATTCCAATACAGCTGTGGTCCGAGTTGTCTCCATAAGCTCGATCACGAGGGAGGCTAGGTCTTATGGGGCCACTCCTGAGAGAGTTTGGACACAATACTAAGTTCATGTCAAAGGGCAAGAGTAATTGTATGTACCAACTTCAGCAGAGCATTTTCTAGTGGTGATACTCGGCTGCTACATAGTTCACTGGTGTAGAACCCTCTTGCCAGTTAATGAGTATGAATCCGAACTCACTTGAATCAGATTCCTCTTGACTATGTTAACTTCCGCGTTGTCACCTTCTTTCACCTCCGAGTCCACCTCCATCTCCAGATGTCCCGATCCCTGCACAGCACCGCCGTTTTGCCTTCTTCTGCCTTAGTGACTGCTCATTGTTTCCTCCGCTGCAGCAGCTGCTGCTGTTGCTTTTGCACCTCCGACTTCCTCCCGCAACGTATAAATCAGGTAGATCTCGCCTGTGTTCCGGCTGTGTGTTTTGGCTCCGCATATGGAAAAACAACCTGCCGGAATAGCGTGGATGTTTATAAGACCCATCCATTATGCAGTGTGTACGATGGCCTACCTTCTTTGGCATGATTTACATAATCTAGCAGTATCCCATCATCACTGGCATGACTGACATTTGATATTTTCTACACGAAGAAAATTTCTAATACTCCACGCCGACCGCGCTAGCTGGGGTTCTTGCCTTTAGAAGTTATACTGAATATGAAATGCATAATAATATAATCTCATGACAGCGTAATCATGTTCAAATGACTACTTAAGCACCTTAGAGCTTAGAAGTATAATAGAGGGGTGTGTGACAGAAAATCTTCAAGTGTGCATATATGGTGGTTGGAGATGTCTAGCTCTTCAGACAGTTTAGGATGATATGGAGCTTCTAGAAATGGATTCAAATTGATTATGAATAGCTCCCAATGCCCAGTACTAGGGGAAAGATTAAATGCAAAGCTAGAATTCGAAATTGATTGAAGAAACCCAAGTACTATGAAAAGGCTACAACTTATAACGAAGGTAGCAACTTGAATTGAATTTGGAGTATCAATTACAAGAGCGGTGTATCAACCAGCACATATTTTATAGTAAGAATATTTTTGAGGCCATTCCGAAGTCTAGATCCGCTATATGTAAAATGTTTAAAACGATAGATGAACGATGGAATGAACTGATGCTCCATTGGCTGGTAGCTTCGCCATTTCCTGATTTCGACTCCAATAGCTACTATAGTATGGCCACGAACTCTAGGAAGGGGGGAAACAGGTTCTTGATTCCAAGTGTTTAGCTATGAGAAATGCATAGTTGCAATTCCAGAGTCTCACCCCATTACACCAACCTGAGCTAGTTACCACAATACATATGTATCTACTTAAGTACCAATAATTATTAGTCTGGTTGGGCACAAGGATAATTATGTGTATTGGCAACAGCCTAAAAGGGTAGTCACTACTCATTATAGATTAGTCTGGAAAGTGATTCACGAGATTGCAATGCCTCACATACTACAATCCCCTCCATCGCAGTAAATTTATATAGCATCAAACATGTCCCAACCTCTTCACACTTTGAATTCAATTTTGACCATGTTAGCATGTTAGGTTAGTCTAGTTGATCTTAATGTTAGGTATTGACTATTTCCCTTTTCTTGAATGACATCAGAGTTGGCAGTACAAATAAATCACCACCAGGCTAATATAGCATATTAACCTCATGAGCTTAACTAGCGAGGCAGTATATGATATAACCTTAGCAAAGCAGATAGGCCCCAGGTGAGGTTTACTAATCCCATGCTAGCCTGTGGAACCAGGCTTGCATTGAGTTCGGTGCGTATATGGAACATACACTAAAGTGGTCAACTACATGCCTCTAAGTATATATTGGTCCCGATTTGAGAATCCAATCCTATTCGTTGTAGAGTAGATGACACCGGCAGGCTCAATGGCAGGGTGCACTGCAATCTCGCGAGTTTATTTCAACATATATCCTCCTAATTATCAATATGTTATTTATTTCTAAGGAGGTTGCCAATATGTAGTAATCCACGTATACAGCTCCAGAGATGCGGCACAGCAGTGATGGAATTAATCGGTGTGGGTTTAGAACTATTCACAGGCGTATTAGGAGCACAGGGTGTAACTGAGACGGGATATATACAGCATCTTTGCTATACATTTCTGAAGAAGCCTGGGGTTAAATCAAACACAATCAAAAGGGATGCTCTTCTGCTGAAGATACCACTACAATTCTTCCAACTTTGCCATCCATGTACGCAAACATCACGCTGAGGTTTATTACATACATGCAGCCTAATCTCTACTCATCCCTTCACATCATTCTCTTCACTTTCAACCTCACTAGCAGTGTTCTCCAAGCCGCAATACTCTTCATCCCCCTGACATCTGTCCATGCAGAGGACACTGTCCCCATCTTCTACCTCAATGTATGGCGCATACCCTTTAGCCCACCAGCAAACATTAACTACTATCTCGAGCTCGACCCCATCAATGGCGATGCTATTGTTAATTATACACAGGGCTATAAGGGCTTTGAAAGTGTACGTATACACCTACATATGACACATTTAATCTCTCTTGCTCCACTAGATTCATGTATACTAGTTCCCCATGCTGATATAGTCGTTGGGATGCATTGCCTCGACCCCCCTCCAGCTGGCTTCCTGCGCAAACTCCGCACTGGAGACCAAGGTTACCTAATCCCTCTCCCTCAACTAAAGCCTTCTGAGCACCCCAAATATTACGAAAAACCCCACTACCAGCTCCGCTACACTACACATCTCCCCCACCATATCCCCAATGTGCTCTCTAAGAACTTCTCAACCACCTCCTACGACTGTGGTGGGAAATGTGCGGGGCCAGCACTAATCTACGGCGATGGAATGCCAGGATTGGGAGTGTGGTATTTGAGCCCAGACAGAACGAGGAAAGGGTGGTGGGTGGATCTAGAGGGGAACAAGGTATGGAGGGGGGTGTGGAGAGTGAGGTGGGTTTGGAGCACGAGTGTGGAGTTGCCGGCGGATGCCATTTGGGGAGTAGCGGTTTGGATGAAGAGCCATTAGGGCTTTGGGGGTTAAGATGGAGCCAGGTGCTTATATTGAGGGTTTGCGGTAATATGTATCTGTAGCCTAAGATGATGTGATAGGTGTCTCAAGAACTGGGACCGAGACCCCAGACTACCTATAGCTAATAGATGAGGAGACACAGGGTGCAGTTCAGGAGCGCGAGCTATGAAAGTTTTGGGGCCAAATGCTCCACCAGGGGTCCACAATGGTACGGTATTATGGCGACCGCGACTCAGGTGTGGGGATTATAAGTCGAATTCTCGGAAACGAGGATCTTCCGTTCGAGACAGAGGCAGAGCTGATCATGAGAGGCAAGCAGTTGGGGGACAGGGCAAATATTGTCAGTGAACTCGCGAGACTACAGCAGGAATTAGATAACTTGACGTTGTTTTAGCGAAATATGAATAGGGGCCATGTAAGTGAACAGCGTTCACTATAAATATACTTCACTGGCAGTACTCAGTGGCATCGCGCAGTGCGCGGATAATACAACGTCAAGCTGATCGCAACTAATGACGAGGGAAGACAATACTCTGATTGCTTTCTTGTATTAAGGTCGGGCTCTGCCTATGATCTTAAATACATGAATCCATGCCCCCCGGGCAGTGTTCATTACATAAGAGAAACATGATATCTCTCATATATCCTTGTATATTTCCGATCCCTCGATGCCATGCATTCATCCAAACATATGCTCATCGTGCAGGATTACCCTCCTGCTTACAGGCCAGCAGACGGTAATCCTGTAACAGCAATTGCACTCCGTTACGTGGGAGTTACTGTACGTATGAGATTTCTGAAACATCAAGATGAATGATCCTGTCCTAGGTAGTCGATGTATTTGCCCTTATGCTACAGTGGACCTACTGTAGTTGTACATTGGAATCCTGTGATAGAAATTTCCACTGGCCAACTTGATCTCCTCAGGCCCCCGCCATTGTCCTGCCCCCTGCCAGGAGGGCTTGCCGGATATCTGGCGGTGTTGCAATTTCAGCAGGCTTCTGTGACCCAATGCCTAATCACCCCAACCGTACCTGCGCCATTTATAAATTTTGTCCACCGCTTCATTACACTCAAGTCCCGTACTATAGAGAGGTACTCTGCCGAATGCTCCTCTGCTCGTCTCCGTGACTATCTCCCTACTACTTTTGCAGGTCTCTTGCCTGTATTATCGATAGTCCCGGTCACAGACGGCTATCCAGCAGACTACTCATGTGCCCCACCCAGCAGTCCCTGCCCTCGCTTGCCCAAGTTGCATTTCGACTTCTAAAAGTCCCCCCCCTTATGAGATATCATCACCGGAAATAGTCCTGTGCAGCACCGGCAAAAAACATTGGTACCATGGTCCTGTACCGTAGAAATTGGAAAATAACACCCCCCGTTGAAAATACCGCCCTCCCAGAATATGGAATAGTACGATGTGATCTACTGCTATGACATATGTATAGCTATGTCCTAGATACCGAGTTCACACCATTTAATTCCATGGCTACAGTATTTTATACCTTTTTACCTAGTCTCGGAACTGCTACGTTGTGTAGCGGTCTTGGTCGATAATCACTGGTAAAATGAACCCCCCAGGCATGCAGGGTGCATGGATTATCGAGTAATTCGATACACGAATCCGACAGATTCCAGAGGTTGTTAATGCCTAAATGTTTGCACAAGGCACGCCGTGAAATACCTAGGGTTTTGTTGTCGAAATCGATAAAGGGTCATAGCCCCGTTGCACAACCCCTCGCTAACCAGACTAACCCCTCGCAGGCTAAAAGGGTCATCGATTTGGTACTGAAATCTAAGTAGATACAGGGTCATCGAATTCGCCTTTTCTTCCGATGTCCCCAAACTCAAATTCCTCGACGATAACTAGTCTGGTTACCAGACTAGACGATAGTTACAAACGAGTGATTATCGGCCAAGACACCGCTACACAACGTAGCGGTTCCGGGACTAGGAAAACCCCATACGGCCGGGCATTGGACGCATATGTAGCCGACTCTGCGGCAAATTTGTATGCAACTGTTCCAAGACAATATGCATGCGGAAACAGAGTAATGGTTGCGCACATGATTTCCTAGTCTGGTTGGCACGACCCCTCCTAGGTTCAACAGCATATTCAGGCCTCTTAACGTGGAAAACCCATCACATATATATTCAGCCGACTTGTGAGGCCCCACCAGAGTGGTAATTCAGTAACTACGTATTCTCCATCGGCCAATCCACTGTCGAGACCACCGGGGCCTGGCCTGCGAGCGAAGATCTGTGGTGGCCTGACATAGAATAGGCCAGCCAGGAGTTTACAACGTTTGATAATTTGTTCAAAGATTTATGTATTTCTGAGTATACGTAAGATCAAGACCATATTAGGAGATCTAGAGGTCCACCTACTTCGGGCTACCTAGGCATCATCCCCCACAAAATCCAAGTACTAATAAATAAAAAGAACATAGCTATATGCTTCAGATTTCATATTGCCTACGACTACTGATGTCCCCAATTTCAACCTCCTTGGCAACCAACCAACTCCACCAGATCATCCGGATCGATTCTTCTTCCCAAACAAATTCTTTGCCAAATTCATTGCATCACGAATTTTAGCCTCCAGATCATCGTCGCCACCGTTAGGTTTGTTTGGATCAAATCTTCGCCGGACAATTGACTTGGCGATATCCTCAATCAATTGAGCTTCATCAATCAAGCGACTAGTGGGTTGCAAGCTCTCTTCGGAAACATTGTTCACGTAAGCCCTCATTCCTGGTGCGCTGATGAGGTAGACCTTTTGGTTCGGATCATGGTATTCTCCCACCCCTAAATTTTTGTGGACGCTTTGTTTTGTCTCCCGTTGATATAACTCACGGGCTCGGTCATAAAGAGCCTCGAATTCCGGCCCATATTGCACTCCCTCGTAATCAAACTCTTCCCTGATGATGTTCTCAATGTACTGATTGCTCTTAGAACGGATGAGGAATGTTGGAACCTTAAAGCGGGCAGCGTGCTCAAGGATAACAAAGTCCTGCTGGGTAAATCTGCCACCGAAAAGGACAAGAATAATGTCAAAGACAAACAAACCGTGGTCGTTGAAGTATTGAGGCCCAGGTTTTAGGAGGGTGCCACTTCCAGGAATGTCATACCAGACAAACTTTGCTTGAGGCCCACTTCGGTTGGGATCCGGATACCGGCCAATCCCAGTGGTGGTTTCCGTTACACCAACATTAGCTGCGTGTTCTTTGTTGTTGTTCTTTACCCCGCGAAAGGCATTGATTATTGAGGACTTCCCAGTCCCTGTGTACCCAGCGACGGCGATATGGAAATGACCATCCGGATCTGGACCGAGTCGAAGGTTCGCACGATCAATTTCTTCTTGTGTAGGCCACAAGATGGGACTGAAACCCTGCGAGAACATCTGTAAGGTTGCCATCAAGTCGTCCTCCTTACGTTGCGCGTCTCGGAGTGCCGCTTCTGCCTTGGCAATGCTCGCTTCCCGCAGCTTGCGTTCCGCCTCTACTTGCTTGCGCTGCTCATCCAAGTTTGCCATAAATCGTGCAGTCTCTTCCGCACGCTGCTTGCCCTGTTCCGCGATTATCCTCTGTTGCTCCTCTTGCATCTTCTGCATCTTCTGCACATTTTGAGTTTGCTTATTCATGTCATCTCGGAATCTCTGCACTTCTTCTGCTCGTTCGTGCGCAACGCGGTTGGCCTCGTCGAGTTGACTTTGAACCCACGCATGGTGTCCTGGGTCTACCCCCCTCTGTCTCTCTGAATGATCAGCAAGGGCATGCCCAGTTCAGGATCCCAAATAACGGTGAAGCAAGGGTTATAATATCATGAAGATAGTAGAACTACGTACGCTTCCACCATTACCCATAGCTTTTTCTAGAAAATCGAGAGCTATTGGCACGAGTGGGAGCCACCACATCAAAGCTGAATTTAAACGTTGGCGGCGATTGGTTGGGACCTTAGAGTTCCTAATTTAAAATTGTTTCCTATTAGTAATTATATTGGGGTAGAAATAAGTGGCGGTGGGGGGGTAGTCTTGTGCGTGGGGGGGACAGGGTTATATAATATGTATATTTTGTATGTAAAAAATTCCGTGAGGCACTAGTTGAAATAAATTCGAGCACTCACCGTCCACTTGTGGTCCTTTATTAATTGCAAATCTGAGTTCAGGGTCGAATTCGACGCTTGATGTGAACATCACAATGAAAAGAGAGTGCCCACCACGTAGAATATATACAGTGCGTGGGCAAAAGAATCCGCGACCCCCCCTGCAATATTATGCAGGCAGGTCGCGTTGCCCACGCACTGTATACCACATTGCAAAAATCATAGACGTCATGACAATGTGTCAGATATCGCTACCAATTATATATAGCAAAATCCGGGCTATCGGGGCATTGCAAATATGAGTGATCACCATGGAATCACGTCCTCCATGTGAATTGCAATAGCTATGGGAATCGCCGTGTGGATGGCTATCGGCATGGCTATCACTCTGTCGTCTTCACAGAAGCAGAGTATTTCTGGTACTACCCTATAAGTGTGGTGAGGGGAATACCATGGCCATACTCCAAAAATGTGAGCACACACTTCCTAAATGAGCACATGCATGTGGCACTGGCCTCGGATGGACAAGTGTTCCTATGCACCTAGGTATCTATCAAGGTATGACAAAAATAAATGGTGCAAAAACAAATCGAACTCATACCATACCTACGAGTAAGACGAGGTTCCGTTTAAGAGTATCTCGATAATTAAATGCTACCGGTGAAACTCAGAATAATAGCGGAGTCATTTCAATGAAAATATTTGCACAAGTATCTCCAAATCAATCCCGTCCCCAACATTACCAAAAAAATATTCCAATATTATGCATGCCGGTCATGGATTGGGAGCCGATATTGTGGATTACGGCGTGGTATTTAAGACATTGACTGTGCAGTATGTGAGCCCCTTCAGCTTGATGTGGATGGGGAAGGCTTAGGCGCTTGTCTGATGCCGGCGTGTTGCGATTAGGTGATTTGTTTCTATCTCCGAAGAAATAATTAGTTCGATCGAGAAGAAATAACTAGTTCGATCAAGGAGAAAGAAAAGCGTACGCCATGTAGCGGATTTAGGCAGAGATTAGCAATGCATTCTATGAGGCAGGTGAACGCATTGCATAATGGTTACTTCGGCAAAAAAGGGAGACAAGTCCAGAGCCTAAAGCAATAAACAACAACTTCACCTTAGACTGTGGAAACGGCGTACAGCTTGCGTTTGTTCGTTCATGTTTGCTCGGTGGTAATGTGATGTATTCAGGAACACAATAATTGTTGTCGATATGATTCGAAACTAGTTCTTAAGGCATGGCAAGATTATGTTATCTAGAATACCACTGCCTACTAGCTCTCGAGATCTCAGACACTTTGGGTAGAAGCTCTTTGCCTGTAGTAGGAAAATCCCTTGTCAGATGCCTGGTCTATGTATTGATGATAGGTATGTATTATTGTGGGTTACACTGCTGTGGTGGTTGGTTCAGTAGCTATCTTCTTCGAGTTTATTATTCCTAGGTGGAAAGTATAACGTGTTAGCACTATGCTACTATAGTACTTCTAACGTTGATTAGACCTTGCTAGTCAACAGAAATTAATTCGGTTCGTTAAAAATATGCAATGGAATGCCTGCTGTAGGATTGTTTCTGGCAAAATACATAGCTCTGTTACTACTTCTTGAAGCTACTAGTAGTTGACCCTTCTGGTTAGTGGAACTTGTAAGAACCCTACAAGTGTTATCTCTGCCTTGTATAGATATCGATTGCTATGTACATAAATATCTGTCTCAAGTTTGTTGTTGTTTCCTTGATAGACCGCAAGCAGTATTCTACCCAAGACAGGCTAGCCGTGCTAGCTAGTCTGCTATACTCTAATCATAATAAAAGCACAATCTGAGTTTCACTTGTTTCACCTGCTGTGGACTGACCAGTATTGCCAACTCTCCCGCCTTAGCCGCACAATTTATTGTCTTGGCAGCGCAGTGGAGAGTCTGGGTACGAGAACAATTGCCAACCAGACTAAGGCACTTTAAACGACAAAAATAAGAAGTTTCTTGAATATTACTGCCTACAGGAAACTGTCGGGTCCTGCGAGAACCTTGGCGCCAGTTGACGAAGTATATACTAGCCTAGTCTGGTTATACTAGCCAATAGCTGCACATGTACACTTCAGGGCCACCAAGGGTTCATATCGTGCTCACGGGCCGATCCCATAGTGCGGCCGATCCCATAGTGCGGCCGATCCCATAGTACGGCTGATCCCAGAGTGCGGCTGATCCCAGTGATATTGCTCGCCATGCTGCTGCACGTTGATGATTACTAATCAGAGATAAGACGAGTGTACCCCTGCCACCCTAGTACCAGTAGTGACCCACCACCGTCTTATGACCAACCCCTGCACGCACCCTGCAACACCTTCTCCGGCCACAACTCATGATATTTCATGAGCATGGTGATTCTGGCTCTATACATACCTATGGAAAAAGGTGCA
>Ga0307514_10005907_pt1 | contig 10795 bp, 13 predicted proteins | sample 16_EM_MG_FD_203088 | JGI IMG/M metagenome (GOLD analysis project Ga0307514, IMG submission 203088) | Populus trichocarpa ectomycorrhiza microbial communities from riparian zone in the Pacific Northwest, United States - 16_EM | ecosystem: Host-associated > Plants > Roots > Unclassified | place... | reverse complement strand
CAATCTGAGACAGAGACACAAAACGCGAGTTCGCCAAACCTGCTTTCCTCCTGGGCCATGGATTCCCCCACGGAGTCTCCAATCGTAATCCTCGCATCTTTCCGATCCGAGTCGTTGCATTCACCGTAATTAAAAGCTGTTCAGTGTATAGGAGGTATACTCTTGATTATCAGTTGATCATCGCTGCTTTCGTGCTCTAGTGCCCCAACCAAAGTCAATTGTATGTGCGGGATATATGAAGGAGTGAGAAATTGCTGCAAAAGTCAAGATCAAACCGAGACGACCTGGATGCACTCACATGGCCCTTTGTTCTTATGTAAAATACTGTTATCTCCTCACAAAAGTTCTTGGAATGGCGGCCAACTGGTTGACCTGAACGTGTGATGACGGTAAAGAGATCGGGGGTGGCCACTTGGTAAGCTTAGAATTTGAAATCCGTCATTGACAACTGTCACGTGGAAACGTAATAAGAATTTTCGAAATCGATTTCAAACATTCTGGCGGTCCACATTTTTCAAGCAGGCGCCATTCCTTTTCAAACATATATATCCACACGTAATAAAACAGACAAAAAGGAGATTTGGGGCATAGATGAAAAATTAGCCGACTTGTTCTTTTCGTCATCGGCTCGACCCACCGCTGTCACCCAGAAACTCATTCGCGACGAAACATATGGCTTTGCTGGTCACTTGATGTATGGATACATGAATTGGCCCCAACTTCGTGGTTCCCATGTGTATGAAGCGATTGCAAGGCTCTGCATTTTTCAACTCAAACAATATTACTGAGTTGTCGACACATAGTACCTGCGAAAGCTCGGCGGTTGCAAGATTGTGCGTTATTATGATTGTTCTGCCGCAAGTCTACCACGATCTCTCATTCCATTTGGTGTGTCTCCGCTACTTGGCGAAATTAAAATGAACCATCTCAATCCCTCTGATAGGTAGCAATCTTGGAGGGTCACTTCTCTTTTGTGATTCGGTGTAACTGATGTCTACTCAACGTGACCCGGATAATGGAAGTGTTAATCGAAAAGTGTCACCCAAGCCACCACAGTAGGTCATTCTATTACGCATCTTGCAACCCCATTCATTCACATCTAACGCTATGAAGCCAAGACACGCTGTTCGACCAAATCGTCATCTCCTTCTACATCCACACCGTTGGTGATTTGAACCCTTATCACCAATCAACCCTCAACATGGAAGATCGGATTATCTATTTTGTTCCAACCAAAGTTCCAACTCTATAAAAACTGATCTTGTATCCACTGTTTTCAACCAACTCCTTTACTACTCTTTCTATCGACGGTACAATGAACCCCCAGCGAAAAGGCACTCTGTGCCGTCAACTGAGCGGCAATTACCTTGTCATGCTCAAGGATGAGGCCGATTTGTTAAGTTTTAAACATTCACTGCATTCCACCTCGCCGGAGATTCACAGCAAAATCAAAAGCGAGTGGTCTGTTCTCAAAGCAAAGGGCGTTGCTGGTACGTTCTATTTATGACCGTCCATTGCGTTTTCTTGCTCACTTGTGCAGGTCCCTTCGACGAGACTGACCGCAGCATCCTCTCTCAACACCTCGACGTGAAGCTCATTCACAAAGAGGGCTTAATAACAACGGCGGTCCGGCACCAACAGTCTGTCATCATTTATCTGTGATGAGCCTCCCGCATATAACTTGAATGTTTCGCCTACAGGTACGATGCGCCTTGGGGACTCCAACGAGTCAGTAGCGATGCTGCAAATATAGCGCGGCAGTGGGATGATCTCGAGTTCGTCTATCCTGCTTTTCGTTCCCAGACTGATTAGCTTCCTCGTTGCATGTGCATATAGGGAGCCAAATGCCTTGAATTACACCTACACGTATGAAGATGCTGCTGGACAACCCGTGGATATCTACATTCTTGGTATGTAAACTTGTGCAGAGTGGTGACAATGGTTCGCTGACTCGTTACACTAGATTCGGGTGCGTTGCTCCCTATTACATTCGACTGTCTGATTATTATCAACCAGGCGTGCACATTGCACACGTATGTCCAGCATATTTGCGTTCGAAATAAACTTCTCTTACCAGTTTCACAGGAGGATTTTGAGGACCGTGCTTCATGGCCCGCTGCCGCCAACTTCGTTGAGACCGAGGACCCCCGGTAAGTCCCAATGATTTGACCCAAGGTTATTCACTGAGACTCGAGGACAGTGATAATAGGGATCTGAATGGACATGGAACTCACTGCGCGTAAGTTCCGTTTCATCTGGCATGATTGCATCGTCGAGTAATGCAATACATTGCAGTGGTACCGCCGCTGGCAGAAGGTTCGGTGTCGCCAAGGTAAACATATCCACAGAAGCCCTTCAAATGATCCGTATCTCACATCTAACCACAGCAGGCCAACATTATCGCTGTCAAGGTCATTGACGAACATGGGTAGGTCACAGTACCACTAAACACTTCGAGAAGCTTACGGCCAAATTACCTGCATGCTTTTTATTTCGTGAAAACCAGTGGTGGAGATGATCTATACATGTAATGTATTTATCGCCAAGTTAACTTTGTCAGCTCACAATCTCGAACTAGAATAAATGGGCTGGCGTGGATCTTTGGAAATGTCGGTGTCCTTAACCCGGCCGCACGTCGCTCTGTTGTATCCATCTCTCTGCGTTGCTGTGACGAGAATGGCCAAAGTCATATCAACCCTGTAGTTGACCATATTATTCGACAAGTGAGTCACTGTATCTTTGCGTTGCCAACCCAAATTTCATTGCCTATACAGTTAACCAACGTAGGCATTCATGTTGTGGTTGCTGCTGGGAACCAAGCTTTGGATGCTGGGGGTTTCTCTCCCGCTCGTAGTCCTGGGGCTATCACCGTCGGCGCCTGCACCATCGCGAATAGAAGAGCATACTTCTCCAACTACGGTGCGGTAGTTGACTTGTTTGCTCCTGGAGTTTGCGTCACCAGCGTCAGGACCAATACGCTTGATGAGGTCTGTTTCCCCCTTTTCTGCCCATCGTTCAACGGTGAAACGTTCGTTTTTAGTACACCGTCATGAGCGGCACGTCTATGGTATGTGTAAATCTCTAGCCAATTAGAAAATGATGGTTCTATTCTGGATCAGGCCTGCCCCCATGTTTCTGGTGTCGTCGCCAACTTGCTTAGACTCGAGGACAACATGAATGTCCTGGAAATGAGGGCAAATCTCGTGAATCTGTCCCGCGATGGCGCTGTCAATTTGGCTGGTACGTAAAACTTTGTGCTCTCTGCTGTCGGAACCCCTGATTGTCATGGGACGATGTAGCCGATGATACAGACGATGTAGATGATTATGCCGGGACCACAACGCGTATGGTTTGCCACCCACCACCTCCTGCCACGGCAGCGACCGTGGCAGCGACCGCGACTGCGGCTGCGAATGCCGCTAGAGCTTCAGTTGTGGCTGCGCGTGCGGCTGCATTGGCTGCTGAGACGGCTGCTGCGATTGCGATTGCGACGGAGAGAGATGCTGTGGCTGTGGCGGCTGCAGCTGATTGAAAAGGATTGCCGTGATTTGTGAAATGAGGAATGTAGGATATGACTGTAAACTGACGACACGACTGGATCAAATATGAATGTTTTTGGATGCGACGTTTTCAGGTCCTAGCGTGATACATTTTGAGTTCAGACACCTTTGAGCTGTATGTTGAATACATGCGCATCGTCACCACTTTGTTTTTTTTCAGACCTGTCGTCCCTTTATTTAACTTCAATGTATCGTTACTATCGTAAATATACTTTCAATTGTGTCATCCCACATATTAATCATGACGAGGTGTTTAGGATAAAATTATTGTGGCCACAGGTTAAAGAAATCCATGGCACCCACGTACGTTATAAGTTGGTTGAACAAAAAAATAGGAGATTGTGACATTGTGAAGGAGTGAGAATTGGAACTTTCAATGACATGCTAACTCAAAGTGCGCATCTTCATCAAAAACCTTGGCGCCCGTAATTTCGTTCTTCCGTGTGGTTATGTGAGATACGGATCAGTGTAAGTGTGAACATCTCACCTCAGATCTTTTGCCAGAGGCGGTACCGCTGTCCGCCGTTGTCACCCTACCCCCTTTGTGGATGCTCTTCACGTCGGCATGCTGGGAGAGGATATCGCAAGCAGTCTCGTCAAAAGGACCTGGACAAATGAGAAACTGAGCTGAGTGAGGCCATGAAGGGGACGTACCTGCAATACCCTTGGCGTTGACAATGGACCACTCGCTTTTGATCTTGCTTTGAATGTCTGCCGGGAGTGCTTCTTTGAAACTTGACAAATCAACGTGGTCATGGAGCATGACAAGACAATTTCCGCTGGGAGCCTGAAAATGGCTTGGTCTGACGGGGATCATCGTGAGTGTATGAAGTAAGACCTTGAAATCTCAGAGGTAAATACATGTCGACGGCGTCGCTTTTTGTTAACGGTTTGCAATGGTGCTCATGGAATGTTGGACTTGATTGTCCTCTATGGCGGACCAAAGTTAAGACTTTTGCGTCCCTACACCAACACATGAGTACGCTCGGGTTGGCCATGTACATTCATTCTCTGAAGGTGCTGGACACACTCTCCCATCCGTCGACATCCGTTATCGATCACGCAGGCCTGCAGCTGTTCAAGCCTTGAATTTTGTGAAGACTGAGCGAGCCTCGCCTATGTTCAAGGTTCAAGTGCTGGTATATGTTCAAATGCTGGTACACACTAACAAAGTGCTGCAAAACCAATACTGCCTAAGCTTCTAGGAGTTTTTGTGCGCGTAGTCACACTCAGGAATTCACACGAGGAGTGCACCGCCACCTGTCTCTGGGTGCTCATGCTTGCCGACTGACATTCTTCTTACTCACCATCATGGCTGTGCTCGTCCCCAGGCATGGTCCGTCGTCGTCGTCATCGACATCGACGAGGATAGATGCACAGAGGCAGAGTGTCCTCTCTGCGTCGTCATACAGGACTGTCCCTCTTTCTCCTTCATCTGTCGCTTCGACTTCCTCTCATGCTTCATCGTCGCTCACTGTGAACGCACAAAGTCCTCGCGATCTAAGCCCTGCGAGTCCCATCTTTACATACGCAGCCTCTCAAGAGACCCACAGCCTTTTTTCTGGTGAAAAGGTTCAAATGGAGACGGGCTCAGTCTCCGTACAAGCTGCGAACATGCGGCAGAAAATACAGTCCGACTCCGCTAGTTCTGTAGGTCCGCCACCCCCTTCTCCCCCTGCAAGCACAGAAAACGGGAGTGAGCTCGACTCTCCTACCCTTTCTCAAACTTGTGGAACTGAGAAAATACTCAATCCAGGGTCAGCCTCTGTTCGTGCTCGGAGACCAAGCGGTGCATCAGCGAGCGAAGTTGAACGGCAACCGAATACTTCCACATTCCACCAGGTTCATCTCTTGCGTCCTGCATCAGAAAAGGTGCAACGATCAATGTCGGAAAATAGGCCCCCCAATTCTGCACCCCTCATTCCTCCCTCTCAACCTTTTTCCGCGGATGTTGTTAGAATCTCGTCTTCGGAATCAGCCGCTCGCGTTCCATCTGACACTTATCTGCAACCTCCCCATCCATCCACTCCATCTCCAAAACCGATACGCCGAAATACTACTGGCTCAACGCCTGTACCTTCCAAAAGGTCCCATGCAAAGCTCCCATCGCAGCCGTTTGCGCCAACCGATGATGCCAAACTTGGCGAGGGGAGCCAGGAGCTTGCATCTGACATCGAGATTCACGCAGAGAGAATTCGGAGGGAACGGAACGCCAAGCGAGCTAAACAACAGCAGGAAGCGGAGGCCGCGTTAACTAGGTCGGAAGTCGCAACTTCTGCGGTGGAAACCGCCCAAGACAGGCCTCTTGTCGGCAATCTTATCGGCGAGGATCACGTGAACTACGTATTGATGTACAACATGTTGACTGGCATTCGAATTGCAGTTCGTCATCAATTTTAGTCATTCATTGGCTCTTAATTCATCTGCTTGACAGGTTTCTCGGTGTGGGGCGAAAATAAAACGGCCTCTATCAGAAGATGATTTTCGTGCGCGTCACAAGTACTCTTTTGATATGTATGTCTGTATCATCTGTTTCTCCCTTGTAACTTTCTCAACTTCAGTTTTTCCTCCAAGTGTGGGCAACGAACTGACGCCGTCCGCAAAATATGATTTCAAGTTCAAAGATTATGCGCCATGGGTTTTCCGATACCTAAGAGAGGATGTCTTCCATCTCGACCCTGCCGACTATCTCCTTTCCCTGACCGCAAGATACATTCTTTCGGAGCTCGGCTCTCCCGGAAAATCTGGCTCTTTTTTCTATTTCTCGCGTGATTACCGTTTCATCATCAAGACCATCCGACACTCTGAGCATAAGTTCCTTTTGAGTATCCTCAGGAGGTATCTTGATTTCGTCAAGGATAATCCACACACTCTTCTAAGCAGATTCTATGGTTTACATCGTGTAAAGCTTCCAAGAGGCAGAAAAATCCATTTCGTCATCATGAACAACCTTTTCCCTCCACACAAGGACATCCACGAAACATTCGACTTGAAGGGCAGTACCGTTGGACGAGAATACCCTGAGACGAAGGTAGCTGAGAACCCGGGAGCTGTGTTGAAAGACCTGAACTGGATCAAATGGGGGAAGAGACTTGAGTTGGGTCCAGAAAAGCGGGCTTTATTGTCGGAACAGTTGAGACGGGATGCAGATTTTTTGAAAAGCGTGTATGTAATGGACTACAGTCTGTTAGTTGGGATACATAACATGGAGAGGGGAAATAGGGATAAAGTCCGGAAGAACACTTTGAAGGTGTTTTCGGTAAGTCCCACCTATTATCAGCGATGGATGGACTAATTGCCTTGTCATCTCCAGCCGGACCTCCCAGAAACTCGCCGAAGCAAAAACTCTCAACTCGGAGCGAAATCACCCCAGGCAATCGCCATCCGCCGAGCGATGCGTTGCTCAGATCCTAAACGACTAGGAAAGAATACCATTCGACTTCCAGACGAAGTCGACGGTCGTGAGTTCATCTTTTACCAAAACGATGGAGGGCTGCGCGCGACGGATTATACGAACGATCCAATGGCGACGATCTATTACCTAGGTGTTATTGATATCCTAACCCCGTACAGTGTGATCAAGAAGGCTGAACACTTTTGGAAGGGTATGCGAGCTGACAGGGTTTGTTGTTCCATCTTGTTCGTTGTGGTTATTGATGTCGGTTTTTTTCCCTTTCAGCACAAAATCAGTCCAGTCCCGCCAGCGGAATATGCCGACCGCTTCTTTGCGTTCATGAAGGCCATCATGCGCGGAGGAGAAGGCGGAGAGGCGTTCGTAGAAAGGTCCAAGGAAGCTGGCGAAAAAGTCGAGGAACATCAATAAAGTCAACGGTCTGCATCCTTCGTCACCTCGTGACACGGTCGATCGTTTGTTCCATTATCGAACTCAAGCCTTTTCATTTCTACGTTATATCGTTTTTCTTGCATCCATTGCAAGGCCACACTCGTTTAAACACTTTCTTGTCGATGTTCACGGTCCATCAAATTGACCGCACATCTCACCAGGATTGGCAATCTCGTATCTGAGGAAGCCTTTCCTCTTGGTGTTCTTGCTGCGACAGTCTTTCCATGGACGCAATGCAGGTCGGGCGCCTGATAGTTAATAAATGTAAGGTTAGCCTTGCATGGTACCACAATCCTTTAGTCTTGTTATTCCCGTGCTTTTATGGCCAGGGATTCCCGTCGTTCTTTAACTCCCCAGTTTTTCGTCAACCTTTCTTTTAATCGTCTCATGGCATACCTTCAATCACCCTCTCCTACAATACTAGATTATTTCACCTCGCATCATCAGTCGATTACATTGGCATGGAACTTTTTTTTACCTATCTTATTGCCCCTTTGCCTTCGCGTTCTGAAAAGCTGACCCCTCATATCTATATCTCTATCTCTCAGACTGTCATCTGTTTGCATGGCATACTTCTCACTGCCCATGGACTCCTGCACGTCGCCGATGTCTCCCCCATCTTATTTATTTGTCATGGCGTTTGGGACACCTAGAGATAGAGAACTCATAGAGAAGACTTTGCCATGTAATAGTAGTCTAATCTTATTAGCTTTCGTTATCGTAGGCTGCGATGGTTTTTTGATGTTCAAGCATCAAAAATTCCCGATTTGTGCCTCCAATCTATTCATACATATCATCGTCATGAGCAGCTGTTGCTGCTGCCTTCTTCGATCGGGTAGCTACGAACGAGGTTTAGCGCAAAATGAGTGACTTCCTTTCAAAATTTTTTACCTTTTCTGGCTGCCCTTTTCTTCGCAGCAGCTTTCTTACCCTCGACGCGCTTTTCAAGTGCTTGGTCTTCTTGACCTTGCAGTTTGTGTTCCTCCAAGATCTAAATCGCGCCGACAAGATGGTAAGGGGATAACTCGGGCAATCACAAAAAGTATACGCGTTCACCTTTTCGAACTCATCCAACTCCGAGTCTGGCTTGTCTTTCGATTTATTCGTTCGAGCCTGATAACAAAAAAATTTATGACGCGATCTTGTTTCGCAAACACCATATATATGTACACACACCTTCTGCAAAATTTCAGTGAAAAACTCAAAGACCTTCGGTTCGTGTAATTTGTCACGGTAGAATTGAAGACCGTCAATGAGTTTCTTGACGGAACGCTCGGACTTGAAGGGAAGGAGCGAAAGACAGAACGCGATGTCACGCCACTGCCGGGGATCTTCAGTTAACCTGAATCGCTGACAAAGTTTTTCAACAATGGCCTCGGCTTGTTTTTCCTTCAAAAAAACGTCAGAGTGACTGAAAAAAGGCAGAGTATTCATATTTGTGGTACCTTCTCAATGAATTTGAAGATATAACGAAGCGTGGTCTGGAATTTTTCTTCGTCAACTGCATGATCACCCGTAGAAAGATGGCTAATAACTGTATCAAATAAAGTTATGGTCAGCAACAAAAAAAACCCATGGTAGAGCAATCAAAAGAAGCACCATCTGGCAAGTTATTATAGATCGCATTATCTTTCGTCGAGAGCTCAGTAAAGAACAACTTGGCCAGATCCGCAATACGCGTCTCCGGATCCTCGAGGCACTTTGCCAGCTCGCCCAGTTGACCTTTCACCTTGATCATACCATTCAGTATCAAATGCGTCAAAACCATCAGCGTATTCTTCTTCACAACCAAGTCCTTATCCGAAAGACCTTTGTACAATTCCTTGCTATTCTCATCAATGATGTGGTTGAAAGACACAGCAACGTCCCCGAGCGCGATGACGACGTTGCTTCGGATATCAGCATGATTTGAGGTTTCGAGGATCTTGAAAAGTAACATGTGGTGTTGGTCGCAAAACGCGGAGCTGACGCAAAGGAATTTGCTGAAGGAGAGGATGGCAGCAGCCCGTAACGTCCGATTCTTTATTCAAAAGAATAAATCGAACGTTCAAGGACCTAAGCGAATTAGTACTCACCTTGAACTTGTGAGGCATGCGACATATGTGCACAATCATATCTCCATACACCGCCAACAACGAGTCAGGACCATACAGCAATTCCGTCTCGCGAACGGCCGCAATACGATCTCCAATCTCATCCTCAGCATTCCCAACCACCTGATCCAACTCGTCTGCCTCTTTATCCTTACCATTCTTTTGTTTACTATTCGCCTTCTTCTCAGCTAAGAGAGACGCAGTCCAAATCAGTTACATCAAAACCAGACAAATCGAGACTCACCAGCTTGTTTCTCATCCTTCTGCCTCTTCCACTCCCTCTCAACCAGCTCCAAAAAAACGATATGTTTAATCGCAACATGTCCCACGACAAAAAGCAACTGTGCAAGCTCAAACGCGTCGCCTACATCCTTCTCTTTGCCCTTGTCACCTTGCGTATACTGGCTCGCCTGCGTGGGTTCCAACATAGTCGTATCATCCTCCGTTACGGTCTTGTTACCAGGATGATCTTCATCCATAGCATCCTTATCCTTAACTTTATCCTCATCAGCCTCAACCTCCTTATCCTCTCGATCCTTCTCTTCCTCCCCCTCCTCCCCTTGCCGTGTCTGCACTTCCTCCCCGCCCTTCCTGGGTCTCCCAAACGCCCTACCCGTCAAGTTCCTAATAACTTCATCACAAAACTTATCCGGATGCTCTGCAAGTGCATAAACGGCATTGATCACCTGCTCCGCCATGCCAAACCACTCTTTCGTTCGCGAAGGATGCAGGATCGCTCGTTGCAGTTTTGCAAAGATGGGATTGGCCATTTCAATTCGTTGAGTTTTGTCGATGAGAGACCCTTGTTTGAACAAAGTGTCTTTTGAGAGAGGGACGCCGGAAGGGCTTGCTTGCACAACATACCTTTCACTTTTTTCGCACTTCCGTTGAGGCGCTGTAGTGCCACACAAGTATATCGTGCGAGAATAGGATCAGCCTGAAAAAAAAACACACAATAGATCAGATTAAGAGTAAACAAACTGTAAAATAAAAAGGTCCCAACTCGTCCGAGAGGCCCCAGTCCAATCTTCAACATAACATCGACCTTATCCGTCAACACACTCCTCTTTGCAACAGCTAGCATGCCAAGGATGATGATCGCTCCACGTCGCTGAGGTTTGGGAAGATGCCTCTCTTTGCCTGTACGCATACATCAGCTCAGGGGAGAAGAAGAAAAGGACGAGACGTACTGTAGACCTGCCACAACTTCGCAATAACATCATGATGAATATGGCCCTCCTCCATCATAATGCGCATCATCTCTTCCAAGCTCGTCAGTTCTGCCAACGTCGCATCGT
>Ga0307514_10005906_pt1 | contig 10796 bp, 5 predicted proteins | sample 16_EM_MG_FD_203088 | JGI IMG/M metagenome (GOLD analysis project Ga0307514, IMG submission 203088) | Populus trichocarpa ectomycorrhiza microbial communities from riparian zone in the Pacific Northwest, United States - 16_EM | ecosystem: Host-associated > Plants > Roots > Unclassified | place... | reverse complement strand
AACAAAATAAAATCAATTTCAACATGTTTGATATATGAATAAAGAATTAGATTAGTTATGAGATAAGTGGTTCTAAGATTATCTCATTATAAGATAGAGAAAGAAAAAGATAAATAACCAAGTTCAGACAATAAAGAGGTGAATTATCTTAGCTTAACAACAGAATTAGCAATAGCTTTATATTTAGCCTCCATAGAAGATCAAATAGATTTCTAAGAGAAAAGATTATGAACAATGGATATCTTCCCAATGTATCTCAGTTGTTGAACAAACATTCTTTACCTATTGAAGAACCAATTAATAAAATGCATTTTTGTGAACCCTATCCATTTGGCAAAGGTAAACAACTTCTTTTCTAACCCTTACTCATGTTTCCTCCTTTATTTTAGAGTTAATTCATACTGATGTTTGGTATTCATGTGTTTGCTTGTTTTGTTAAATTTAAAACACTAGTTGAAAACCATTTTTCCTATAAAAGTAAGCATTTACAATCGGATAGAAGTGGAGAATACATGTCAAACCAATTTCAGTCATTTTTTTTTACCTCTAATGGAATCCAACATTGCCTAACTTGTCCTCATACACTCCAATAAAATGGTGTTGCTGAGTGCAAACACCATTATATAGTGGAAATGAGACTATTTATATTAGCTCAATAATATTTTCCCACTAAATTCTGGTTTGATGCCTTTTTAACATCCATCTTTCTCATTAATAGATTGTTAACTCCTACATTCTTGATAATCAAACACTATATCTGAAATTATTAGGCAATTATCCTGATTATACCTCCTTACGAACATTTGGTTGTGCTTGTTTCCCATTGTTATGACCATATACAACTCACAAATTAATGTTTAGATCCAAACATTGTATAACTCTAAGCTATGATTCCCATCAAAGTGGATATAAATGCTTGGATCCTTTCACTAAAAAAAAATATTAATCTTACGGCATGTTGTGTTTAATAGGAACACATTTATTGATAAGGATGAATTGTAGTCCTCTAGACCTTTTCCAATGGTCTCATCTCAAGGAATGATTTATTGGATTCATATTACTAGCTAATGCTGAGCTTTATTGGATTTGTATGCTCCTCAAAGAACTCCATATTTCTTTACCTACAGTTACTCTGTTTAGTGTGATAATAACGATGCCCTTGCTCTTACTTCTAATCTTGTGTTTCATGCTCGCACTAAACATATTAAAATTGATTTTCACTTTATCCGTGAGAAAGCTGCTAATTGGGATATCTCCCTTCAATTTATTGGTTTTTATAATAAAATTGATGAAATCTTTACAAAGGGACTTAGTTCAACATGGTTTTTTCAGCTTCGTGACAAGCTAATATTGGTTTCTCTTCCTATTAGCTTGCAGGGGATGATAACCATAAGATTCAAACCACTCTAAATATCTCCTCCGAGACTCTTTTGGATTCTCTTTATCTTGTCAACCAAACCAGTCATGATTGAATGCTATAGATAAACATTTATATATTTTAGAAGATAACTGTTGACTGTATTTGAATTTCTATTATCATGTATAAAAGCATTTCAAACTTCTTATGTAATTTTATATAAATGAGAATAATCATATGGTTTTGGCATTAAGAAGCTAAGATCATTCGACAAAACATTATAAAATTTTCAAAAGATAGGTAGATAAGTCGACCTAATGAGAAAATATCATGTTTTTTCTTGTTAGGATTTAAAATTAAAAGTATGTTGTGAAGTGTAAATTCTTATAAATGTTCTAATTAATTTCTATTCCAAACCAGATCAGAGTTTGTTAGAGATTATATTTCACTTTAACCACACAAAACAATGTCTTTATTTTTAATTTGCAATTAAATTCTAACGAAAAGTCAACCAAACTATGTGTTAGCCCTAACTCCTAATTTACATACATAAGACCATTAACTATAAACTAAAAGGCATCATCCTTTTACTATGCTTGAATTACTGTCCACTCTCTCACAATACACTGTGGATTGGAGCAGTGCAGTTTTTGGTAATTTTCATTTTGGTCCTCAAACTTTTATTTTGCGCGATATGGACCTTTTGAGCCCAAATTGGCCCCCAATTACATATATTTTTAGGAGGGAGGGTTAAATTGAAAGATAAGGGACTAAAGTAAAAATCCCGGGTAACATGTGGGGTGGGTTGAAAGTTTCGTTGAAACATTAATTTTAATCCCCCATATTTTTTATATATTAGGTGATCAGTCCCTTGAATTTCAAGACAATATATTTTGGTACCTAACTTTATTTTTCTCTTTTTTTAGTCATTTTTTGTTGGGAGGAGATAGAGGGAGTTGCTGGATTCCGACCTAGAGCGAGAAAATGGCTATTGGGGAAGATTTTGGCCACCAAAATGGTTGATTTTTGTGTCAAAATGTTTTATATGATGAGGGGGTTACGCTTAGGTGATTTTGTTTACCTTAAAAACACCTAAAAAAATATATCTGACCTTAAGAAGAATTTTTGTTTCTGGTGGATTTCGAGTTTTGGGGTGGTTTGTTGGATTTTTGGTGGCCATGAATTAGTTTAACAAGGTGTCTAAGGTGTTTTCTAGTTTTTTTTGGGTAAAACTTGGGTTGAAAATGAGATTTTGATTAGGAAAAAATGAAGGACATGTTTTTCTAAGCGACGTGTCGTCTGCTAACACAAACAAAACGTCCTTTTTTATTATGAAATATTTGGGGCGGATGACGCATCGTGCGCCCCATTAAAATTTTAAAAAATAAAGGCCCGCACTTGGTCCTGGCCGTGCAGGCCCAGGCGTGGACCATTGCTTTATTGGGTTAGGCGCTTTTTTTTATTTTTTATTTTTATTTTCAATTTTTTAAAAAATAATTCATTATTTGTGCATATTTTTTCAAATAAATTTTGGGTTTATTTTTTAATTAGATTGTGATTATTTTTAATTGATATTGGGTGTGTTTTTTTTTTTTTTTTACAGAGGTAGGTATGATTCAGCTGTGGTTTTTTCTTAATTTTATATAGATTAAAATTTTCTTTTAAATATTGATTTTTTTATAATATTTTTCATATGTGCAGTCTTGCATTTGTTTTTTAATTATTGTTCAATAAATTCTATGTATGTGTTAGTTTCTATTACAAATTTTATATGTTTTTCTATAAAAATTTATTTTGATAGAGGAATTTATTAAATATAATCAGGTAAATTACCCGTATTGCGATGTTAGATATCTTGATCTTTATTTTTTGCTTGGTTTCTCAATTTAATTTTTGTTTATTGTTGATGAATTGTTTTTCATTGCTTTACATCATGGTTATTGGGTTGTTTAATTAGATACGTGCATAAGTTTTTTGATTTACATCTAGGAGTTTTTTTCAGTGTGAAAAACATGTTAAGAATTTTGTATATTCATTTTTTTATTATGTATTGATGTTTAGGATTTGATGCTTATTCTTATGATTTTTTTTTATTTGTTTCCTTGAATCTTTTATGAAAGTTTCATTGTTTTTAGTTTCACTCTTCTATCCAAGTTTATAGTGTATTTTTTTTTTTGTTTTTGTTCTTTTTATTTTTGTCCTTTTGTTAATGTTTTTATTCTTTTCAATTTAACTCTTAAATTTAAAAATTGTTGTTGCCTTTTGATTTATTTTTTATTGCAATTTTAACATTCATTATTTTTATTGTATTTTTTATTTTTGTATATTTTGTGTTGTTTTTATGTGATTTTAACCCTCATAATTTTTTCATATACAATGCTTTCGGTCTTATAACCCGGATCATGATTCAAAAAGTTAACACTATTTTACTTTTTTTGTCTTATTTTGTTATTTTTCTTTATATGAAATTATTCTATTCTTATTTAATTTTTATTTTGTTAACAAATAAGATCATTGATATGTTTTTGGAATATTATGAAGATATGTTTCCATACTTTTGGCAAGCTATCATCTTTTGCATTGAATTATTGTTTTCTTCCGCTTTATTTATTGTCGATATCTTATTTTCTAATGATATTATTAAATTAACAGAATTTATTAAACTCACTCCAACCAATTACTTGAATGTTATATTTTTTAAAAAAAATAATTATCTTTTTTAATATTTTTATGTCAAAACAAAACAAAGGTTGGTCCGCTGCATAGCGCGTGCCACCTAATTATTGTTTAAAGTAAATAAGGTGGCCTGAAAAATAAAAAACAAGTAAACTAGGTGCTCCAAAGAAAAGAAAAGAAAAGAAAAGAAAAGAAAAATAGAATGCCTAATTTATAATATTATCTATTTTTAAAACATCTCCTACAGGACTCTCTTGGATTCTCTTTATTCAACAAAACATCATAAAATTTTCAAAAGATAGGTAGATAAGCCGGCCCGGTGAGGAAAAGTAGAAAACATATAAACTGGGTGCCCCAAAAAGGGAAAAAAAAAGAAAACAGAGTGCCTAATTTATAATTGAGAGTAAAGTTGTAAATGCCAATCCAGTTCTTTTGGGTCAACACTCTCGGTTGTCACGAAATGTAACTTGCATGCTGTGTACTGCCCAATCGATCTCTATCCCTTGGCTTTCGCATGGACGAATCAGGATTGGTCTATGATGATGTCTTTGAAAAAACCAATGTACTTGAGCTTGGTCAAGCTGTTTGGTCGTTAATATTAAAGGCACAAGGTTTTATCACGTAGACATGCAATCTGTGGGTGCTGGGGTGTTTGGACTGTGAGCTACACAGTTGATTTTTAAAATATATTTTTTATAAATATATTAATTTTTTATTTATTTAAAATTATTTTAGACATCAACACATTAAAATAATCTAAATAAAATATTTAAACTTTATCATCAAAATGATAGGTTTTTAGATTACTGATAAGAATTTATTATATTTTTCTAATTAATTTGAGATTTGTTTTATATATTTTATATGATGAATGATATATAACAAAATAAAATATTCATTGTTTATCATCATAATCAAATTATTTTTATTAATGAAGAATATTGTCTTCAATTGCCTTTGAAATATCGAAACTAAAACTAAACCAATATCAAATTATGATTTGGGACAAAAATAAGTAAAACAAAATAATATAAATCCTTGTTAGCTTATAAAACCCGTGCAAGAGTCATTTGATTAAAAACATTATATATAAAAAAATCACAAATATCAATTTTTAATAAATTAAATATTAAAAAATAAAATTAAAAAAATCAATAATACAAAAGGATAAACAAAAAGTTACGACTCCATTTGAACCAAAAACTCCAACATTGTGGTGAATAACATTACCTAACATAGTTTTGTCATTAAGGTCAATAACATTTTCTAACATAGTTCCATCATTACAGTTAATAACATTCCTTAACATAACTAATTCCTACCAGGGTACCTAATACACTTTAACACAATTATTTATCGCCAGAAAGGCTAATGTTAACAATTAAACATATCCATCACTCTTAAAATAACGCTCATGCGGATGATTTTATTTTCTAAAAAATTAACCTAACTCAAGCAAGCAGCCGACTTAATTCTTTTTAAAAATCAATAGCTTTCGCTCATGCATCAGACTTAATTCCTTTAAAAAACCTATAGCCCCTGCCTATGCAGCCAACTTAATACTTTTCAAAAATTAAGATAATTTTGATAAAAATAATGGAAAGAAAATTTTTTCAAGCATTTTTACTTTAATGGTTGACAAGTTTATTCTTAAAAGGGGAAAAGGATTTTTCTCTATTTACAACAATGCCACTCTATTAAATGACTACATGTTATTTCGGTCAAATCTCTGACCATTAATATTTTTTGCCTATATATTTATTTTCTTATTTCATTTGAGATTTTTCTCCAATTACCTAGAGATTTTTCTCCAATTATAAAATTTCTCCTCTTAATTTATTATTTTTTGGTTGGGAATACACCATTAAACTTTGAGTTTAAGGATTCCAGGCTGGTGTTTACACATAGAATCCAGTGACTGGAGAGTCACCAAAAAAACAAGGCAGCGAGAGGGTAGTGGGTTTTCAACCAATAAAAGTAGTTTTCAACCATTTTTTGCCCTAAAAGACATATAAAATTGTCTGAAGATCTAAATAAACTTGTTTATGCCTTTAAACAACCCAAAATCAGTCCAAAATAAAAAACCAACCTGAAACCTAAAGATCTACTTCCTCATGCAATTTTAGGGTTAAATAACACCCAAGTTAAACTTCATTCATCAAATGAAACTTGTAGAATCAAAGATTAATTTTTTTTTCTTGGAATCATTGTCAACAAAAACTCTTTTTTTATCGCTGAAATCTGATGAGCCCTTTTTCTTGACATTATCTGTTAAGATGGAGGATCGAATGTCAATTTTTTCACTTCGATCATTTATCTTTCAATTATTAATTTATTTACTTAAAAAATCAAAAGTAATTGGCCTTGAATTAAGATCAAATCATCCAAAATAAAAATTTGATGGCTAAAATGAAAAAATAAAAAATGCATAATGAATTCACAGTAATTTGTGAGTATGTGAACAATGTTGCATAGTGGTTTTTTTTTTTTTTTTTACAAGAAACATCAAAAGTTTTAGTGTTTTCTATAATCAAGCACAATGATAATGGGCAAGTTGAGTTACTTCAAACAATATTATTGTCTTAATTATTATACTTGAATGTGGTTTTAGAACTCAAGTATGAATCAATGAATCCCACTCGATTGCTCCATGCTTGATATCCCAACTCAAACTTTTGTTTCTCCAGATAAAAAATATATATTAAGGTATCAATTTTGATTACTTGTGTTTTAAAAGGAACGTAAATTAATATGTTAAGGTATATGGGTCATTGTGTCGCCAATACTGTCACTTATAAGCGCTAAGAAATTAATTTTCTTGATTGGTCACAGGAGACCATAATTTTGTTAATTAATGAGGAAAAAACAATCGGCTTCTCGTTATGCTCGGGAAGAAAGGTATCGATCCAGATGTGCTGTCGTTATCTAAATCTGTACTCCATAACCTAACAACAATTGATTAAACAAAATAGTACAAGACTGGTTAGACTTGGACCAGGCCCCAAATTCCAACCCATTTGCATAGGTTTTAACTTCGGTTTAGCTTTTCTATATTTATCTGTTTTTTGTACTTGGGCTCCATCTAAAGCAAGCCCTAGCCTAGCTCAGTGATACTAGGATCGCCTGTCAAACTTGGGTCGAGTGTGTGCCATTAAATTCATTTATAGAAATTATACTCGGGCATTCTGCGGTTACTGGAAATTTCCTTATATAGGGATTGCAATCGTATTCAAATTCAATGTATGTGGTTTGATTCGATCTCAATAAATTGTTTTTTTTTTCCAGAAAAAATGGTTTTTGCTAGTATTTTAGAGTAAATTTTAAAAAATATTTGAAGTTATCGTAAGGTTATTGTTTGGTTGTACTTGAACCATTTTTATTTATGGAAGGACTATATTTGTACCTGATGATATTTATTTTACCAACATGTTTATAGATAAAAATACTTCATTAAAAAAACTCTTGTTGATGATTTGTAATTTATCGGTGAATTTGTTGATAATAATTTTACTAATAGATTTACTGACAGCAAAAACAAGCCAAAAATAAAAACTTACCTACTTCATTCTTTGGTATTTCCATTGACAAATATGATATATCCTTGACAGAAAAACTATATGTGATTCCATCAGTTAATTTTTCATCGGTGAATTTGAAATATAAGCAACAAAAAGGCCATCTATAATTCTGTTAGTGATTAAATAATAATAGTGGTATTTGCAGTAATTCTTTTCCAACTCTTTGAAATATACCGATGGACTAAGTCCTTTGATAACCCTATCAGTAATAAATTAGATTTTTTTAAAAAAAATCTATTAAACCAAAGGAGAAAAAAAATTAAATTTAATTAAATTAATATAATAGTCAAATATTTATTACAAATTTAAAAATTTATAAGTTCAAATACAATTAATCTAGACAAAAGACGCTAGAGGATGAGGATGAGGTGACAGGTCTTTGTTGGGATTGTGGGGATAGTAAGAGGGAGCACATGTATCATCCATATGTGATCTTATCTCCATTATCAATTGACGGAGTTTGGCCGTCTCAGCAGTGAGTCATTCATATTTATCAGCAAGATGAGTTGTCCGAGCCTATACTCGTTGGTCTAAAATCGTCTCAAACTCTAGAGTTTCAGTGCTCAAAACCAATTGTGAGCATCCAACGATGGAAACACTATGGGCCTTTCACAAGTTCTCAGCTGTAGTGTTAGAGAGATTGTACACCCAATTTTTATTGGGTCCACCGGACGATCCTATGTCCAACCACAAATCTTGATCGAGATCCAAATAGGTTGAAGGATCTTCCTTATATCTCTTCTTCAACTGGATGTTATATGTATCCTTAAAAAACAATTAGAAAAATTTAAAAAAAAAACTTAAAAAAGGTTGAAAATTAACATATTATAAAGTGTTGAGTTCGGTTATTCACGAACTGCTGTAACCTTTTCTAAATCTCCGCACTGGAGTGTTAGCCTCGTATGAACCACTTAGACGTAACGTGTTGAATATATTCCTCCCACACAACCTCCGAGACTTACAGCAGTCTGAAATTCTTTCAAACTGCCATGTTCTTCTAACTTGGAAGTTCTCTTTCTTTCATATAATGTTTCGCCTTCTTTAGCACCTTGTACAAAAAATCACGTAACTTATAGTCTTATATAGTAAAAATAAATTATCTATTAGTAAATGAAAATAAAATTGAATAAAATATTAAATTTTTTTATCTTGATTAAAATCTTACCTAGTTACATCATGATTCTCCCAAACCCTCATTGCAATAACATTGTCAGCTCTATCCTATTCAATTTTTTCTTTGTAATTAAAATTTGTAAAAGAAACTTTTATTAATATTAATAAAGTAACTAAATTAACATAATAAAAAAATATTTAAGTTAATACTAACCTTAAACATTGAAAACCATGTGTCAATCATAGGTTTCCATTCAGGGTGTTTGAAAACCTGACTCTTTTGAAACAATTAAATTTTTATCATTGATTTCATCACCGAATTGGAAAACAATGAAACAGTGACTAAATTTAAAAAAAAAATAGTTAATTTCTCGTTGTGAATAGAAAACAAACTTACATTGAAAAGTCATTCTTCCACTGATCCTGGTATTTCTGGTTAAATGGATCCCGCTGTGAAGGGACACCTCCTCTCGATGTGGCGGGATCACACTTGATGAGCTCGCATCGTGAGTGGATGTTTGTGTCTTAGGTGCCTGTTCTTGGTCGGCACCTAGTAAATTATAGTCATGAGAATCGTTGCTAGAAGAACTAGCATCGATCATGTTCGTACGACGTGCTATTTACTTTTCCCTGGACATCTACACAAATTAAAGGATTAAGATATTGTAAACCCTTTCTATTTTTTTTAAATGACAGCACCTCCCTATACGAGAGACTACTCAAAATTTGTAAAACTTGCAAATACACAACAATTTGAATAAATTGCCACAAACTAATTGATTTTATTTCAATTTTCAACTAATTTAACCCAAATAACCAATATCAACTACTTATTCAACTTAAAGTACCATCAAGATTAAACACATTATCATTTTCACACCAATCAAATTTAATCATAACAACATTAGCTAACACACTAAAACTTACACAATCCTGTCACTTATTGTATTTCCATTTTTTTCCATATTTAACCAACACAACCAACATCAACCAATTTATTCTACATTATAATATTCTAAATCAATCTCAACATTCCCTCAAAATTATATTAAACATTAAAATCAATATGATTTAGTCCAATTTATGCATTTTCATCTTTCTCACATATAACAACAATAAGTAATTTTTTTTGTAATCGACATTACATCATTCAAAATTAATTTAAAACATTCCCAACATCATTAAAATACCAAAACCAACATAATAGAATTTTAATTTTTGATTTCCTCCAAATGTCAAATCATGGTCGACCATTTTAACATTTCAATTTCCATGATTGGTTTTCAATTTCTTCAATAAACTCCTTAAACATGCCATTCAAATAATTGCATATTATAATGCAAAAATTTCACATAAACCCTAATTTCCTAATTCGAGGATTTTCAATCATTAAAGAACAAAAAACTTGAATTTTTTTTTAAAAAAATCCAACAACATTTATACAATTATTAAGAGAAGAAAAAATTGAAAAAAAAGATGATGCAAAAGAAAACACAAAAAAAAAAGAAGGAAAAAGAAGAATCTTACCTTAATGTGAGTTGTGAGTGAACTTGAGAACAGGAAAAAAAAACAAAAATTCATTAAAATTATGTTAAATAGCAAAAAAAAAAAAACAAAATAGAATTGAGGAGAGGACACAAGAGGAGAAGACAAACCCGAGTTAGAGAAGAAGAGAAGATGAGAGAACGAGTTGACGAAAGGATAGAGAAGAGAAAGAAAGATGAAAACATAGAGGAGAGAAAAGCCATAAGAAGGCGTAGAGGAAGACAAACGAATGTATTTTACCTGTATGTTATGAAATTAGGGATTATAGTATTTTAATTTGGGGGAACTTTACTAACGGATGTTCCTACGACCAATAAAATATTAATATTTTAAATTTTTCTGTGGTGTTTCCATCTGAAACATCTAGTTGAAAATTTCAATTTAATCGAAACATTTTCAGAAACCCCCCAAATATTATTGATGACTTTTTAATATGTTGGTGATTCTATCTGTAAATAACATTAATTAACAGTGCAATTAAGAAGTGAACAATTCCAAAGCTCTTTATAATATACCGACAAACTTTA
>Ga0307514_10005905_pt1 | contig 10796 bp, 10 predicted proteins | sample 16_EM_MG_FD_203088 | JGI IMG/M metagenome (GOLD analysis project Ga0307514, IMG submission 203088) | Populus trichocarpa ectomycorrhiza microbial communities from riparian zone in the Pacific Northwest, United States - 16_EM | ecosystem: Host-associated > Plants > Roots > Unclassified | place... | reverse complement strand
AAGAGCTTGAACCCAGAACTTACCTTTCGCCGGGGAGAACTGTCATTTGATTCCTTCTTTGAGGACTTCCAAGCCATAATGATCGAGCCTCGAGTTCCAGAAGTGACAAGGCCCCAAACAGGGAAGTCGGTTAGTCCAATCGAAGCAAGAAATTCAACACCAAAAATACAATACATCTGTATTTGGTGGTAGGCTTGCTCGAGACTATAAGTGTTCCGTTTGTATTCTGCAAATATAAACGGGACATAAAGTTTCGGAAAATTGGTCTCAGGAACTGGTGGTGATGAAAAAGTGGGCAAACTCTTCGTGATGCAAGCGGACATGAGGCAGGCTGAATGGTCTTCTCCTTGTTTCTTGACGCTTGGATCTTTTTTCCTTGATATTTTTCCGTCATGGTTGTCCTTGGGGTTCTTGCACTTCTTCTTGATCGTCGGGAATTTCGAGACGAGCTTGAAGAACGAGTCCAACCATCCAACCGAACTATCAACCTTGGCTTGCTTCTCCGTGGTCTTCGACTCCCTAACGAAGTAATCCAAGCAAGCTACACCGTCGACTCTTGCTCCGGCCGGTTCGTAAGCCCTATCTTCCTGCTTCAAGGTATAGCCCTTGCCTTCGATGGATGCATTATTGGTAACTGCAGAGGCATAGGCGGCTGATGCCGCCAGAATTATGGCCGTTGGCAACCCAGAATTGTTTGCTTCTGATAGCTGCTTCCAGGTTAGATCTTTCAGCAGGAGACCCTGGTATTCAGCTGAAAACAGAGCCCCAAGTCCAACGGCTTGATTTTTGGGGAAAGGAATAGTTTTCTCCACACTATAATACAATTTAGTAACAAACAGGCTTAAAAGAATGGAGGCAACGAACAAAAAAGCTTTTGATAGTGTTTCCTCAGGGGAACAACAGGAGACTTTAAGAATGTCGTCCCACGCACTTCTCATAGCACTCTCAGTCGCTTCACTGATCCCAGCTTGGTACTGACTGGCTTCAGCGTTCGCAAGCGCTTTGAAGAGGACGGAAAGGTGATTGGTGATGGACAAACCAACGTCTTCTTCCATTTCAGGGACATTTGCGTCGTGCTGCGTCTTGTATAACGTGTAATCTTTGAAGAGCCTATCTCTATGACCTTTATAGACCGGGTCGCGTTCAGAAATGCATGACTGCAGAACATATTGTTAGCGCTCCTCCCGATAACCTCCAAATAAACATACAGAATCGGTCCATTCCTTTGGCCAGCAAAATTGCGTAACACTGTCATACAGGTCAACCATTTCATTTATTTGGCTTTGCAACTCTGTGTCTGAACCAGCAATCTTGATTCGATGAAGTCGAAGTGTACGTCGATCCCAGAGCCAGGTGTCTGTCCCCCGCTCCATGTCCTTAAATTCATGCTTAGGAGTCAAATTGGCAAATCTAGAAGCGACAACCATAAGAGCAAAATTAATTTGGTGATAAGAAGCCTCACTCTGACGCGCTGTAATAGCTCTTCGCACTGCCGCCGTTAGTAGAATTCTGTGACGGCGCCGGAGATATTTGCGGAACCTGAAGCCTTTGGCTGGAATCTGCGGTAGTGGAGCTAACACGGGAGGCCATTCTATCGATGAGATGGTGTTCGTCAGACGATGTTTTATAATGGCTAACAATCAAATACGATAAATCCAAAATCTTTCATCGATAAAACTCAGGAACCTACTCGGATATCTCCGCAGGAGAGAGGCCACTAACCCAAGCCTCAAGGCGGCCATCCTTGTTCGGTAGTCCTGCACAGCAATCTTGATTGAGATGGTCTAATCGCCAACAAAAATTTTTTGTCTGTGGGTGCCTTAAACCCTGTCTGATGGAAGAAAAGTACGGATGCAACCCAAGAATGAACCGTGCACAGTACAATGTGCTGGTGGGGTTACAAAGGTCGAAGAGACCAGAAGACGGGTGGAAACTTCTATCCTCCTGTGCGTAAGCCAGATGAATCGAAGGCTTCACGCCGAAAATATGAGTTCGCGTGACGTTGTGCAACAACTTCAAGAGCTTACCGTGGTATCGTCTACTTGTATCCAACCAACAACGAGCTTAGCAGTCGAGCTAGACTTCGAAAGAGAAACACCAACAACAGGCAGGGATATACCCCAGACGTGACGCTGACATACGGTACTAGTGATAAGAGCATCAATCACATCTTCGTCAGCTGCACATACGACCGGTAATCGACAGTCAACGCGTTTTCCGTGCCCGGGCAGAACGTGTGCGTCAGAAGGAATATCCAGCGTTACAAACGAGTCCTCTGACGTGGATGACGTGCTTGCTGGACGCCTCAAGTCAACGCTTTGAGCAAATATCCGGACAATAAACACCTACAATTGCAGTATGACACGGACCTATCCTCATCCAGCTTAGTACCTTTTGTGACGCGACTACAACGAGGGAGATAAGCGGAGAGGAGAACCGCAGCATTGCCCTCCAATTCTCCCACTTCAGAAATTTCTGACTTGCTACTTGTTCGTGGCATCAAAAATGGGACGTCTTCCCTAGATATTGTCAACTAAGATCATAAAAAATTGCATTGAAAATCATACGAGATAAAGACGTCTTCTGATATTGTAATGCCAAGTATTGTGATCAGTGATATCCAACTTGTCCTCCATTGCTGATGTGGGTTGCAAGAGGATTCTGCTGCCTTCGCCATCTGGACGATTGACAGCACGGTATCAATGATGTCCGTGACTGGCCTTCCTAACCATTCGTCTGCATTGTCTTCGAGAACAAGAATTGACGACAGCAAGGCTTCTTCGTGCACTTGACGAGCGCCAGGCGAGAGTCGGTTTCGAACCTCGTCCGATTCAATGTGTTTCGGGAGAGGACGCGACAGCTGAGATAAAAGGTCGACGACATCCTTTGGCCAATATTGTGTTTCCGTTATATCATGTATAATGACCTTGGGAGCGGGCAACATAAGCGAGCCACAACATAAGTTCGTTTGCGATTTAACCAGATCACGTGCGCCACAAATTACCCGTTTAGGCTCGTGGATCAACGTTGCAACGTTGAACGTTCAACGCCAATTACATAACATTGCTTCTTGTATCGAAAAGCAGCGACAAAGTACCGACAAGGAGCAACCGTGGTTTTGTACTGTTTTCCTATGGCTACCGATCCATCGTATACCATCTTGGCAGAGGCTTACTACAAGCTCTTCTTTCACGCAGCAAAACATCCTCACAAACCAGTCAATGGTATCTTTTTAGGCAAACAAGATCCTCCGGGAAACTCTGTAACTATAATTGATACTGTGCCTTTACTCCATCACTGGACAAGCCTTAGCCCAATGATGGAAATTGGACTAGATATGGTGCGGTCTACGTCTCCGAGTTGTCTTCAGTTCATGGCTGATTAATTATTTTTGTGCGCTCGGAAGGCCACTCAGTATGCAGAATCCGAAGGGCTTAAAGTAGTGGGATATTATCAAGCATGTGAGAGGTTGGATGAAACGGTGCTAGCCCCTGTTGGAGAAAAGGTTGCCGGAAGAATCAGGACAAGATTTGAGAATGCGATTGCTTTTGTGGTGCGTCCCTCGTTCAGCGTGGTAATTGGATCTTCGAATTTCTTACGAAACACAGATTGATGGACAAAAATTGGGTGGTGGCGAAGCTGCTTTAGTGGTGTGTTTAAACTTCTTGATAACAGAAAGGTGGTTTGAAATAGGGAACTTCACAGCCATACATTGCCGTATCCTCGGGAAATGAATGGCGGCCTTCGTCAGGCGACAGTCATCCATTCTCTCCAGGTTCTAGATTCCAACTGAGCTCTCCAGATATCCCTAGCGACGCGGTAAATTTTGTTCGAGACCAGAATCTTCACTTCGCCTTTGGTGATTTTGACGACCATCTGGAAGATGTCACGATTGGTGAGGAATTTGTTTACTTCTTTTTGCGGGGAAAGTTGATCTTTCGACTCCAATATCTATAGATTGGCTGAGAAATAGGGCCTGTTTGCCAGCATGACGTTTATACTTAGTGAGTCCTTCGAACATGTTAAAGTGACGGAGCTGGATTGTGACCATTGGTTTGCTATTAGTGTTCACGAAATAAAACACTGCAAGGCATCCCGAAAAGTATTCAAAAGTACAAGAACCTGCATATTGTCAGAAAATCGTAACGGATACGTTTCAGACCGTCCTTACTTCCTTCGTATCTGTCATATCACAACAAACGATTCGTGGACACCCAATTAATGGGATCATGATGTGGATTTCAGCCGCTGCCTACAATTGATTAGTGAAAGAAGGGTATAATGAATATGAGCTGATACTGTTATCTCCTTGATTTGTTCCTCACAACAACGCGCTAAACGCGTAAATATTGACAAACGCGTTTAATGTACCCGGTAACGCGTCGTGACAGGTCGCGACAGTCACACGCTTCCCAGGTGTCCTGAGATTTGGTTTCTCATTTCACATTGCCTGTACCGTCGTCGCCTTCGACGATGAGTACGTCTGGTACGATTGCCCTTCTTACCCCACCTAGCTCATTGCGCCGGGGCGACGGAGAAACGGAAATCAAATTTGTTGGTGTGGGACGCTCTGTGGCTTGGGTCGACGACGACGAAATTCATTCCTTGTCTACCCCTGTGAAGAAACAGACTGTGCCTTCCAAACAACGCCCGGCGGCTACACGGTCTATTCTAAAGAAAGTCGAGCAGAATGGGCTTCTAGGTGTTCCAACTGACACGAAACAGCGGCAAGTCACACCGGAGCCCGCTGATATTCTCCTCAATCAGGATTACCTGACGCGCCCAGTATCCCAAATCATTGGCGTCAATGATTTAAACGGCCCCGAACGCTTAGAGCAACTCATTGAGGGCTATAATGTATTGGCAGTTCGATTACGCAGCGGCGTTGCGGAGACGACAGACGCGGATGCGTCTTGGCCACTGTTCCAACCTCTCAGAAAGAATATCGAGGTATTTGTGGATTCAGTCGTTCGTGACCTAGGGCGCGCTTTGGTCGATCCCCTCTCACCGTTGTCCATCGTGGAGGAGTCGATGACCAAGGCTTTACCATCGCCCGAGAAGAGTCCAGTGAAGAAGAAAGGTGGCATGACTGGAGAACAGGTGAAGTATGCTCGAGACTTGTGCACCACCTGTCACTCCGTTATCAAAGCACTCGCAGTCATACTTTCCCTCCCCGCCCTGTACAGTCTGTTTGAGGGTGTGTAGTTATTGTCGTCTTTCAATAATTATGGTGCTTATCATCGGCGTCTAGAAAAGCATTTACGCAGAATTTTTACCAATATACTAGCCATACCATTGGCCGAGGAACTACCGACTCCGAATGCACGCAAGACTTGTGCATTGGCGATATGGTTAATTCAGGTACAGCGCCTTCCAGCACCTGTATTGCAGCCTGCTGCTAGCCGCATCGCATATGCGCTAAGTCGTGGTATTGAGGGCGAACTCGGAAAGGAAGGAAAGAAGGGCTCAGCCAACGATGGTTTGAAGGTGAAAACTACTTTTCGATTTGCCTTGCTTTTTTTTACTTTTTGCCAAAAATAGGCAATATGCGACCTTTGCGAACATCTTCCCGAAATCTTTGTTCCCGCATTCGAACCACTTCTGCCTTCTGTTCTTCGCAACCTCGTAGCAAATACTTTGGCACTTCGTACCCAAGCTTGTCATGCACTGGGTGGATTTGTTTTAGGCTTAAGTTCATTGCCACGTTCCCCTTTGCACACGAAGGTTTCTGGCGTGGTCGCCGCCTACCTCACCACTCCTTCTACACCCAAAAAGGTTAACTCGCCTTCAAAGCCTACAGAATCGGCCATCGTACGAACTCTAAGGCTGACGATGTCCCAAACCGACCCTGAACAGCTTGCGCAAGGCCCGGTATGGGGTCTCAGTATTCTAGCGAGTTTCGTAGTCCTCCTCAATGCAAGGTTATGCACAGATTCCAATGTTGGCCATATTGTATCTGTCCTCCTCGCTTTGGGTATTCGGCATAAGAAGAGCTCTATCCGTGCGCTGACTTGCCTTGCTTGGAGGTGCCTGACTTGGGCTTATTTCCAACCTCCACTTCCAGTGGAAAGTGGTGGCGAGTCGGAAGTAGATGACGATATTCGCGATGAGGTGAAGCGGACGAGACGAGCGCAGTGCAGGGTTATGATGTCTGTGCTTGAATGTCAATCTGGAGTCGCTAATATTGGCGCTCTACTTGGTGACGTATCGTCAAGGACTAGTGATGAGCCTCTTCGTCTGTCGATTGAGATTCTTCAGGCGATGACCGCCAAGTCGGGGCATCCGTGCTACGATGCAACGCAAACGATGATGCAGCTCGTCAGTTCCGTGCTTGGTGAGCAGGAAGAACGAGAGCCTTGGGATCATAACCTTCTTCTCCCTAGAGATCTCTTCTCGGCATCTAGCGCGCTTTTCACGACCGAATACAAAAATATTATTCAGGCCATTCGACCACTCTTTGAAACTGTGCCAGGCATTGGCGATGTTCGACCTCTATCAAAGGGGGAAATCACAAGAGAGTGGGTGCTTAATGGACTAATGACTGCTTGGAAGTCAGCGTTGGGACACCTTGAGTTGTGTGATGAAGCTGACATGCCGGTTCGTCGCTACTTCTTAGATCGGTGGTGTCGTGCAAAGGCTGACAAGCTAATTTTAGCACGAACTTGTAACAACATGGGCTGGCTTGCTAAAGGCAAATATTGAACACATGCAAGGTATGCGCAGCAGTTGTTGTTTAAACATGCTCAAGTGCTAATTTTCGCATCCAGACAACCGCGAAGTCTCCTCCATTCCAAAATTTGGTGTTTTGGTTATGAAGTATTTGATAGACATTGTCGAAGATGTCAACCTAAACTTCTCACCAAACAAATCCTTGAAAGGGGTAGGGCCGGCCAACAGAAAAAGCACTGTTCCTGATTCTGACGATATATCACCTGAAACGATCCATGGGTTGACGAACTGCCGGAATAGTGAACTTCGTCTGCGTGTCGTAGGTCGCATGTGGAGCAAGATGAAGACGATCTTCCCTCACGAAGCCCTGGGTGAAGCGGCTGAAATGTTCCTTGCTTGTTTGATGAGGAACGGGATGTCACTCTTGCCCAAAGACGCACGAGAGGCCTTGGATGAAGCAGAGGAAAAAGTGAGGAATACTTGGGTCACGCTCTCTGTCGATGTTCTGGGCATATGCGATGTGGATGCGATGAGGGTGTTCTGGGGATGCGAGGAAGGAGCCTCGGTGAAAAAGATTGATGGCACTTGGGGTTGGGATTGGACGAATGAATTTACGAACGCGGTGTGGAGAACGAGTGTTGATAAGTGGAAAGACGATGAAGGAGATTGGGAAGGGGCTGTTATCCTGCTTGGGGTTCCTTTTACAGATCGGCATGCGTGGAATCTTGCGAGCGAAGATTACAACCTCTGGGAGGACCTTCTTGCCTACACGACGAGCAAAATTCTGGATCATGGACTCGATTCCTCGACGGTTCTCGATAGTATTGCTTCGTTTGTCTCGGCCTTTCAGATACCGGGTACTCATTCTTATCTCTCAACACGACTCGCCGATCTTTTGCTCTCACACCTGGATGCTCAGGAGATGCGCAATATACCTCAAGCTCTAGTTGATTTGGTGTCGGATACCATGAGATCTGATTATCCACCCGACCCGAAGGACAAGCCTGTCATGCGGTGGCTGGCAAGGTCTTTAATGACCTTGGTTGAGAAGTGTCCAACTGAATTCTGCCTGCAAATTTTGCAGGCAGTCCAGGAAGGTGTAAGTTTGTGGTTAGGTGACGAATGTGGTGCATGGGATGAGGCCGAGATGAACTATGATGTATGCGTTCCGTACTGCATTCTTAAACCGTATTCAACTCATACTTGCTCTTAGTTGGTTCCGTTGTACCAGCTCGTCCTTATCACGATACAAGCCTTACCAGAACCACTCGCTGCGATAGACGCTGTTGATGATATCCTGGGTTCGATCTTTCGTTATAGAGTTCCTAGTCTTGCTGCCGAGGCATTCACGGAATTCTGGAGGTTTACGGTTGCGCCTCTGTCTATTCCTCAAAGCGGGTGGTCGAAAGGAGTTCTACGTGCTCTTCGCTCTGTAGGTCTGTTTCGAAACGAAGACGCTGTGCCTGCAGTTGCCGCCCTTGCTCCTGCTTTTGACATCAATTTGTCGCCTCGCACACCTGTGTCCACCTCACATTCCATCCCTACCGCTTTGCTCAATCACGAAGGGTTATCTCATATTCTTTCTCCCCCAAGGCCTAGGAAGGTCTTTGGAAATTTCCCCATCATACCTTCTTCACCTGTATCTCCCACAGTGAGACGTCAGAGAAGACCATCGTCATCGTCTTCCGCTATCACACCACGAACGCCGCTTTCCGCAATTCAGTTGTGCGGATCGCCTTCAAAAAGAAGGAGGCTCAATAGTGAGGGCAAGGAGAACAAAACTTTGGGAAATGGTGCACTAGTATCTGTTGCAGAGCGCATAGCAGAAATTCTTGAGGCAAATGGGAATCTGAAGAAGCGCAAGTTGGATTTGGAGGAAGAATCGAACGCTGACACCCCGTTAAAGGACTCCACAACTACACTCCCGAAGAGGTTGAAAGGGAGAATGAAACCCAAAACGACGAAGTCTAATGCTGGTTCCAGATTATCCAAAATTGGGTCACCCTCACTGAGTACGAACAGTGCCTGTAGCAACGAGAGCGAGGCGGAACGACGATGGGTTGTGGACACACTGACTCTTTCCACTGTGCCGTTCCCGTCGACGGAGGTTGAGCAGCCGGAGTATGCTGCTGATATTCCTCGAAGAAAGAGGGAGGACGGGATGATTGGCAGCTCCTCCAAGCCACGACCTGTTCCTGCCCGTGGTGCCTCGCAGCAAAGGGGAGATCACGCGAATAGTCTGGATAGTCAAGAAATGCCACTTCCGAAGATTGATTTCACCCGAATCCGTAGGCCAATTAAACGGAGCGTCAGTACACCTGAAGCGATGTGGAATGTGGTGTCCATTGGCAAGAGGAAACGGCTTGAAAGCGACGTCGACAACGACCAGGGCAAGGACCTGTATGACTTGAGAAAGATGCGGCCTGTACCTGCACTGCACATTTCTCATCTGGCTGTTAAACGACACTGCTCGAACCTTGCCCCGGCAAGACGGGCGTGCTCTATGCTAGAGCCAAGAGAGAGCCTGGATTCAGACACTACACTAGTGTGTTCATCAGACGATAATCCACAGGTTTCGCCTCGCCGATGGTTGTTGTCTGAGATGCAGAAGAAGACTTCTGCCTCGTATGATAAGAAGTCGGCAATGTTTGATACTCTGGAAGAACATCCCTTCGATGATTCCTCCAGCAGTGATACGGCGGCCAGCAGCTCGACGTCGTCAGAGGAGGATTCCCCCACGAAAGAGGTGGTCAGCAGAAAAACGCAAAAATTAGGCTCTTTTTCTCAAACGTTTTACCGCAATAAAATCTAGTATTTTTCTCTTCTACTTTTGTATCTTTAATTTGCATAACTTTATTCATGTATCATATTTGTGAACGCCGTCAAAACGCTCAATTAGAAGCTGCCAGATGACGACGAAGTTGGTAACATACGGATTTTCAATGTTCGACATCACAGTGTACATGTCAAGCTCAGTAAATAAAAGTCATGATAAAGTCAGCAAAAAGTCACTTTGGAGCCTAAATGACTTCAGGTTGACTTCGTGCAGTCATAGCAGACTAGAAAATGACTGAATAAAGCCAGTATTTGGTCATTCTTCTCTCCATCAATTTTTGTTTAAAATTGTGAGCAGTCATGTTGTGGTCAGTCTCAAGTCCTTATGTAGTCATGTTTCAGTCAGTCATTAGTCAATTTAAAGCCATTCTCCAGTCGGTCATTAGTCATTCTCTAGTCACCTGTAAGTCCTTCTGTGGATCAGCCTCAAGTCTCAAGTCATTCTCAAGTCGCTCTCAAGTCGCTCAGCAGTCATCGAAAAGTCATTTTGCAGTCAATTTCATTTTGCTCTATTTAAGCTGTATTAAAAAAATGTAAAATAAAACAGAAATCAAAAAGTGTTAAAGAATGGAGAGGAAGATTATTTAGGGCGCTATCAAAATGACTATCAATATATTGGAGAGTGTAATAGAAACTGTGATCATACCCTTCCGACAACAATAGAAATGTCTGTCTTCATTGGAATATTTTCAGAAGAGGCCATAATTGCCTTGATGAGGTCTATAAATTTTATAATTGGACAAGGTTTGGCCTCGCTTCGCTTCGGCCCCAATGCAGATGTGACTTAATTTTATTACAGTATGTTACATTTCTAATTGAAGTTTGGTTTTCCAAGTATATAATAATGTCTTCACAACACGGCATGTTGAGGAGAGAAATGTATATTCCATCAGAGCAAGTGAAGGAAGAGTCATAAGAGATGTAAGTTGTGTATTTATTACTGGATGAGGTGAGAGTTTGCTGATGACCATTGACCACTGTTTGCTAACCCCAAAAAGCCAGAAACGGTAAGAGACAACATTAGAGGCGAATGAGAAAGGTAAAGTGATAAATAGTGATGTGTGATGTGTCGGATGCATCCCTAGCCTGCACATTTGCAGCATGCCGCGTGTGTTGAGAGACTAGGGAATGTCACGGGTTGAGGTCACAGGTAGTCACGGGTACAGGCACGGGTTGGCGATTCGTAACCCCCACAAAACCCGTACCCGTGACACGGGTTTGACAGGTTTGATGGATGTGACGTTGATTGTGACCACCAGACGACGTGTTCATTTCTCTCCAGTACCACCACC
>Ga0307514_10005904_pt1 | contig 10796 bp, 10 predicted proteins | sample 16_EM_MG_FD_203088 | JGI IMG/M metagenome (GOLD analysis project Ga0307514, IMG submission 203088) | Populus trichocarpa ectomycorrhiza microbial communities from riparian zone in the Pacific Northwest, United States - 16_EM | ecosystem: Host-associated > Plants > Roots > Unclassified | place... | reverse complement strand
GCTTAGAGTTTGGGTAACGCGTTCTATGTGAGTTTGCTGGATCTTTCTGTAGGTTTGGCAGGCATTTCAGACAAGGAGCTACATTTGCGGTCTAGCTGAAGGAATTTAAGAGGGATTTTTTAAGGGGCCTTAGATTTGTGTCTACTGCCTACTGCGTGGGTTTCTGTTACTCCCCTGAAGAAAGGGGTTATAGGATTTAAGGAAGTCTGCCTCTGGTCCTGAATAGCTTGCCTGTCTTGGGAGATTGTGTCTTGGGAGATTGTTTTTTTTTTTTTTTGAAGATTTGTCTGCTTCCCTTCTGAAGCAATGGCTTGCATGAAACTGGGTTCCAAAAATGATGCTTTTCAAAAACAAGGGCAGGCCTGGTACGTGACCCCCCCTCATCTTCTAGTTTAGTGTTTTTCTACGATCTTCATTTTTCTTTCCTTAATCTCAAATAAGATCTTAATCCTGGTAGCTCTAAGATCTACAAATTTGATTCTTTTGTGCCTTACCTCTACAAATTGACTGTTGAAGGAGCGCACATTTGATTGAGGTTGAGGGTCCTGCTAACAGAGTACCAACATGCTTGTTCTTGTGTCTAAATCCCTGGTGGTCTATTCCAGTTTCTTTGTGATAGTTTCCTTCAGTTTCAGCATCATTATTAGTTGTTTAACCTCACTATTTGAACAGATAATTAGTTTATCAGGTGCATGTTTTCATCCTAATCTGCACGTTGCCCATTATTATATGAAGTATTGGCAGATCCCACTTTTCTGATGTGGGTTCTTTCTGTGTGTCGGTGCTCATTTGACGCATTTTTTATGGATTATACACGAAATACTTAACCCGTTAAGTACTTTAGCTAATGGATACATGGATTGCTGTTGAGATTTATACCTACTGCGCTGTAATCATAGGTTTGACAACCTTGGGAGAGGAATTATAGGCAAGTCATGTTAGTGGTGGATTCCACTCTTGTATGTGGAATGCTTGCTTGCTCATTTTATTTTTTGTTTTTCTGATAAAGCTTGCTTGCTCCTCCTGGAATCTTTTATTATTAATGGAATTATGAGGCATTGTATCCCATAGCCTCCTGCTAACACATGTTGGAATGTTAATGTTGGAGGAAACATCTCTAATGGCAGTCTTAATTTTAATGGTTTATTAGATAATGGTAATTACTTTAGAGTATAAACTTGCCTGTTGTCCCAACAAACTGCATTTATTTTACAACGTGGAAGATGTTTGAATTCAAGCAGCATAAAAATGAATGTTATACCCGCACAATTATTACCAGAAAACACTGAGTTATATATCATTCTGGCTCCGGTGGTTATGGGCCTCTGGTGCATGGCACTGCTTTTGATAGCGAAGGCTGCTTTCTGAGCATGACTTTATAAAGCACTGATCGAATAGGATTGTTTTGTTAGATATTGCATTTGCATTAAATACAAAAGGAAGCAGAAGAACCTAAAACACACATTTAAATGTCTGCTTTCTGATAGCATTTCTTTTATGAAGTGGGACTTCTGTTTCTGTAAAAAGGGACTGTAGCCTTTTTTCTTTTGCACTAACCATCGATGTACTATTCTCTCTATTTTGTGCTACTGGCTTGCATGTCTTTTATGATATCCCTGCTTAACCTTCAGTTTGACATGGAATGAATGTAGGTTCTGCACAACCGGGCTTCCCAGTGATATTGTTGTTGAAGTTGAGGAGATTTCCTTCCATCTTCACAAGGTAGTGTTACTAATTACCATCTTTAATTTGATCAAGCTCTATTTGGATGTTCTTGATGAAATTTAATCAATCATGTATAAGTACTTCACCTGTTAGAAAATAGCACAATGTCTTTTTAACTATGTATAATGGACAAGTTAAGTGAATAAATGACTAGTACTGATTCTTCATAAACCTATATTCTGCTTTCCATGTCAATTGAAATTAGACTGTTTGCCATCTCCAAAGTTGCTTTTCACTCTCGCCAAGTGCAGCTCTTGTTAGTAATGTTGATTTTAAAAAGCTCTTCACCATCAATTGTTTTTTAGACCTTTGTGATACAATTTATGCAGTTTCCTTTGCTTTCTAGAAGTGGGGTTATGGAAAGGTTGATTGCAGAAGCATCGGAAGAAGGAGATAAAAAATGTGTCATAAGTCCCCCTAAGATTCCTGGTGGGGCCAAAACATTTGAGCTCGTGGCCAAGTTCTGCTATGGGGTGAAACTTGAACTTACAGCCTCAAATGTTGTGTATCTTCGTTGTGCTGCCGAGCATCTTGAAATGACCGAGGAATACGGGGAGGGAAATCTAAGTACACAGACTGAGACATTTTTAAACCAAGTTGTCCTTCGTAATTGGAAAGACTCTCTAAAAGCACTGCAAACATGTGATGATATTCTTCCCCATGCTGAAGAACTACATGTTACTAGGAGGTGCCTTGAGTCACTAGCCACAAAGGCTTGTACTGACCCAAATCTCTTTGGTTGGCCGATGATGGAACGTGGACCCATGCAGAGCCCTGGGGGAAGTGTCATGTGGAATGGGATAAGCACAGGAGCTAGACCAAAACATTCAAATTCAGATTGGTGGTACGAGGATGTATCCACTTTAAGTTTACCTCTGTATAAGAGGCTGATTTCCATTATGGAATCTCATGGAAACAGACAGGAGCTTCTTGCTGGATCCCTTGCCTACTATGCAAAAAAGTACCTCCATGGGCTGAATCGGCGTCAAGGTGCCAATGAAACTACCTCCTGTTTAATGCCCATGACTTCGGGGGCTTCACCATCAGAAAAAGAGCAGAAGGTTTTGCTGGAAGAGATTGATCAATTACTTCCAGTGCAAAAGGGTCTAGTTCCAACCAAGTTTTTGTTTGGTCTTCTCCGGACAGCATTGATTCTAAAATCAAACCCCTCTTGTTTGGCAAACTTGGAAAAGAGAATCGGGATGCAGCTTGAGCAAGCAACACTTGAAGATCTTTTGATGCCCAGTTTCTCTTATTCCATGGAGACACTTTACAATGTTGACTCTGTGCAGCGGATTCTTGAGCACTTCCTTGCCATGGATCAAATTACAGGTGGATCCTCTCCCTGTTCAATTGAGGATGGACAGTTGATTGGATCGCCATCACTGACGCCAATCACAACGGTAGCCAAGCTGATTGATGGCTACCTTGCAGAGGTTGCCCCTGATGTTAATTTGAAGCTCCCCAAGTTCCAGGCTCTTGCTGCTGCTGTTCCTGAGTATGCAAGGCCCTTAGATGATGGTCTTTACCGTGCAATAGACATTTATCTGAAGGTACTAAACTCTAAACACCTCAATATTGAACAGATCCTGAAAATTGATGGTTTATATCATTCGTCGCAACTGTCTATTGGTTCGTTTTAGCATCAAACAAAATTAAATTGTATTCTCTTGCAAATTAAGCTAGGTAGTAACTAAACCCAATTCTAAGTGGAATCTGTTATTCCTATTGCATTCTGTTTTCTAGAGTTTGTTGTGTGTAGCCTTGTGACCATGTCATGTTTTCCTTTTCCTTTTTCCTTTTGTTGTTATATTCTATTCCAGCTCAAACATCTTACCACCATTGTTTGTTAAATAGAAAAGGTATTAATAAAAAGTCGGCATATTTTCACTCTATATAGTTGCTTACATGATGGTTTTACTTCCAACTCAACCCTTCCAAGCTGCTTGCTTAAGTCACTGTTGTTTCTATGCCTTCAAATTCCCGCAACAAAACAAGAAGACTTTATTTAAAAACTAGTTTCTACCATATGTACTTGCAATTCTGCAATTCCACCTGTCCCTTTTAACAAGCATATGTGTGTTTATAGTCCACCCAATTCCTTCATCTTAAACTTCCGCAACAAAACAAAACAGTCATGGTTTCTTAAATAATGACATCTGAATTGACAACCATTAAGAAGAGGAAGAAGAGTTCAGAAAAAGGGGAGAAATTAAGAACATTTACTTGGCCATTCAAGCTCATTGTTTTATTTTTTTTGGTCAAACTTGCAGTCGCACCCATGGTTGGCAGAGTCTGACAGAGAACAGCTCTGCAGGTTGATTGATTGCCAGAAGCTCTCCTTGGAAGCTTGTACTCATGCTGCCCAGAATGAGAGGCTTCCCCTAAGAATAATAGTCCAAGTTCTCTTCTTTGAGCAGCTTCAATTAAGGACTTCCATTGCTGGCTGCTTTCTGGTTTCTGACAATCTTGATGGATCAAGACAATTGAGAAGTGGCTTTGCCGGGTCAACTGATGGTGGCTGGGCTACAGCTGTTAGAGAGAATCAAGTTTTGAAGGTGGGAATGGATAACATGAGAACGAGGGTTTTTGAGCTTGAGAAGGAGTGTTCGAGCATGAGACATGAGATTGAGAAATTGGGTCGCACCAAGGTTTCTAGCACTTGGGGAAATGTGTCAAAGAAATTTGGATTTAAGATGAAGTCTCAGATGTGTAGTGCTCAAGAAGGGTCTGTTAGCAAGCAGAATAATGGAAGTGCCAAGTTTGAGAAGGCCAAGGATAGACATGGAAAGCACAAGAAAAACTCTTCTTAAGATGGGTAAGAAGAGTAAGATCCCATCCTTACATTTTCTTAACTGCCTTGTTTCTTTTCCCATTGTAATCTTAGATCGTTATTAATTGTACTTTGGATTGTGGATCAGAAACTAGAATTGCATCTCCTTCGTGTATCTCATATGCTTGTGCTTCTGTGTTTTTCACTTTGTCAGAGACTTGACTTGTAATGGGGATGGAAGAGATAGTCGCAATATAATTGGTGGGTTGTTCATGACTTTGATAATTCTGGATCAATCTGTTCGTCGTCTCTCTTTTCCAATGAATATAAACTACAATTATGAATTGAATCCCGAGAGAAGATCGATAAACTCTCTCTTTCTTGACTCTAACAAATTAGAAAGAAAAAAAATGCAAGTAAATTAATCCAAGGCAAAAACGAAAGAAAGTGATACAAAAAAGATAAAAGTTGGAAAAGCTAATGAAAGATCATTTTATATTCTTACAAAGATTAAATCTTATGTGAATTATAATGCGTAGCTATATACGGGGTTTATATAATAAATTTCAATATTTTGCTAGTTTTTCCTTAATAAGGAGACAAGGAAGTTTACTACCAGCAAAAACACCTATATGAAGATTTTTTCTTTAATTGGAACTTCATGGCTGCCTTGATTTCATTATTCCTTGACCTCAACGAATCTACAAGGATAGGAACCTGTTCTGTACAACCGAACCAGAACCTCTGCAAACCAGATGGAGACAAAAGCTAAATGGAGAGACTTAGGACTAGCTTTAGAAAGAAACCAGATGCGTGTCCGCGCTCCGCTGCTGTTAATTACAGTTGTGAAAACCTGTGCTAGATCATTCAGTTAATTACAGTGGTGAAAACCTGTGCTAGATCATTCAGTAGAAGACAGAAATCTGAACAGCAAACAATCATCAGGGAAATTATTTTTATACCTCAATGTTTTCTTTGCAAAGAAGCATTGCTAACTTCAAAAGCAGAGAACCAACAACTAGGATTAAAGAAATCTCATGAAGTTTGAATCTTGATAGTAGCATTGGAATCGATTGTATAAAATCCGAAGTCAATTGTGATCTGATAATGCCGTAGCAAGAAAAAGAATGCTGGCAAGAGACTACCTAACAAAGCAATGCTGGCGTAAACTAGCATCTTCTTGATATTATTTTATTTTTCACTGAAGAGAAGCAAAGAAAATAGTTGCGTAAACTATCATAACATGCCAAGTCCAATGGACTGTCATGTCACCAAGTTCTTTTTTAAATAAAGAAATTGAGCAAAAGCAGGCAGTCGACTAATTTTTCAAAAAACAATATGAAGCCAAAGTTGATTTTAGAAACAATAAATGCATTGACGGAACATCCAAGAAAGGAACAGAGTTTTGATCAGATTTTTTTTTTTTTTTGCAGCAACAGGAAAAAACACAGGCTAAATGAGCAAGCTGGAGCATCAACTTAAATGGATATTTGGCGCAAGAGTAACTAGTAGCAGAACCAGCTGTGTAAGTAAAGATATATATGATCCCCATGCATCAGCAAGACTTGCCATGTGTTGTGCAAGATGGCTGAACAACACGACTCTATGATTAACTGACAGAGAGCTTCGCAAGCAGCAGTTAACATACATATAGCATCCAAGAGGCAGCCGAGGCCAATGGAACCCCTAGATATAGAATGCAATTTTAAAAGCATAACAACTAATCCTAATTAGCGCAAATGTTTCAGGAAAGACTATGTTTTTTGAACTAATCGACTGTGCATCTCCTCCCCAAGACACATTCCAACCAGCCTAGAACATAAAAAGGTATAGGACCTTGCATTGCTGCAAATTCTGTCAAATAAGCATCGAAGAACCAGAAGCAAAACCTTTTTGCTAAGTGCAAGAAAGGTAATGCAACACAATCGATTTAAACAGCAAAGACAGGCCATCCAAGAACACCAAATAAACGATAAAAATATTCTGTAAAAAAAAAAACATGCTTAAGTTACCTTAAAAGGTGTTGTTGTAGTTTGTAAATGAATAAAGAAAGAAAAAATATTTATCCTGCATTTTAAAGAAACACTCTCTCCTAATGTTTATAAGTGTGAGTTTTTATTATGTAATAAATTAAGTCATGGTGGAAGGATTATCCTAGTAGGCTTTCTAATGCTATTATATAGTTATTTATAATATCAAAAGATGACATTTGACACTTGAGCACTTAGAACTTAATATGTTAATGAAATTAATTCATTCTTGAATTAATTTTTATAATTAACTTTGACATTTTGTGTCTGTTGAAATAAAACTAAATAGCAATTATTCAATTTAATTTAAAGTATAACTATTTTATGAAAAGTCATATTGTTTCATCAACTATCATATTATTTTATCAATAATCATATTGTCTCATTGTTATGTTTTAAGTCTATTAAAAACTTGTTACCACATAGAAAACAACATAGAATAAAAAAAACACATCTTTTTTTCCGTCTTATCTTCTCATTCTTTAGAGGTTTAGAGGACTTAGTTGTATCTTGAAGGTGTTGTCTCTGTGTGGGACAAATAAACACCTTAAAGACAATATTTTCACGCCTCCAAGTCAACTCCATATTTGTTTCCATCCTAAATTTTTCTAACAATTTTAAGGTGTTTATCCTGATGGAGACAAATATGAATTCCAATGTTAGGGTTGCTAAGGATGTCAAAATTCAATTAGATCATTTTAATGGTACGAATTACTCAAGGTGGATGGACAAGATGATGTTCTTGCTTACTTCATTCTTGACCCGAATCTGTCTGCACTACCTAAACCACAAGAAGATGAATCTGCTACTGTTAAAACTGAAAAATTAAAACGTGAAGAAGATGAAATATTTTGTTGAGGGCATATTCTGAATACTTTGACCAGTTGGCATTATAACATCTTTTCTAAATTAAAGTTGCCAAAAGAAATTTGAGTTGTCTTGGAGACACACTATAAGCAAGAAAAATCAGGTTCTGATCGTTTTCTTGCTTTAAAATTTTTCGAGTATGAGATTACTGACAATAAGCCAATCATGGATCAAGTCCATGAAATTTAAAAGCTGATATCAAAACTTTGTGATTTAGATATCAAAGTTCCTGATTCACTTCAAGTGGGGGATGTTTTATCAAAACTTCCTTCATCCTGGAATGAATATGGGAAGAAGATGTTGCATTCTATAGACAATTATACCTTTGAACAGTTTCAAACACACTTGTAAATTGAGGTTCAATCTCGTATGCGTGAATTGCAAGCAACAAATTCTAAAGTGAATTTGATTACTGAAACTAGTTTGACAATGACTCAAAACAATCTGAAAGTGCAAAAGAAAGGAAACAAATTCAAGAAGAAACAGAATGCTAACAAGAAGCATAGGGTTTGTTTCCATTGTGGGAATAAAGGGCACTACATAAAAGAGTGCAGATTCAAGAATTTCAACTAGAAAGGTAGTTCTTTCAAAGTGAATATGGTTGAAAACGATGAAGTCAGAGAGTTGGTTGCCATGGTTTCAAACATTTAAATTGAAATGATTACCGAATTAAATATGACAACTAATATTGTAAAGACTTCGAATTAGTGGTCGCATTCTGGTGTAACAATTCAGGTTCAAAACTAATGACGAATTGAATAAACATGGAGAGGTCTTGATGGGCAACCATAATTCTGCCAAAATTTTGGGAAAAATGAACTATTGAGTTGAACTTTACTTCTAGACAAAAATTATCTTTAGTCAATGTGTTTCATGTTCCTGAGATTATGAAAAACTTTATATTTGCTAGTCTCTTGAGCAAGAAAGGGTTCAAGATTGTTTTGGAGTCTGATAAGGTTATTTTAACTAAGAGTGGGATGTTTGTAGGAAAGAGTTATTCTTGTGATGACATGTTTAAGTTCAGTATTAATGAAATCAATGTTATTTCTGTTTACATGGTTGAATCTACTTCTCTTCTTTGGCATGCCAGATTAGGACATCTAAATTATAGATATTTGAAATATATGTGTAAGCATGGTTATATTTCATATCAGCATAATAATAATAATAATAATAATAATAATAATAATAATAATAATAATAATAAATGTGAAGTATGTATTCAAGCAAAGATGATAGAGAAGCCTTTTTCTAAAGTAGAAAGGAATTCTCAATTACTTGAGTTGATCCATTCTAAAATATGTGAAATAAATGGTATGTTAACAAGGGGTGGGAAAAGATATTTCATAACTTTCATTGATGATTATTCTCGTTTAACCTATGTTTACTTGTTAAGAACTAAAGATGAAGCCTTTGAAAAATTCAAAGAATTCAAAAAAATGGTAGAAAATCAAAAGAAAAGACAAATTAAAATTCTTAGAAGTGATAGAAGTGGAGAATACTTTTCTAAGGAGTTTTTTATATTTTATGAGGAGAACAGAATAATCCATCAAATGACAGCACCCTATGCACCACAACATAATGGACTTGTTGAAGGGAAAAATAAGATCTTAGTGGATATGGTCAATGTCATGCTTTTGAATGCCAATTTACCAAATAATTTATGGGTTAAAGCCTTACTTACTACATGTCACATTCATAATAAAGTATCATCTAAAAAATTAAATGTTTCTCCCTATGAAGCATGTAACAGTAAAAAACCAAATCTGAATTATTTTTAAGTGCGGAGGTGTGTAGCTTTTTATAAAGTTTTTAATCCTCAAAGAACAAAATTAGGACCTAGAGGTCTTAAGAGTGTTTTTGTTAGTTATGCACAAAATTCTAAGGCTTATAGACTTTTGGATTTAGAAACTAATGTGATTGTTGAATCTATACATGTTGAATTTATCAAAAATAAATTTATAAGTGATTCAAATATGCAAGAACCAAATCTAAAAGTAATGACTCCTAGCTCAACGTTAAGTGAAAAACATAAAAAACTAGAAGTAATAGGTTCAAGTGAACCTAGAAGAAGTCAAAGAGTTAGAAAAAAAAATCACATAGATACAGATTTTATTTCTACTGATTCAATTGTATTTTTAGTGAAAGATGATAGAAATACAATATTGAAAAGGACACCTATGATCCTAAATATGAAAGATGATCCAAAGACATTCCGTCAAGCTATGTCTTCTAGGAACGTTGCTTTTTGGGAAAAAATCGGTAAATGATGAATGAATTCAATATTATCTAACAATACTTGGGTCCTAGTATATTTACCTCTACATTCTAAGCCAATAGGATGTAAGTGGGTGTTTAGAAGAAAATACAATACCAATGGTTCTATACAAACCTTCAAGACAAGATTAGTTGCCAACTGTTTTATTCAAAAGGAGGGTGTTGATTATTTTGACACTTATTCTCCGGTGGTAAGAGTTACATTAATTAGAGTTTTATTTGCATTAGCATCAATTTATAAATTATATGTTCATCAAATGGATGTAAAGACGACTTTTTTAAATGGAGATTTAAAGGAGAAGGTGTATATGGAGCAACATGAGGGTTCTATCCTTCCTGTAAATGAAGAAAAAGCTTGTAAATTGATATAAAGTCTTTATATGGTTTAAAACAAGCTCCGAAACAATAGCATGAAAAGTTTGTCAAAGCAATTTTATTGAATGGTTTTCATCACAATGATGCTGATAAGTGTATGTATTCCAAATTTACAAAAGATTTTGGTGTGATTATTTGTCTCTACATAAATGACATGTTAATATTTAGCACCAATATGATTGGAATAGTTGAAACTAAATGGTATCTCACTTCTATTTTTAAAATAAAAAATCTTGGTGAAGTAGATACAATTTTAGGTATCAAAGTCAAGAAACATAGTAGTGGCTATGCACTTAATCAATCATATTATATTGAGAAAATGCTTGATAAGTTTAAGCATCTCAACATTAAGAAGGCTAATACCCTGTTTGACTCTAGCATGAAGTTAAATGATTATTGTGATAAAGCGGTAGCACACTAGAATATGCTAGTGCCATTAGAATTCTTATATATGCTATGCATTGTACAAGATTATATATAATTTTTGTTATATGCAAGTTATCAAGATATACAAGCAAGCCAAATACATATCATTGGAAGGCTATTGCGAGAATCTTTGGTTACCTAAAAAGAACGATCGATTTGGGCTTGTTTTATTCTGATTTTCCAGTTGTGATGGAATGATATAGTGATGCAAGTTGGATGACTAGTTCAAGTGGTAAAAAGTCCACATTATGATGGATTTTCTCACTTGGAGGAGGTGCAATATCTTGAGCATCTAAGAAACAAACGTGCATCTCTCATTCTAC
>Ga0307514_10005903_pt1 | contig 10796 bp, 7 predicted proteins | sample 16_EM_MG_FD_203088 | JGI IMG/M metagenome (GOLD analysis project Ga0307514, IMG submission 203088) | Populus trichocarpa ectomycorrhiza microbial communities from riparian zone in the Pacific Northwest, United States - 16_EM | ecosystem: Host-associated > Plants > Roots > Unclassified | place... | reverse complement strand
AAGGCAAAAGTAGGAATTGCCCTTGCTGCAATGGAAAGGTAATCATGGCAGTGGGTTTTTGAAACCCCCCAAGAAAAGCAGCGCTGTGCATTAGTAACAAATTCTTGTTTTCTGGTATCACTTCTCCTTGTCAATATCTATATTTCAAGGAAACTTACTTTCCTCCCATGCTCTCTTCACAGCCTTCTCCAGACTGTCCCATCTGATGTGTTAGATAAAGGGAAGGCTGTTGCGGATGCTTACCGGACCCCAGATGAAGACTCTGAAGCTGAAATCTTAGACCCAGAATTGAAGCAGTTGGAATCAATCTTATGACATATTATGATCTTTCTTCTATCCTTTCATCTGTGTTTCCCCTCAGGTACTCGAGACGAAAGAGCAATGAGATCCAAAACTAAGAAATTTTGTACCCATCATCAGTCTGCCGTCTTCAAATAATCGTAGCAACGTTTATTATCATTACGCACCTACAGAGTTCCGATTTTATAGTTTCTACAGCCTCGTGTACCTCTTATGAACAGTAACTGATGAGAATATAAAAGTTGCAACTAGATTTTACGGAACAAAGGTTCAGGGTAGTAATCAGCATGTAAATTTCTTCATTTTTATATGCTTTTTTGATGAAGACGTTGTAAATTTGCAACTAAATTGTTACTTCCAACAGTTTCAAAAAATCAAACAAAAAAGTTTCGTAGCTGCAAGCTCAATCCTAGCTGTGGTCACACAAACGGTTGCTACACGCAAGAACCAGGCAAGTGAGACTGCAAACCCCTTCAAAAAATATTTACTCGCCAAATTGAGTAATATTGAAAACAAATAAAACTTATTGTATTGTTACAGTAGGGAAGCTACTTCATAACCTGGTATACTTGGAACACGCATCAACAAGATAGAAGAACATTTACAGCACAGGTGTGAACTGTGGATATTACACAACAAACAGGATGCTACTTCAGTAAAAGTGAATCACCACTGGAGAGAACAAAAAGAGTAAATTACGAGGGTGACAAGCTACTAAAGATGCGCTTTAAACTCGGGCAGGCTGCACGTAATCGGCCCATGCTTATTGAGCATATCTGGGGGTGTCAGAACACAAATAAATTCAATTAGCAAGCGAGTAATACAAGTCTAAAGGAAATAGAACAAAATCAAAGACTGTCTTTCTGCTTGGTAAGATAATTAAGCTCTCCATTTTTCAAAAAGAAAAAAATATAATAAAGTGCTGATCTCACCTTCGGACAAAAACGTACATCAAGAGTCTCCAGCATGCCACATTGAGATATGGCAGCTTCAACAGCTTCCTCATCAATGTTACAAGACTGCAACAACAATTAAAACAGAAGCAAAAAATATAATGCATTAGATGGGGGCAATTTGAGATGCGTTGTCCCAAAGGCTAAAATGATAATTGCCCAAAAGATACGGCTAGCACATACTCTCTCCTGTAGGAGAAGAGAGGCAAATAATTGAAATCCGAGGAAAATTACACATCAAACCAGAAAACAAGTGATCCTTGTGATTGGTATTGCTGTCCAGTTTTCTTATACATTTATTCCTAAGGAGAGGGACCCCCCCCCCTACTAAGCACAGTATATGCATCTATAGTGCAAGTAGCACTGCGATACTATCATGTATTCAAGCTAATAACTGTGGTACCAGATTGAGGACATCCCCAAACCCAGGTAAAAGCATGCAGATGAATTAAATGGCAAAAGAAATAGCCACATTATTTGTGCAAGGTCCTTCATTATCCGACTTAAAGACAAGCTATTTTTTTTCCTTTTCCCCTTGAATATAATAGGGGTAACCCAGACGACGACCAAATCCAGGAACTCATTGAAAGTCAGAAAAGCACATACCTGGAGAAAAAGACTAGTCAGCCTTGGACACTCAAGCTTCAATATTTCCAAGGAGCAACAATTGCTGAATAACATACAAACATACAGATATTAGATAAAGAAAAGTATAAAAAACTAATATGAAAAAATCTTAAACAACATCAACAAACAGAAGCACACCTCAAATTAAGAAAGCACAAATTAAAGCAAACAACATCGACTTCCTTCAAATTGGCAGATAAAGAAAGGTTTAGTGAAGACAGATGCAAACAAAGGGCCACTGGTGGAATGACAACTTTCCTAATATTCGGACAACCAACACAGTTGAGGTTCTGCAATAAGCGATTTGGCTGCTCAGGTGGCACAACAATATTCTCATGAGAGAACAAGGCAGATGAACTAAATTTGCCTGGCAACTCAGAAAGCTGACCACCACTGCATCCCCAATTCAGGTCATGCATATTTACACAGCCATTCAAGCTCAAATGAGTAAGGTGTCTACAACAAGCAAGAAGCTCTTCGATTGCAGATTGACAAAGGGTCCCATAAGACAAGTCCAACTCCTGAAGTGCTGGAAGAGCACCATCCTTGTAAAGAGGCTCCAATGATGTGTCAGTAAGATATTTGCATGCTTGTAATTTTAGTACCTTAGAAGATGAAGAGGTAAAAGAAAATAAGTCATTAAGGCCAACAATTTCATAAACTGTAACATGGGAAAAAGCAAATCAGATGTTTAGGTCAGCCAGGGACACATGTTCAGCTTAAAAATGAAATATTTAACTTCATAATTCAAGCTGAAGATGACAAAACCTTAAACAATCTTCAGATGGTCTTCTTTTGAATAATTAGACAGTATGAAATTAAATCGCAAGCAATTCAACATGTTTTAGTAAAAAGCTTTAGCACGTTCACAATGAGCTCTTTTGAATGTTCAAATTATACAAGCAAGTGGGTTGTAGAATAGTAAAATAGACCTTGCCAATCCAACAGATGTCCAATTATTTTTTTTTATTATAGGGATCCAATTTTATTAGAATTCAATTGACAAGGGTGAGACTCAAACCTAAGACCTCCACCCTCATACCTGTGCGTACAACTAGCTACAGGCTCATTGGTTATAGACGTACAAATTTTACAAAAGTAATTGAAGTGCACTGCATGTAAGCGGTAGAAGTATGCAAGCTGACATTATGAAGTACCTTCAGTTGCAAACAAGAGTCGAACACTGGCTGCAGATTCATCAAAAAAGTGTATGACAAATCAAGAACAGACAAATGTGGAAGCCGCTGCAAAGAAAGTAGTCCGTCAGAACCAACAGAAGGGCAAGACATTAAAATCAATGACCCAATCAGTGGGCAGGATGCAGTGGTTGCAGACAAGCAGTCATCCTTGAGTTGGCTGCATGTAAATAACACATATCAGTCATGGGACATGAGCGGGGACAGCCAAAAAAACTACCAGAAAGTAACATGACCTGCAAAATGAAGCATCCAGAGACGTCAAGAGGGGACAATTAATAGATGCTTCAGATAATACACCACATCCTTTTAACTCAAGGGACACCATGCATGGTGCTTCAATGCTAAGGATTTTCAATTTGGGACATATTCCCAAATTGAGTGATCGGAGAGCAACCTGAAAAGAGGCAGAATGTTTCAGTTTACCATCAATTTTGTTTGCTATAATACACCTTGCGTATCATTTTAGCAGAACAAGATTGGCGTCAATAATTCCCACTTACTGGGCAGAACGATGCTTCCTCAAGATGATCACAGCCATCCAAACAAACAAGCTCTAGAGAAGGGCACGCCAGATCAAGAGCAGTAATAGCACGACAACCAACTAGGGAAAGACTGACTAAAGAAGTGCTGTGGAATCGCACAGCTGTCAAGGCCTGAAAAGTAAAAATCATTTCACTCAGTTGAATGGGAAAAAAACCAATTACAGGAACTGCAGAAGTTATTGCATAACTTCACTCACCTGGGCACAAAAACATTCAACAGAGAATATTATTTATAATAAAAAAAGTTTTAAAAGGGTGAACCTATTGCATACTACAGAACCAATGATTCACCATGAATCTGAATTTTTAATCAGAATTTAGCTGCCAGGCCCTTTCTCCCTGCCCAATCTTCAAAAGTCCACTTATTAATGTTTACTTGCTCTGCACGTAATTAGAAGTCATTCCAAATTTTAGCAACCCAATATCCCTATGAGTGTGATTTGGAATTGCACTCTTCATATCACTGAAGTCCAATTCAAATTCTAAAGGAGTATCATCGGCATCAGAGATGCATTGTTTAGAAGCATATGTCCAAGTCTAAATAATTCACCAGTGGAGCTCCATCTTGAGAGTTCGTCATTAATGTACTGAAAATGACTTGATCCATACTAGTTGGGGCTGGTTCTATGGCTCATTCTCCTCTATTTAATTTGTTCCATTGAAATGATGTTTAAAAAAAAATCCACTTTTAGAACATGAGATATCCCATGACCTATATCAAAGCTGAACAATGCAAATCCAGAAAATCTGTTCGGTAAAAATCTCATTATCGAAGGCATAAGAAATTGGAATTCTAATACAATAACACCACCAATACCTTTCTTCCTTTATAAGAATTACTGCTCCAGAGAAAACAAAACATGTGAAAGATTATAGCAGCAAAAAGATAACAGCATTAAAACACCAGGATCCCTCATCACGCACATGCCAAGCATGATCAGATTTCACAAAATGCATAAACCAAACAGACAAAAAGAGCCTAATTTACAAACCTCGCAATTATCAAGAACCAATGATTTTAGCATAGGGCATCCACCACCATCACTAAAAACTTCACAAATAGAATTAGTCAGAGATTCACAATCTGTGAGGTCCACTTCTTGCAAATATTGACACTGCAATGCTAATGTTGTTAGGTTTTCCTGTTTCTGCAACGCTAGTTTCTGCAAGTTAAGAAACAAATAATAAGAGTGCTACACTGATAAAAGATGAAGGACAGCATAGTGAATATACAGGAGTCATCTGGTGAAACATACTTGAAGCGAATTGGAAGTGATATTGATTCGATGAAGGGCTGGGCAATTAGACAACATTATAGATGATAGCATGATACTTTGTAAGTTCAGATCAGCAAATCTGCGGTGGAGGGAGGGGAGCAGAAAATAACATTACTCCAACCAAAAAGAACAAAAAAAAACACTCTTGCAATCCGACAAGAATGCTTCTCAAGATTTGAATGGTGGGATAGAGGAATGGAAAAGCATGCTTACTTTCGACAATGTACTAATCTTATGTTTTGCAGGCGAGGGAGATCCAAGGACACAGAAGTCAGAAGACTGCAATTGTCAAGCTCCAAAACCTAAAATAAATTACAATGTCAATGCTCCAAGTTATTTATAGAGGACACCCGCATCTAGGCAAGAGCAGCATGCAAAGGAAGAGAATTCATACCTCCAGCATATAACTATATGCAATCGCAGACATTGAAGCTGAAGTGATGCCCTCACAGCTATGAAGCTTGAGAACAGTTAACATTGGCATCCTAACAGACTTCAAAGAGAAAAGAGAAAGCTTATCGTGATGTCAAACAGCAGAATATCACCATTTAACCAAATCAAAGATGGCACTGATTTAGAAGAACTAACCTCAAGTGATATGTTTGGACAATAAGATGCATTAAGAATGTGGAGATTAGCACAAGTGAGGGCTATTTCACGCAGTGTCTCATCACTCACACATGAACAATTTGACATGTCTAAAGACTCTAACTGGGGGCATGAAATTGCTGCTGAACGAATTGCTGCATCCGTAAGCTTGTGGCAAGACCCTATATCAAGGAGACGCAAGAGAGGACAATTCAGCACAGCCTGTGCCATGTTGCTGCGCTTCAAAGACAAAGTCTCAAGTTGTGGACACCTGCAAAAGATGCATCTTAGCACAAAGTTTTAGCAAACTAACAGAATTTTGATTTAAGAGCTTAATAGTGTTTCACCTGACAGATATTCTCATCACTCTGCATTTTGTCAGTTGAAGATGACACAATCTATCATGGTTTATTGGTATCTCCTGGATACCACTACCCAGAGTAGCATCATTGACATTCAAACTCTTCAACATGATACAATCTCCCAAGGCACCAAAAAATGGATCCCCTAGCTGTCCTTTTCCTACGGTTAAAGTCTCAAGATTTCTGAAATAATTTAAAGATATTAGCATCAGCTATGTGTTATTACTTGACCATAACAATGATGAACAAAATGAAAGGCATCTACCTTAAAGAAAAGAGTGCTTTCATAACAAGCAAGTGAATAGCAGGAGCACCATAAATATTCACTTCAGTGGCATTTGGGTATCGCCGAGACATGTCCTCAACTACAAATTCACATTAAATACAATCAATTTGATTCCAAAACCACTATTTGACAATGAGAAGCGAAAAGGATGTAAAGTGCTCCTTTTATAATACATTACACAATATTGCTTTCATTTGTAGATCATAGCATTTGATTGCTAAATGCATTATCAATTCATACATAAAAGTAGGCTAACATTGCATGCTCAACAATGCTTTTTAACAAATTCACACTTTAGGAATGCTATGCTTGTATACTCTATTCTATAAATGTACAATCCATCCCACCTATATAATGTTTGACTATTGAACTGATAAATCCATTCTTATTTATCAAAAGATGATTCGAAAATCACTTATTTTAAATGAGTCATCCAAATAAATTCTACAAAAATGAAGAAGATACCCATAGTTGCACATCTACTGAGGTGTATACCAATATTATGTAGAAAAATTCTGACAATGATGTGTGTGGCCCACAGAATCAAAAATGCATGTCTAGCCTCAAGGAATTTTCCAACATAAGGACCATCACATTCATACATTTTTTTAAAAAAAAAACAAAACTTCTGCATCTACACTATCCCAATTTGACTACTTTTTGTTGCATAACATTTATTTCACACTTTTTCCTAGGCAGTAGCAATAAAATGACCAAAAAAATATATAAGGTGCCCTATGTTTTACATGAAATTTGGGTAGAAATTGCAATGCATATTTGCAGGGTTTCCAATTTCCAAAATTCAGTCATTCTTAAGCTAGGTAGAAAAAAACATTGACATTAAAGCCTTCTGGTGATACGATTGGGAGGGGTGGGTGAGGGAGAGAAGACGGTGACAAGCTCCTTTCAGTTTTTCAAAACCACATCTCTTCACACTCATACAATACCCTACCCATATGCAGGAGGAAGATAGAGTAAAAGATTTAGCAGAGGGTACTAAGTCGAACTCACATTGTTCTACAGATATGTTTCGATTCTCAAAATTCAAACACCTCCAGAAGTCTTCATGAGCACTAGCTGCTCGCCACTGCCTACAAACCATCGCAGCCCGACATAGATTAATGGGGTCCAAGAACGAGAAAACCTGGGTAGAAAAAGGAAAGTACAAAATTAGACCCTGAGATGGAAGCAAGGTGTGACGCATATATTAAAACAATCTGAACAATGCACTTTACCATATGCAACAAGTCATCTGTAAGATCCATCCTAACTTCTAAGTCTTCTGACTTGGAAGTGCCGCTATCATCACCATCATCTCTTGCACCATTAGAATCAAAGGGATTATCATCGCTGTTGTTATTCCACATGAAGTTATGATAAAAAATCTCATTATTGGATGGAATTGAAGAGCTCTGACTTAAACCAAGGTGTCTATCCGCTGATGAAGTAGAATTGCCAGCATCTGAAGCCATTACCGCAGCATAGTGACAGTCACTGCAGAGAAACAATTATCCATCATGCAGGAACAGCAACCATTAAAACCATGAAGCACGCATACACTCTGAAAGAACTCATTTAACATGCACATCACCAGATCCTAATCAGGTATTACATACAACGCTGGTGAAGACCATTCCATCAAAATATGAAGGTGATCGTAGCAAGTTTGAAATGTGATGTCCAAATGTGACTACATGCTCGCAAGCTAAAGACCAACGAAAGAAATGCACTTGCTACAAGTTAACCAGCAATGCTACTTACACTTCAACAGTCAAAAGAGAAAACTGAACCTATAAATCCAAAAGGTCTGGAAAAAACATAGTGTGGTTTAGCTTGAATTCTCTAACAAAATGACAAATTGTGGAACAACATTAATTTCAAAACATGACCAAGAAGCATAGACATCGCAGTAAGCAGAAAAGCATTGAATTATCATCCAAAAAACACTGAAAATTCGAAACTTCAATAGAGAAAAAGATGCCATTTCAGAATAAAAGATAAAAATAAAATTCAGCCCCGATTAAACACAAAATAAGTTCAAAACTCACTTAGAATAGGAGTAAACTTTAGCCCTTTTATTATGTGAATCACGATCGCACCCCCCATTACCACTCCCGGCAGCCTCTGCCACTGCAGAACTACTACCACTATTTTCTCCCCGTCCCAGCCACGAGGTACAAAACGCAGACCTCCTCAAAGCAAGAGGAGGAGCCACAAATTGACCCTCCTCCTCGAAACCCGGCCCCACCTCTCCCCAATCAGTCGTACCGCTGCTGCCTCCGCCACCAAAACCACTACGAGCACGTTGCATCGCCCTAATCATTTCCTCAATCCACCTCATCGACTCCCGGCCATAACGCTCACGGCGGATATCTCTCGATGCAATCGCCTCAGTATCTTCCTCCTCCTCGTTATTTCCAAGATTGCCCTCGGTCTTGCCTTCATTTTCTGAAATGCCCTCTCTCATGGCTTTGTTATCTTCTTCTTCTTCTTTACCGAAAATGAAGCACGAGAAACACCAAATCTTCATGCAATTCGAGGTAAAGGTAGTACCTTTACTCGCGCACACACAAAAGAACCCTAGGTAACGATCTCGTGCATTTCTGTAACAAAATCAGAAACAAAATCCCTAATTTGAAGAAATGAGGTGAACAATTGCAAAATCCTGGTGTCAAAAGTGTAGAGTCTAGCTTAGATTTAGGGTAATTAGAGTATGAAAGAAATAAACCGATCGGTGTTGACACATGGAAGGAGAAACGAAAAGGGGGGCTTTAGAGAGAGAAAGCTAGAGGGTTTTTAGAGAGAGAAAATGATTTTGAACGGATCTGATCGGATCTTGTAAGCTCTGCCTTGTTGAAGGTTGTTTTTCGCTTGAGAGAGAGAGAGAGAGGGATGAAGGGTGGGAGTGAGGGGGATCGGCGTTTATGGGGATATAATAATAATCTCTGTATTCCCCTACTTATATGGAAAGTGTCAATTTTTGTCGTCGAACGATGCCGTTTCGAGGAGGTTCAATGTTTAAAATGTTACCCGTGATTGCCTTAATAGTATGGTTAAGGACAGGCACCTGAGTGATATCATATTATTAAAGCCTGACCCATCGATTGCATCAGGAAGTGGGGAGCTTTTCTTTGAATTTTAACTTCTAAATATTAGCTTTGAGGGTATTTTTATCATTAAATAAAAATAAAAAATATTACACTGTAATTTTTTATTTTATTTTTTTAAGATAACACAATTCGTTAAAACATGCACGTATCACATACGCTTCTAGTGTTAGGATTGAATTTAAAGAACATGCGGATCCTAGTAATGTATGTCTAATCACGGGCCGTTGCAATTTTAAGGTTATGCACGTGATGCACGCTAGATTTTTAAATTTAGACGTCTGTGTGACATACGGGCGTCCTAATAAACAGTTGTTCTTACAAATAAATTTATAACTGTGTTATTTTATTAAAAAAAAAATAGCCACGGTTAAAAAAACAAGAGAAACTCTTAGCTCTTGCTGTTTAACAATGATGTTGTTGGTAATTTACATGGTTTTTGGAAGGAAAACAGCAGAGCAAATCACGTGTGTTTTATGTTTGTCCTTAATTGTTAGTGTTTTCCTTGACAAGTTTAGTGTTCCCTGTTCGGTGTTTTCCTTGACTGTGCTGGAAACCTGTGGGCTTGAATTTAGAGGTAGCCGCAATAAATTTTAGAAAATTAAAAATATTTTAAAAAAACAATTTATGAGCCTGAATTTAGAGGGAGGGGTAATAATTCACCATGAAAAAAAAAAGGAGGTGGGTAAAAACATTCTATTGTATTGGCTGTTCAACAAATGATTTTGTTGGTATATATAGCACTCTTTATCATTTTGGGCATGCAAAAACAGTTGAGAAAACCCCATGGATGTTTTTGTAATGGCAATGGAAGGTGACATACTAATTGCAGTGTCTTTTTTTTTTGCTCCTTGTAGTTGCTGAGGCAGCATCATGGGTGCACGGACCTGCATATAAATTGATCTTCTTTGGCCAGGAATAATCCAATGCCTGGCTCGCTCACGGATTTTGAGTTCGGAACACAGGGTTGAAATCATGTTTTTTTTAAATTAAAAATAAATTATTTTTTTATATGTCTAGATCATTTTAATATGTTAATTTTAAAATTATTTTAAAATAAAAATATTATTTTAATATTTTTCTAAACAAAACATATTTTAAATATTAATAGCTATCCCAGTACTACGTATGCTTTCTCGAGTCACCCTTCCAAGTTCGAGAAATTATACTCGCTTGTCCCCAGCCTTCCTGCTGTCACCGGGAAAAAAAGTTTTTTAATAAAAAAGGCAAGAATAAGGCACGATTTTTTCGTTTATTCTATATTGTGCTGTACCAGGATCAATAAAAGGTTTTATTCCACGCAATTAACACAACCACCTAACATTGTCCTCCATTAACTTTCTCTGCAGCCAGAGAGGAAGGCAATGAAAATAGAGGACCCCTCAAATTTCTTTTTGTTATTTATTGCAGTTAAAATATTGTTTGTTTAAAATTTTAAAATTTATTTTTATTTAAAATTAATATTTTATTATTATTTGGTATGCTTATAACAAAAATAAAATTTAAAAAATATTATTTTAACATTAAAAAAAATCAATACAAAACCCAATTTCTA